>Ga0255779_1001604_pt1 | contig 25377 bp, 21 predicted proteins | sample 011ome_21_FD_179977 | JGI IMG/M metagenome (GOLD analysis project Ga0255779, IMG submission 179977) | Coastal salt marsh microbial communities from the Groves Creek Marsh, Skidaway Island, Georgia - 011508AT metaG (version 2) | ecosystem: Environmental > Aquatic > Marine > Intertidal zone > Salt...
CCACGTAAGGAACCATGGTTGCCGAAGGATCCCAGTTTTGGAAGCTGCCCGCGATGTGAACACCTGCCTCAGAAACGGTTTCGTTTGACATGTTCACACGGAACGAAACGAGGTAAGCACAGCTGCCGTCGTCCACGTTGGCTCCTGGCTCATAGTTCTGCGCAGAAGGATCCATACAACCGTTGTAGTTGCAGTCGCCTGCGTCCGTAGCAGCGGCATTGTAGTTGTCAGCAGAAGGATCTTGGCATCCCACGACCTCTTGACAATCGAGGACAGAGTCTCCATCGGTATCTGTGTAATCACATGCCACGCTCAAGTCGCAGAAATCAGTAAATCCGCAAGCCATTGGGTCACCGCATCCCATGTTGAATGAAGTGATCGGAGCAGCCCATAAGTAGCTCGGCCCGATGATGGGCACTGCCGATTGCCAAATGCCATCGCTTTCACTCAATACGACCGTGCCGCCAGTGATGGGGTCAACGAATCGAATTAAGTTACCACAGAATGAAATGTCTGCCATTCCAGCCAACATCACCAAGTCTGCGAGCAAGCCGCCCGTTTGGTCTGTAATGTTGCTGAAGTTCATCGGACCGTCAGTTCCGTCGCCAAGGAATACCCCGTTCAACGCTACGTTCGGATTCACTCCACCTGCTGCTTCGCAGTCCGCCGCGTACACTTCGTTATCCGTTCCTGTCAAGGTCACACCGACCAACCACACCATTTCAGCTCCGGTAACGATTGTTGAAGAAACGTTGAAGTCGCAACTTCCATCGTCCTCTGTTGCCGCACCGTTGTAGTTACACGCGATGGGGCTGGTGCAGCCCATAACAACCAATGAGTTGCCGTCGCAATCGTATCCTTCTTCTGCATAGATGCAGCTTCCGTCATCCGAAGTGGCCAACGCGTTGTAGTTACAAGCCGTTTCGTCGTTACATCCAGGTCCCAATGCCACGACTTCCAAGCTCGCTGCAAGACGCGGAGCCGTGTAGTCTTGAATTTGGTCAATCCAGAACATGGCTTCATCCGGGCCCATTGTGGGGTTCAATGTCAATTGCGTTGCCGCGATGCTGGTTCCGTTGGCGGCATCAACCGCTTCGGTTACTGCAACGTCCCACCACTGCCATGGCGAACCATCGTATGGCTCCGTTGGGACGCCATCGACGTAGTTGTTCAATACGGGGTACAATCCGTCCCAACCGTTGTTGCCAAATGCTGCCGCTGGATCAACCAAGCCAATCTCAGCGAAAGGCGCATTGTTATTGGTGGCATACCCATTGATTTCATCGTGAATGTCATAAGCACCTGACACCTCTACTACGGGCTCATTGGTCGTAGGCACAATCAACACACCCGTGTTGTAAGGAGCAAACTGGTCATGAGGAGCATGGAAACTCACCATCGGCATGTCGCCTTCGTCCAACCAATTTAAATCACCCAATGCACCACCCAAGTTCATTTGGAAGTTGAAGTCGCTGCTGTAGCCCACGTGATTCGCCATGCACAACTGGAATCCACCAATCGATGCCGGAGCATAGGTGTCAGTCGTTGCATCGGGGTCACCGTGAATGCCTTCAATCACCATCGGAATGAAGGAACCGTCTCCTGGATCGTACCAGAATTTCGTGATGGGGTTGCCTGCGTCGTCAACAATGATGTCATTGTAGTCCGAGATGGTAGCCGATGCCAATGAGATGTAGCCACCTGTACCTTCACCGAACATGGCAATTTTGTCACCACTGACCCCCCAAGGGTTCCCATCCTCTGCAACCGTCTTACGGAAGAAGCGCACTGCCGTTCGGCTGTCCTGAACGCCACGGTATGCTGCCTGAATCAATTGGAGTGTACGCTCGGCTTGCGTAGAAGCCAAAGGGTTCCAACCCAAGCGGTAGTCGCATGATGCAACTACATAGCCCATGCGCGCGAAACGAGAACAAATCTCGACTGCGCTGCTGTCCGTTCGGGTGCCAACTGCACTTCCGTTCAAATATTGCGGCAAGAAATTACCCGTGTGGAAATACAAAATAACAGGACGATCCGTTTCGGTATCGCCTGCAGGCTCATATACATCCATGAGCAGGTTTTCCGGAGCAGGTGGCAGGCCTTGCAAGGCCGGAATAACCGTAATGTTTTCACCGTAAACCACCCCTGAAGTCACCTCGACTTCGTCGAAAATTTCATCGATGTAGCGCACTCCAGCGTCTCCACCAATCTCAGAAACAGCACCCAATGCCAAAGCCATTCGCGGCGTATTGTAATCCACCATTTGGCCAATCCAATTCATGGCTTCCGCTTCGCTCATTGTTGGGTTCAACGACAAAGCCGTGGCAAGGAAGTTCGTTCCATTTGCCGCGTCATACGCTGCAATAGGAGCTTGATCAAACCATTGCCAAGGTGAGCTATCAAAAGGCTCAGTTGGGGCTCCGTCGACGTAACTATTCAAAACAGGGAACAAACCATCATAGTCCATGTTGGCTGGAGAACCCGCATCGTCCAATCCGGCATCCGCAAAAATGGCGTTGTTGTTCGTTGCGTATCCGTTGATTTCTTCATGGATGTCCATCGCACCTGATACCTCTACCACAGGCTCGTTCGTCGTTGGAACAATCAAAACCGCCGTTTCATAAGGAGCAAAAGGATCGTGAGGACATTGGAAACTGACCATGGGCATGTCCCCTTCATCCAACCAATTCAAATCACCCAAAGCGCCTCCAGCGTTCATTTGGAAGTTAAAGTCTGAGCTGTATCCTACGTGGTTCGCAGCACACAACTGGAATCCTCCCACCGAAGCAGGTGCGTAGGTATCTGTTGTGGCATCTGGATCACCATGAATGCCCTCAATTACCATCGGGATGAACGAACCGTCTCCTGGATCGTACCAGAACTTCGTAATCGGAGATCCGGTGTCGTCAAGAATGATGTCGTTATAGCTCTCAATGGTTGCAGACGCCAACGTGATGTAGCCTCCCGTTCCATTGCCAATCATACCGATTTTATCGGGATCGATGCCGTAAGGGTTGCCCTCCGTATCTTCTGACTTGCGGAAGTAGCGGACCGCCGTACGGCTATCCTGGACCCCACGATATGCAGCCTGAATCAACTGGAGTGTGCGCTCTTGCTGAGTCGAGGCAAGTGGGTTCCATCCCAGACGGTAGTCGCAAGAAGCCACCACATAACCCATTTTGGCGTAACGCGTGGCCATCTCTACCTCCCAATTATCCGATTTAGAACCGAGGACACCTCCGTTCACGAACGGGGGCAAAAAATTACCCGTGTGGAAAATCAGCAACAACGGTCGATTGGTCTCGGTATCACCGGTCGGCTCGTAAACGTCCATTTTCAAATCCTCCATTGCAGGCGGCAATCCTTGCAAAGCCGGAATGACTGTGATGTTCTCACCATAAACCACATCAGTGGTCACGGTCACTTCATCGAAAACCTCATCGAGGTAGCGAGTCTGCGCATCAACTTGAAGCACAGCCAAACACGCGGCAAGCGCGCTGAATAGTATTCTTTTCATCAGACAGGTATCTGGGTGATTTTGGTTTTTCCCCGGGTAAGGTAGGAAAAAAACATTTAACGTGTATGTCTTACACGTATTTAATCACCTAAAAATCGAGTTTAGCGGAATCAAATCAGGCATTCAGCTACAATCTCCCCCCAGCCGAAACCCGCCAAGCACCTTATCGAATCGACTGTGCAGCTCGCTTAAGGGATTGCAACATGATGGCTGGCGTGAAGTCTTGAATGCGCTTGGCCGATTCGGATTTGTCTTTGATGTGGTTAAAGTCGTACACCAAACTCGCATACAACATCCGCCCGACGTATGGACCGCCGTACGCTTCGATGTGAATATTCTTCAGCAAGTTGGACCCGCCAATCTTCACGGTCGTATTCCACGGTTCTATGACCGCATTGACCTGAGCGTCCAGCAAATCATATGTGGGAACCATGCCTGTGAACTGCGGCGAACCTTCAAACCTGAATTCCTGAACCCACTTGTAGTTCAAGCCGAAACCCCACGTGCTTTCGCCAGTTAACTTCAGATCCCGCGCCGTGACCCCCAGATTGTACTTGTGCTTCGGCGTATTGAAGGCTGGAATGATGGGATCTTCTTCATCCGTCTTCACCAACTGGTTCCAGCTGTAATTGCCTGAAATCATGAAGCGGTTATCGAGGTAGTAATTGACCCCAATGGACGCGCCTTGGGTTTGGACTTCGTTCAATGAATTGGCTGCATATCGGTAGACGTCCACTGCTCTAGGGGACTGCTCATTTCCTATGAAGAGCGCGTCGAGGCCAATGTTGTACCCAATAAAATCCGAGTACACACTGAAGTAGTATCCCCCGTCTACGTAAACTTTTTCCCCCAACGTGGTGCGGTACCCGATTTCAAACGTTTTCACGCGTTCCGGCCGGATGGGATCGATGTTAAAGTAAACCAGGGTATCCCGGTTGAGCCCGTATTGACCATTCGCTGCATCCGCACTGTTCCGGAAATCAATGAAACTGCTTACTGTGATCAAGCTGTCCGCTCCCTCTAAGTTGCCCACAAGCGTCGCCGGCCCCACATCCAACCACAGGTATTGATCCGCCAACGTGGGGTTTCGCAAGGCAGAGCTGAAGCTCATACGCAAGTAATCTTGTTCACGCGGGTTGAAGACCAATGAAGCCGCCGGTGAATACACCCAATCGAAGTTTTGGTTTTTATCGGCACGGATCGTACCCGTGGCGATAACGCGGTCTTCGAGGAATCGACGTTTGATACCCGAGTAGAAGCCGACTTCTTGGTTTACGATTTTCGATGCCGTATCACTGAAAATCGTTCCATCGCTCCAAGGGGTGTAGCGCCTGAAATTTCCGCCGACTCGAATTTCTTCAAGGCCCTGTGGTTGGAAGATGTACTCACCGTGCACATGGCTCAAACTGGATTGGTCAAAAAATCGGGTACCGCCTTCACCCTCGTTATTCTTTGCAGAAACCAATTCATTGAAGTTTTGCTCAAATTCAGCCGATCCTGGCGCCCAATACCCCAGCGGATTTTGGGCCACATCATTCAATCCTGCGTAACCGGCATTCGTCCAGGCTTCCACTTGAGAATGCCACAAGGAAAGGGAGTCACTGTATTGACCATACCAAGCTGGAATCGCGCCATCCTCATAGCCGTAGATCGGGAATCCAAATTCAGGATCCACGCCGATTTGAACCAAGTCTGGCCAAGTCTGGTTGATTCCCGGCACGATGCTGTCCACCCAATAGCGGTAATACACTTTGGAGTACTGGTAATCTGAGCGTGTACGCTCTTGCAACTTCAAAGCGGTCGCGTACGGATCGTATGAATTCCCCGCGTCTTCACTCGTGCGGTAAGCCCGGACGAACCATTTGCCCGGTTTGCGCAATTCGAGTTTGTGCTGATAAAATTCGATATCACGCAGGCTGAACCGGTTATCACCTTGGTACACGGTCGTTCCGAAACCGCTGTTAAATCCGTAGACCAGCTCAGGGCTCTCGTAGGTATCCTCCGGATTGAGACGCCAGTACAGCGCTGTACTCACTTTAAGGTTTTCAGTGTTGTAATCCACCAAATCAATCTCCTTGTATCCGGTGCGGAAGAAATTGCCCAGTCCCCGCGCATTGCTGCTGCCATCTCCCGAGTAATCGAAAACCGGCTTGTACTCATCACCATATATATTGACCGCATCGTATCTGCCGGGGTTATTTGGGTCGACTTGCGATCCGTCGACCGGATTGTAGTTCGTGGCCTCCCAGTCGTACGCGGAAAAACGGAATGCGTTCACCTTAAATCCCAAAACCGGATCCCCGTCGTCGTTGGTCGTGTAATCGGCATAACGGAAAGCCAATTCATTCAGTTCACGCTCCCCTACTCGAATCGAGGCCGTCACACCCGGAAATTGGAACGGGGATTTGGTCTCCATCGAAACCACCCCATTGAACGCGCCAGGACCATAAAATGCGGAGCTCGCACCCGCAACAATGTCCACGCTTTTCACATCCAAATCCGACGCCCCCAAGAAATTTCCAAGGGAAAAATTCAAGCCTGGACTTTGGTTGTCGATTCCGTCAATCAGCTGCAATGAACGCACGGGAGACGTCGAATTGAAACCCCTCGTATTGATGATTTTGAAACCGAGGCTGGCCGACGTCACGTCGACACCTTTCAAGTTGCCGAGGCCTTCGTAAAATGAGCCAGACGGAGCCTCTTTGATGGCAATCACATCCATGGATTCCACGGTAAGCGGCGCTTGCTTTTGCTTTTCACTGATGCGCTCCCCCACCACTTCGGCCGCTTCAATCAAGATTTGATCCGGAACGAGCTTGACGGTCAGTTTTTCATCGGCCCCTTGCACGGTTACCCGCTTCATGGCATATCCGATGAAACTTACTTGCAGTTGCACCGGAAACTGATCTACAGGCAACAAAAATTGACCGTCGAAATCCGTGGTCACGCCCGTGGTGGTGCCTTCGATGATGACATTTGCGGAGAAAATCGGATCCCCCAATTCCCCATCGACCACGCGTCCGCGAAGCATTTGCTGGGCATCAACCGATCCAAACCAACCGGTCATACCGGTCACCAAAAACAAGAAAATCCACTTTTTCATGGCATCCAACGAAATTGAACAACCAAGTAACGGAAAAATGCGTCATCGCCTCCGCAAGGCGCCGAAATTGTTACCAACACTTCACCGCAAGGTGATGCGAACTTGCGCATCAATCTCGACGCAATCGCCTGACTTGAGTTTGCGGCGTTTCCGAGTTTCCAGCTCGCCATTGACCTGGACCAATTCATCCTCCACCATCATTTTGGCTTCACCTCCTGTCGCGGCGTATCCCGAAGCCTTCAACAATTGAAGCAAGTCGATGATTTCTGAGCGCAATTCAAAAACGTCCTCCTGCATGCTAAAGAGGGAAACGTGACGGGTCGGCTTCATGCATCATGCCATACACCGCATCATAAATGTCGTCCGCACTGGGCTTGGAATAGTAGTCGCCATCCGATCCGTAGGGAGGTAAATGCGCTTGGGCTGCCAATGTCTTCGGCGCGCCATCCAAGTATTTCCAACCATCCTGTCGGTTCAAAATATCCTCCAAAATGTATGCGCTTGCCCCTCCTGGCACATCCTCATCCACGACGAGGAGGCGGTTGGTTTTGGCCAGTGAAGCCCCAACAACGGACGTCAAATCCAACGGCAGTAGCGTCTGCAAATCAACCAACTCCACTTGAATTCCTGCATCTGCAAGCCGTTCTGCAGCGCGGTCCGCTATGTTAAAGGTCGATCCATAGGAGACTACGGTCACGTCGCCTCCCGTCCTGACAACTTCAGCAATTCCCATCGGCACCGTGAAAGCACCCAAATTCTCTGGAAGCCGTTCCTTTGACCGATAGCCATTCAAGCACTCGATCACCAAAGCCGGCTCTTCAGCTTGCAATAACGTATTGTACATTCCCGCAGCTTGGGTCATATTCCGCGGAACGCAAACGTACATTCCCCGCAGCGAGTGGACAATGGCTCCCATGGGCGAGCCACTGTGCCAGATGCCTTCCAAACGGTGGCCCCGCGTGCGGATGATGACCGGTGCTTTTTGCCCACCCGCCGAGCGGTAGCGCACTGTTGCAGCATCATCGCGAAGGATTTGCAAGGCGTAATAGAGATAATCCAAGTATTGGATTTCGGCGATAGGTCGGAACCCGCGCATCGCAAGCCCGATACCTTGCCCAGCAATGGTGCACTCGCGGATGCCGGTGTCCGATACCCGGACCTCGCCGAAACGCTCTTGCATGCCTTCCATGGCCTGATTTACCCCTCCAATTTTACCGGTATCCTCGCCGAAGGTGACCAACTCAGGATGCGTATCAAACAGGACCTCAAAATTCTTTTGCAACACTTGACGGCCATCCACCCACGTCTCATCCGCGGCAAAAACCGCAGGAACATGGGGAACGTTGAGCGCCGAGTCCGGCCCATCGCTGTACAAGTGCCTGCTGTACCGCTCGCGATTCTCCTCGAACAAGCGTGAAGAAAGCATGCGAAGCGCTGCGGCAGCTGGGGAATTTTCGTGGGCGTGTCGTGCCAGAACTTGGCGCACGGCTCCATGAATTTCGGCGCGTCCAGGGAACATTGCCTGCTGCATGGATACAACTTCAGCTGCACCCGACTCCAACGCTTGGATTGCCGCAATGGCTTCTTCTTGTTCGCGTTCGATCGGCTGACGAAAACTCGCCCAAGCAGCTTTCTGTTCGTTCCGCACCAACTGTTTGGCCTCCTTTCGAATGGCTTCGAGTTCGTCTTCCGTAGCTGCACCCTCGAGGACCAGGAATTTTCCAAATTGCGCAATGCAGTCGTACTCCGCTGCCCAAGCCATGCGCTCTGGCGATTTGTACCGTTCATGCGAACCGGAGGTGCTGTGCCCTTGAGGTTGCGTTACCTCTTCCACGTGAACAAGCACCGGCACGTGCTCGGTTCGACATCGATGTGCTGCTTCTTCGTAGGTCTGGATCAAGCTGGGATAATCCCAACCTTTGACCCGAAAAATGACAAGGCCATTGGTGTCCTCCTCCTTCTCCATTCCGCTGAGCGACTGAGAAATGGAGGCTTTGGTCGTTTGAAATTGTTTGGGAACACTGATGCCGTAGCCGTCGTCCCAGACGTTCATGAGCATCGGCACTTGCAGCACACCCGCCGCGTTCATGGTCTCCCAGAATGGCCCCTCCGAGGTACTGGCATCGCCAATGGTCCCAATGGCAATCTCGTTGCCACCTTGTGTGAATCCCGGTTTCACTGCTGCTGCAGCCTCAAGCTGACGGTACAATTTGGATGCTTGTGCCAATCCGAGCAGTCGCGGCATTTGCCCGCCGGTTGGGCTGATATCAGCCGAACTGTTGAACTGCGCCATGTGATCCATCCAGCCGCCGTTTTCGTCCAAAAAACGTGTAGCAAAGTGTCCTCCCATCTGCCGTCCCGCCGAAGTCGGCTCGTGCTCCACATCCGTATCCGCGTACAAAGCGGCGAAATATTGCTTCACATCCAACAATCCCTTGGCCATCATCAGCGTTTGGTCGCGGTAATATCCCGAGCGCCAATCGCCGTTGCGCACCACTTTGGCCAAAGCAATTTGCGCCAGTTCCTTTCCATCTCCGAAAATGCCAAATTTGGCTTTACCTCCGAGCACCTCCTTCCGCCCCAGAAGCGAAGCCTCACGGCTCACACACGCCACCCGGTAGTCTTCGAGCAAGATCGCCCGAAATTCATCGTGGGTTGTGGTTGTTGCGCTACGTGTGGTCATGGAGTCCGATTGCTTCATGGCGCGAATTTACGCAGGTTCCGACCAAGGTCGTTGCAGAACTTAGTTCTGCGCCTTCAACGCGGCGTAGGCTGCGGCAATGCCGGTTCCTACGCGAACGTTGTGCTCAACGAGTTCACGGTTTGCGGCCAAACTCTGCCCCCCGGTGCTTTCGTTGATGAATTTCAAAAGAAACGGCGTCAGGGCCTTGCCCTCCACACCGGCTTTTGTTGCGGCGTCCAATCCGCTCTCAATTGCAGAATCGATAGCTCCTGGATCTGCCGCATGCTCGAGCGGAATCGGGTTGGCGATGAGGAAACCACCTCCGAGACCGAGCTCCCATTTGGCCGCCATAGCGGACGCGACGGCCTGAGGCGTGTCGCATCGATGGTGGAGTTTTAGCCCGCTTTCCCGCACAAAAAAAGCCGGAAATTCATCGGTGCCGTAACCGATGACCGAAATACCTGCCGTCTCCATGGCTTCCATGGTTTTTGCCAAATCCAAAATGGACTTCGCACCGGCACTGACCACAGCAACGTTCGAGCAAGCCAATTCCGGAATGTCCGCAGATACGTCCCATGTTTCTGCAACCCCACGATGCACACCTCCAATCCCGCCCGTCGCAAAAACCGAGATTCCCGCCAAATGTGCTCCGATGAGCGTACCGCTGACAGTCGTCGCACCGATCACGCCCTGCGCCAATGCCATCGGCAGATCTCGCCGTGACACCTTCCAAACCCCCTCCTTTTGGGCCAAATCATACAACACATTTTCGTCACAACCCACATGAAGTTGGCCTGAGGCAACGGCCACCGTCGCCGGAATTCCACCGCCATTCCGCACAATGGATTCCAACCGCTGAGCCGTTTCGAGATTTGCCGGGTAGGGCATGCCGTGCGCGACGATGGTGCTTTCTAAAGCCACCACAGGCACGCCGTTTTTCAGCGCTGATCGGACTTCGGGGTGAATGTGCAGCCTCGGGTTCATTGCTTCTGATGCGTTACCAAACCGTGGCGCTTTCCATCGCCTGCCAAATTTTGTCTTTCAAAGTCTGCAACCCTTTTTGGGCAACGCTGGAAAAGAAGATGGGATTGAGGTCTTCGATTTCGGCTCGCAAGGCTTCTTCCAATTCTTCATCCAACATGTCACTCTTTGAAATGGCCAGCAATCGATTCTTCTTGAGCAGGTCAGGATTGTACTTTTCCAATTCGCCCAGCAAGGTCTCATATTCCTGCCGAATGTCATCCGCATCCGCAGGCACGAGGAAGAGCAAAACCGGGTTTCGCTCAATGTGCCGCAAAAACCGCAGCCCCAGACCCTTACCCTCCGCGGCGCCTTCGATGATGCCCGGAATATCTGCCATCACGAAAGAACGGTCATCGCGGTAAGCGACCATGCCCAAATTCGGTTTCAAAGTGGTGAACGGGTAATTGGCAATTTCCGGTTTTGCTGCGCTCACAACGGACAACAACGTGGATTTTCCGGCGTTGGGAAAACCAACAAGCCCCACATCCGCAAGCAGTTTTAACTCGAGAATTTTCCATTCTTCCAACCCATCTTCTCCCGGCTGGGAATAGGTCGGAGATTGCCGCACAGACGATTTGAAATGATCGTTTCCGAGGCCGCCTCTTCCACCCGGGGTGATGATGATCTCTTCCCCATCTTCCAATATTTCGATGATGACATCACCGGTTTCGGCATCCTTAATAACCGTGCCCAAGGGCACGTCGATGTATTGGTCTTTGCCGTCCGCACCATGCTTGTGCTGACCTCGCCCCGGTTCCCCATGCTCCGCAATGACGTGGCGTGCGTATTTCAAGTGGAGCAGCGTCCAAAACTGCGCATTCCCGCGGACAATCACGTGTCCCCCACGCCCACCATCTCCCCCGTCCGGACCGCCTTTTGCCGTAGTGCGGTTCCGCATGAAATGCGAAGAGCCCGCGCCCCCCTTTCCAGAACGGCAACATATTTTGACGTAATCAACGAAGTTCTCGCCTGACATGGCAAATCGGTTTAAACCGCTGGAATGGCAGCGCGCAACCGCTCGGTGATTTCTTCAATGGAGCCAATGCCGTCGATACCGGTGTATTTCCCTTGAGCCGCGTAATGACCGGCCACAGGAGCAGTCTCTGCGTTGTATACATCGATTCGCTTCTGAATAACCGCAGGATCGGCATCATCCGGGCGACCACTCGTTTCGGCTCGAGCAAGCAATCGCTTTTTCAATTCCTCCTCCTCAACATCCAACGCCAACATGCAGGATACCGGCGTTCCTCTACCATCCAAAAAAGCATCCAATGCACCCGCCTGAGCGGTGGTTCGTGGGAAGCCATCGAAAATGAACCCTTTTGCTTCGGGATGCTTGTCAACTTCCGACTCCAACATGCTGATGGTCACGTCATCTGGCACCAGTTGTCCTTGGTTCATGTAGGATTGGGCCAATTTCCCCAGTTCCGTTTCACCCTTGATGTTGGCGCGAAAAATATCTCCTGTACTCAAGTGAACCAGTCCGTAGTGCTGAACCAAAAAGGCACTCTGCGTTCCCTTTCCCGCGCCGGGAGGACCAAAAAGGATGATATTCAGCATGTTCATTTGCTTTTCTGGTTGTCGAAAAATGAAACCTCAAAGGTAGCGCATCCAAAGGCACGAGACTCGGAATGATGCGTTAACTTCGCGGACTCATTCAGATTCTCATCGAAATTAGACCATGAAGTACGACGTCATTGTTCTGGGCAGCGGCCCCGGTGGATACGTAACCGCCATCCGAGCAAGCCAATTGGGATTGAAAACTGCTGTAGTGGAGCGGGAAGCGCTCGGAGGCATTTGCTTGAACTGGGGATGCATCCCAACCAAAGCTTTGCTCAAGAGTGCGAATGTATTCGAGTACATCGAGCACGCGGAAGATTATGGCATCTCTGTGGCAGCTCCGAAAGCAGATTTCGGCGGCATGGTCAGTCGCAGTCGGGGCGTTGCCGATGGCATGTCCAAAGGTGTACAGTTCTTGATGAAGAAAAATAAGATTGACGTGATCATGGGCAACGGTAGGCTCATGGCGGGAAAGCAACTGGAAGTCACGGATGAATCCGGTAAAAAGCAAGTCTTGAGTGCCGACCACATCATCATTGCTACAGGTGCGCGCAGTCGCCAGTTGCCTTCCATTCCTCAAGATGGAAAAAACATCATCGGCTACCGAGAGGCTATGACATTGGAGCAACAACCAAAACGCCTCGTCGTGGTCGGTTCAGGGGCCATCGGAGTTGAATTCGCATACTTCTACAATGCCATTGGAACAGAAGTCACCGTGATCGAGTACCAAGACCGCATTGTCCCAGTGGAAGATGTAGACGTCAGCAAGCAATTGGAGAAGAGCTTCAAAAAGACCGGCATCAATGTCATGACGTCATCCGAAGTGCTCGGTGTGGAGTCGAAAGGAAAGGAGCAAGTGGTTAAGGTGAAAACCAAAAAAGGCGAAGAAACCATCACCTGCGATGTGGTGTTGAGTGCCGCCGGCGTGGTCGCCAACATCGAGAACATCGGGTTGGAAGACGTAGGCATCGTGGTCGACGGCGGTAAAATTGTCGTGAACGATTATTACGCAACCAACATCCCCGGATATTATGCCATCGGAGATTGCGTCCCAGGTCCGGCGTTGGCACACGTTGCTTCAGCCGAAGGCATTACCTGCGTGGAAAAAATTGCTGGCCACACACCCGAGCCCATCGATTATGGAAACATTCCGGGATGCACGTACTGTTTCCCTGAGGTGGCGAGTGTCGGAATGACCGAAGCCCAAGCCAAAGAAGCAGGGCACGACGTGAAGGTGGGAAAGTTTCCGTTCTCAGCTTCGGGCAAAGCGAGTGCGTCGGGTCACAAAGACGGATTCGTAAAGTTGGTTTTCGACGCGAAATACGGCGAGTTACTCGGCGGTCATATGATCGGCGCGAATGTGACCGAAATGGTGGCTGAACTTGTAGCGCTTCGTAAGCTTGAAACGACGGGGCACGAGCTCATCAAAACCATTCACCCGCACCCGACACTCAGCGAAGCGGTCATGGAAGCCGCAGCTGCAGCTTACGACGAAGTCATCCACTTGTGACCCCGTGACTCCGGTCAAGGCCGAAGCGTCACGTGCATGCAATTCTTTTCTGGAATCACCAGGATGCGTCCTGACTTTTGAAATGAGCTGAGGACGTGCTGAATCGCCCGTGTTGGTGCTGAGCAGTCCGCGTCATTGTTGGGTCGGTCGGTGTAGGCGATATCGAATGACGCACCGTAACTATGGGTGGAAGCCTCATCGATTGCATTGTAATTGCGTCGCCCCAAACGAGCCTGCTGCTTTGCCGTGCGCGTCAGACTGGTGACGCGAAACGTACTTCCTTCACTCGGTGTGCCTTCCAGCTGATCTGCAAATGCATGCCCCATGTCCTCCAAGAGTGATTTCACCTCAGGCAGCAATAGCGCATAACTGTGGGACAAGGGAGCAATGTGGTAACCTCGCCCATCCGTTACCGAGACGAGATTGCCCCGCTTTTTGCCAGCATTCAATTCTGCCTTGTCCTTGACAAAAAAGCTATTCGGGAGGTTACGAGCGGCTTGGCGATGAGCCGTGTAAGGATTTTTCGGCAGCTTCAGGACCCCCTTATTGCATGAACATGGCAAAATGGTCTCTGTCACTTCATCGACCTCTGTGCGGGGTTGAGCAGAGGCTACTGAATGCGTTACGGGGTCAGGCTCAGCGGGCGAGTGCACGCGTTCCTCGGATTGACCTGGATGGGTTAACTCCGCCGGATCTGTACGCTCTTCGCCAGGAGAAATCCAAGCAATAAGCAGTATGGAAACCACCAGTGCCAATCCACCGACGCCGGCAATTCGATCCCAACGGTATTTCTTTCGAACCGTGTGCATGGAACGCAATTTGCAAGGAATCGACGGGATGATGAGGGACCACGACCGCAAAATCCTCACAGCGGGGTATTGAAAACCGTTCAGTCGGTGCAACCTTTTCTCCGTTTGACAGTAAACATCCAAAAATCAAATGGCATGTTAGGCATAGGAGCAAAAATCAATCACCCCAAAAACGGTGAAGGCGTCATCTTCGGCACCGACGGTGATTTCTGGCGCATCTACTTTCGGGAATTGGGTGAAAAATCCATTTCAAAAACGTACCAAGAATTTGACGTAATCGAAGCCGCCACCGACGCGTCTCAACCCGATGTCAGTGACATCATGACGGCGATGGAAACGGTATTGGACGATTTCACCGATCGTTTGCGGGGTGAGGATCGTGTCGAGGCTGTTGAAATGGGAGATCGCTGGGACGGGGGAACTCTCTTTTTGCAACCCGCAGATCCCGATTTGAAGGCGAAAGAGTTGCCGATTGAGACCTTTTTCCACAAAATCGTGATGACCCGGGACCGACTGCGCGTTTTGGAAGCGAAAATCAACGCCAACGAGAAGTTGAGCGACGCCGATAAAATTGATTTACAGCAATACATCACCAAGATTTACGGTTCGCTCACCACCTTCAACGTCCTTTTCCGATACAAGGAAGATTGGTTCGTTGGCGAAAAGAAGTAAGCGCTTTCTTACCTTCGGCGCACCCACAACCCGCCAAGGCATGGAAATTTTGGTCTACAGCATCTTGAGTCAACTGAATCGTTGGCTGCTCCCCAGGTTTTCCCGACGACCTGATTTGACCCAATTGAAAAAATGGGAACAAGCCCTGATCGGTTGGAAAATGTGGGTAACCTACCGCTACCTCGATGCCAAAAACAACGCCTGAGCGATCAGGACAAAATTGGCTAGCGGTTCTAGGCCCGGGCATCTTGTTCGCATCCACTGCCATTGGCGTCAGCCACTTGGTGCAATCGACCCGAGCGGGAGCGTTGACCGGTTTTGGATTGATTTGGGCCGTCGTTGCGGCTAACCTCGCGAAATATCCATTCTTCGAATTCGGCAGTCGCTATGCGAATGCTACAGGTGAATCCCTGATTGAAGGTTACCGTTCCCTTGGCAAACCAGCCGCTTGGGGGTATTTCATCATTGCCTTGGGAACCTGCTTCTTCGTCATGGGCGCTGTCGGGATTGTGACGGCTGCCTTTCTGGATAACCTTTTCGGACTTTCGGCACGTTTTGAGTTCAATGCAACACCCGCCACAGCGGTCTTTGTTTTTGCCATTTCTGCGGGAATCCTTACTTGGGGCCAATACAAAGCACTCGACTCTGTCATCAAAGCCATCGCGGCCGTCCTGCTGCTGAGCACTTTAGGGGCTTTCGTTCTGGCATGGAATCAAGTCCCCTTCTCTTCCGTTCCATCTGCACCGCTTGAATTCAACCCTTGGGAAGGCGCAGGATTGGCCTTTATCATTGCCTTAATGGGCTGGATGCCTACAGCTGTGGACCTCAGCACGTGGAACAGCATTTGGACCCTGGAACGCATCAAACAAACGGGCTTTCATCCACCCTTGAGATCCACCTTGCGCGAATTCAATACGGGTTACTTGCTTTCTGCGGTATTGGCCTTGATGTTTCTCGCATTGGGAGCTTTGTTGCTGTACACCCGTGGTACCGAGTTGCCCGATGGCACAGCCGCCTTCGCTTCGGGCGTCGTCAATATGTACACGGAGGTTATCGGAGGTTGGAGTTGGTGGATCATTGCGGCAGCGGCGTTTTCCGCGATGCTCGGCACCTGCATTGCTTGTTTGGATGGCTATTCACGAGCGCTCGCCCGTTCCTACGCGACCCTTTTTCAAGGCGCTTCGCCCCGTGAAGGGAGCACAATCCAGCTGAGAGAACAGCGAACATTGTTGATGGTTTCGGCAGGCGCTTTGGTATTGATCCTCGCCTTCCCTCAAGACATTCGGACGCTTGTGGATGTAGCGACCACATTGAGCTTTTTGGTCGCTCCCCTGGTAGCCGGAGCCAACTGGTACCTGGTCAGTCGCCGGGAGTTCCCTCAAGCAGCTCGGCCTCGACTTTGGCTGCACGCCCTTGCAGGGTTTGGGCTTCTCTTCTTGTTGGGATTTTCGTACCTCTTCTTGCGGGCTTAAATACCGGAGTCGATCATGGCAAAATCCACCTGCACCTCCATGAACATATCATCGTATCCGATCACCCGACCTTTGACGGTTACCGGGGTTCCAATCGCCAAATCGGTCGTAGGCGCCAGTTCGAGTCGACATGCCACGCCCGGTTGGAGGATAAGGGTGTTCCCATCTCGAGATGAAACGATTCCGGTGATGGCAATGATGCGATCAAAAAAATCTGCTTTTGCCGCGTCATCTTCGCCGGAAATGACTTCGTACAGGACGGCAGCCTCGACTGACGCGGTGGCTTCCGCATCCAACCGATTCTCAGCCGGTCGGAAATACTGATAAAGTCCAAAGGCAATGGATAGGGCGATGACTGCAACTAAAATGCGCTTAAAATTCATGGCTCAATTGATGTTTTTCAGTTTCGGAATTCTGTAGATAACCAAGCCGGCACGCAACCAAGGTCCAACATTCAGCAAATACAATGGCCGCATCGACCAAGGAGTCTGGTAGGCGGCTTGCAATCGGTTGACCATGGCTTGATCCAACGCATCCTCCCGTTCCCACTTTGTCAAATCGGCATCATAATTTCGGATGACCCCAGTGAAAACAGGGGCGACAAAACACTCCCACGACCATCCGCCTGTGGGATTTGATGGAGCCCACCCCAATTCCAATCCCAATGCACCGGTCATTACGACCACCTCATGCGAAACCACGTCCAAACCAAACACGCCGAAAACCTCATCTTCCGGCGCAGCCCCTGCCGTTTCCTGAACCGTCACTGCTGAACGACTGATGCCGAAATAAGCACCTGTGAATATGCCTTTGGGGCCGTTGTATTCGGGGGTATGTTGCTGCCGATAAGCGCCTTCCAACCGCAAACCGCTCCATGAAGCGGTCATGACACCTGGAAACGACGCCCAGTTTCCCCATTCGTCGAATTGCCAACCCAGGGCATCTGCCTGCAACTCCACATCTCCCATGAGCATGGACCCTCGAAGGTTCAAGGAGCTTTTGGACGCAGAATCCAGCGTTGATTTCCAGGCCAATGTGTATGCGCCCATGGCCACATCACTCGGAACACAGCCCCATTGCGCCGCGGACTGCGCATCCGATTCAAACCAACCGACGCACAGAAGAGGAAGCCACAACATCGCCCGCCACTTGTTGTTTCCAATCATGTCCCGAAGGTACAGTCAAAGCCTTGTTTGTATCTTATCCCCTCCAAATACTTGAACATCCTTGATGTGAATTCAAATCCGCCCAATCCACCCACAAAAGTGTACTCACTGAGTCAAGTCACGCGGTCCATCCGGTTGGCTCTTGAGCGCGCCACCGCCAATAAGCTTTGGCTCGTCCGTGCGGAGATCGTGCAGATCAATGGAAAATTGGGGCAGCGAACGGTTTATGTGGACCTGGTGGAAGAAAGTGAAGGCCGCCAAAACGCCAAAATGCGCGGCATCATTTGGGCAAGTTCAGGTCAACGCATCTTGGAGGAATTGGGAAAAGAGGCCCATCAAATTCTGCAGCCGGGTTCGGAAGTGGTGTTTTCTGCACGCATTGAATTTCATGAGGTGTACGGCATCGCTTTGCACATCGAAAAAATTGAACTGCAATTCATGCTCGGCGAGCTGGAGCGGCGCAAGCAGGCTACGATTCAACGCCTAAAAGAGGCTGGTGCGCTCGAAATGAACCGCCGAGTCCCATTGAGCCAACTCCCCCAACGGATCGCCTTAATCGGCTCAAAAGGAACCAGTGGTTTTCGAGACTTTGTCACAAAAACCCTCGGTCATCCGGAAAATTTCCGCATCGAACTGCAGCATTACCAATCCAGCGTTCAAGGCCTGAGCGCGGCAGAAGAATTGGTTGGAGCGATTCGTTCAGCTGAGTCGGCGCGACCCGATTTGATCGTTTTGGTCCGAGGCGGAGGCGGGAAACTGGATTTGGATGCATACAACGATTATGAAGTGTGTTGGACCATCGCCCAGTCGACCGTACCGGTTTGGACGGGGATTGGGCACGAATCCGATTTAGTCGTCGCCGATTTGGTCGCCCAGAAAGCGTGGAAAACCCCTACAGACGTGGCGGTGGGTCTGACAGATTTATTCGAGTCTGCATCCTTTGATGTTGAAGAGGCAGCCAGGGAGCTCAGCCGACTTTCCAAAGCGTGGTTGCAGTCTCGGCGGCAAGAAATCGAATCCCACTGGAATACGGTCCGCTGGGTCGGTAAGCATGCCATCGGCCAGCACCGCCAGGAATTGCAAGAAGCTGTCAACCTCATTCGATTGCAAGGTCCTGCGATTTTGGCTCGGAAACGCCGCGCACTCTCCGAATGGCGCAGAAGCCTCAACCAAATAGGGCATTTCCATCTCGAACAATCACATACCGAGCTGCGGCACATCCACGGTCGCCTTGAGCGTTCCGTTGGTCACCGACTCGAGACCAACCGGGCGAGGTTGGCTCACTATGCTAGAACGCTCAAAGCCATCGGCCCAGAGGAAACCTTGAACCGCGGCTTCATGATTTTGGAGCGCGACGGTAAGCCGGTCATGCGCGTTCACGGAATCAAACCAGGGGAAAAACTCCAGGTCCAAGCGCACGACGGTCGCCTCGACATTACCGTTAATTCTGCAACCTCAAACCCGGATCCATCGTAAATTCACCCCATGGCGAAGAAACAGACAACCAACTCCGAAGTGCCAGAGAAATTTGATGATGCGCTGCACGAGCTGCGCGGCCTCATGGAATTACTGGAAAGCGAAGAGATTTCAGTGGACACATTGACTCAAGCGATTCGCCGCGCCGCAGTACTCCTCAAGCATTGCCAAGGTCAATTGCACAGCACCGAGGCTGAAGTGAAAGCGTTGATGGAAGAACTCGGTGTCCAGTCCGGAAATTCGGACCCGGAATTGGCTGATTAACGCTGCTTGCTCAACTGGTCGAGTAGCCCTTTTGCACCTTCTTCCGAAATGTCCCGAATGTTCTGGGGCATTTCTTGACCGGCACCCTTTGCCGCCACCATTTTGGCTCGAAACGATCCGACCAATGACTTGTACGCTTCATACGTCTCGCAGGCGGTTTGCTCCTGACTCCAAGCACTCAACTCTTGAGGCGTTCGGGGTTTTGACATACAAGGTGATGAAGCTTTGGCCAACTCCTCCGTCCATTGCTTTGCTGTCCATGTCGCGTTTGCTTCATTGTTCAAAAGACCCGATAAAGTTGCATTCATTTCTACCAGGCAATCGCAGGCGCTGACTTCCGCTGCCGTATCCGTTGTGGCCGCCGCATCAGAACCTCCACCGCAACCGAACAAAAACCCTCCAAAAAGGATTGTAAAAAAACCCAACGTGCTCATCTTTTTCATAGCTAGCTGATATTTTGCTTCGAATTTTTCAAGCGTAAATATACGCAGTTCGACAAGCCGTGGTGATTGAACTTCAAAACAAACAAATGGACAACCGCATTCTACGAATCATCCCTGCACAACGCGTGAACATGGGTGGCAATTGGATTGAACAGCCCCTACCCGCTCAAGGCATCGATCGCATCGGTCCTTTTTTGTTGATTCATCATTGGCAGGATGTGCTTCCAGGAGGTCAATCCCCGCTTGAAGTCGGCGTGGGACCTCATCCGCATCGGGGCTTCAGTCCAGTGACGTGCATCTATGCAGGGTCTCTTCGCCACCGCGATTCACTCGGCACAGATCATATCGTGACCGCGGGCGGGACGCAATGGATGAACAGCGGTTCGGGCATTGTGCACAGCGAACGTCCGAGTGATGAATTGGCCGAAAACGGCGGGCTTCTCGAAATGATTCAATTCTGGATCAATACCCCGCGAGCTCATAAAATGGATCCTCCACATTACCAGCCGCTTTCTGCGGAAGAAACGCCCACGTGGAAAGATGGCGAATGGGAAATCGGATTGGTCCAAGGCGATTGGAATGAACACCGCTCACCCATTGCAGCGGCTCATCCCATGCGCATCCTGAATTTGCGATGCGAAACTGTGGCTTCGACTGTTCGCGTTCCCATACCTCCCGATTGGGTTGGCCTTGCATACGTGCTTGATGGGAAGGCACACATCAATGGTCTTCCGGTCGAAGGTCGGCAAATGGCTGTCATTCAGCCGGGTAGCGCCAACGAGCCGGACATTGCATTCGAATGCAATGACACGGTGCGCATCCTTTTGCTCACAGGAGCCCCACTGGAGGAACCTGTGTTCAGCCACGGCCCTTTTGTGATGAATTCCATTGAAGAGGTCCAACATGCCATCATGGATTACCACGACGGCAAGATGGGCTCACTTCATGAGTAGCAACCTCAATTTTCGGACGTGACGATGATCCGTTTATTGATCACCGCCCCCCCTTCACTGCGTTCTGTCCAAGTCGTGCCCGCCTCGTCCAATTCCACTTCGACTTCGACTTCACCTCCTTCTTTGATCATGTGAACCTTACCGCCGGGGATGGCGAAAACCGTATCGCCCGAGAAGTCGGAATCTTCAATCGATTTGACGATCACTTGTACATCTCCATACCCTTCTATGCCGCCGGGGATGTCGCCCCCTAAATGCTTGATGATTTCAACATGTTCCGCTCCGAGCGGATGCTGAGGATGCGGTGCCGTGATGCGTCCAAGCAAAAAACCCAGGATGACAAAAGCGGCTGCAACCAGAAGGTGGGAAGAATTGATGCTCATGGTAATAGAAAAACTCTTGATGTTTTTTGTGTTAAATTCGTAAGCTTACAAAGCTAATGCGATGCTAAGCAACCGCCACCTTCATTTTGTGTATGGCTTTCTTTTTGTCTTCTTTTCGGGAATGGCATCAAATGCAAAGGCCCAAGTCATCGGAGATAACATTGCCCACGTCTGGAATGAAGAAGTCCTGGAAGGCATCCGAAATGACTTCGCCCGCCCGACGGTTCATGCTCGGAATTTGCTGCACACTTCAATCGCCATGTTCGATTGCTGGACCGCTTACGATGAGGGACCCACTGAGCATTTCTTTCTCGGAAAAACATGGGCCGGGTTTTATTGTCCATTTGAAGGTGTAGACATTCCAGATTCTCCGGAAGAAATACAGGATGCGCGGGAAGAGGCAATCAGTTACGCCATCTACCGGATCATGGTGCACCGTTTTGGAGGCACCCCAGATGGCCCCATTACCATGTTCAACATCAATACGCTCATGGCGCAATTGGGTTACGACATTGGCTTTTCCTCGACGGATTATTTGAACGACGGACCAGCGGCATTGGGGAATTACGTGGCCGAGCAAATCATCGCTTTTGGGCTGCAAGATGGATCGAACGAAGCCAACGAATATGCTGCGGATTGCTACGCTCCGATCAACCCCAACATTCTTCCTGAAATGCCGGGCAATCCCGATGTGATCGATCCGAATCGCTGGCAGCCCATCGAACTAACCCTGTTCATCGACCAAAGCGGAAACGTGAGCACCGACATTCCTGAATTCGTTGGACCCGAATGGGGTGAAGTGGTCCCCTTTGCTTTGGATTCGGCAGATTTAGAACTGCTGAATCGGGACAGTTGCACCTACCACGTGTGGAAAAATCCGGGGGCTCCCGTGTACCTCGATTCAACCACCGTCGCTGGCGGGCTGGATGATTTGTGGAAATGGAATTTTGCGATGGTTTCGGTTTGGTCTTCCCACCTGGATCCGACGGACGGGGTGATGTGGGACATTTCACCGGGAAACATGGGAAGCGACGGGAGTTTCGTCACAGCGCCGGAAGATTTTGCTGATTTCTATGACTTTTTCAATGGTGGCGGGTTACACCCGGGACATGAAATCAACCCATTCACCGGAGAGCCATACGAGCCCCAAATGGTTCCACGGGGAGACTATGCCCGCTGTTTGGCAGAATTTTGGGCAGACGGACCTGATTCCGAAACCCCACCCGGCCATTGGTTTACCATCTTGAATGAAATCATGGATTACCCGGAATTCGAGTTGCGTTGGCGGGGGCAGGGTCCGCTGATCGACGAGCTCGAATACACGGTCAAAGCCTATCTAGCGCTTGCGGGCGCCATGCACGACTCGGCAGTTTCCACCTGGAGTGTCAAGGGGTATTACGACTACACGCGACCGGTTTCTGCCATTCGGTACATGGCCGAAATGGGACAGTCTTCGGACACCTCCTTGTCGAATTACCACCCATCCGGATTACCTCTGATTCCGGGGTACATCGAAGTCGTGGAGGAAGGAGACGCGCTGGCAACATTCAATCCGGACGCCATAGGTGAAATCAAAGTTTTGGCTTGGCGAGGACCGGATTATGTAGAGGTACCGTTCATCGACGAGGCTGGGGTGGGCTGGATTCTCGCCAAAAACTGGTGGCCTTATCAACGCCCATCTTTCGTGACACCGCCTTTTGCAGGCTATGTGAGCGGCCATTCGACCTTTTCACGGGCAGCAGCAGAAGTGCTGACCCTGCTCACCGGCAGCGAATATTTCCCCGGTGGATTGGGCTCATTCCCGGTAGTGATGAATCAATTCTTGGTATTCGAAGATGGGCCTTCCATGAATTTTGAATTGCAGTGGGCGACCTATTACGATGCGGCGAATGAGAGCGCGCTGTCCAGAATGTGGGGTGGAATCCACCCTCCCATGGACGACGGTCGCGGACGTCAAATCGGTGTGGAGGTCGGCATCCAAGCCTTTCACTGCGCCGAAGGCTACGCGTTCCCAGAATGGGCTGAGGGATGCGGTGGAAGCGGCTTCATCCCCGGCGGCTTTTGTCCTGGCGATTTCAACGCCGACGCCGTGGTGAATGTCAGTGACTTCCTGCTCTTCCTTTCCGCATTTAGCAATGAATGGGCCGGCGCATATGATTTTGACGGGAATGCCGTCATCGGCACCGCCGATTTGTTGGAATTCCTGACTTTGTTTGGGGAAGCGTGCCCCTAATGCGCACCAAATCTTCGGAAATAAAAAACGGACCCGCTATTCACGGGTCCGTTTTTCGTTGTTGCGGGGGCCAGACTCGAACTGACGACCTTCGGGTTATGAGCCCGACGAGCTACCAACTGCTCCACCCCGCGATGTCCACCCGAACGCTGCGCGAACGGGACAGCAAAGATACACCGAAGTTCCATTCCACCAAATCAAAAGAGCAATTCCCACACGTAAATCCTGTGTCAAGATCCCAAGGCTCGACGTACCTTCGCAGCAGAAACGGTAACCCCACCATGACCGCCACCTCCAATACGCCACACCGCGCCGGCTTTGTAAACATCATCGGATCTCCCAATGTGGGGAAAAGCACGCTGATGAATCAATTGGTGGGCGAACGCCTGAGCATCATCAACAAAAAGGCACAAACCACGCGACACCGCATTATGGGCATTGTCAATGCAGACCATTGGCAAATCGTATACAGCGATACGCCGGGCGTGTTGGATCCAGCATACAAGCTGCAAGAGGGGATGATGAGATTCGTGCGAACTGCGCTTCAAGACGCGGATTTGATCTTGTTGGTCACGGATGTTCAGGAAGACGACCTCGCCCATCCCGAAACGTTCGCCAAAATTGCGGACATGGAGGTTCCTGTGTTCATCTTGATCAACAAAATCGACCTCGCCGACCAACAGGATGTGATGGACCGGATTGCGTATTGGCAAGCTCGTATTCCACGCGCCACCGTTGCTCCCATCAGCGCCTTGCACGGGTTCAACATCGAACAGCTGCTCGAGCGTATTGTGGAACATTTACCAGAAAGCCCTCCGTATTTTGCAAAGGATGAACTCACGAACAAGCCGATGCGCTTTTTCATTTCCGAAATCATCCGTGAAAAAATCCTCACGCATTTCAAGCAAGAAATCCCCTACTCCTGTGAAGTGGTGGTCGACGCCTATCAAGAGGAGGAAAGCATCGTGAAAATTCGAGCAGAAATTCGCGTGGCACGAGACAGCCAGAAGCAAATCGTCATTGGCAAAGCAGGGAGCATGATCAAGCGCGTGGGCATGGATGCGCGCAAAGACATTGAGCGCTTCATCGGGCAACGTGTTTTCCTCGACTTGTACGTCAAAGTGGACAAAGACTGGCGCGATGACGAAAGGAAACTCAAACGATTGGGCTATTTGGAATGATTGGCTTTGCACACGCCAAAATCAACCTGGGGCTATTTGTCACGGCCAAACGTCCGGACGGATTTCACGACTTAGAAAGCCTCTTTGTTCCCGTCAACTGGTACGACATCCTCGAAGTGCAAGCAGTTGATGCACCTGGCTTACGCCTTGATACGACCGGACTTTCAATTCCTGGTGACCCCCAACAAAACCTCGTTCACCGCGCTTACAATCTGCTCCGAGACCGGCACGGTATCGGCGGGGTGTACGCCCACTTGCACAAAGTCATCCCGATGGGGGCCGGCTTGGGCGGTGGGAGTTCCGACGGCACGTGCATGCTTCGCCTTTTGAACGAGCTGTTCGAATTGAATTTGAGCAACGAAACGGGGATGGCCTATGCCGCTGAACTGGGCTCCGACTGCCCTTTTTTTTGGAACGCTCAACCCAGTTTGGTCACCGGCCGAGGAGAGCACATTCATCCACTGGATGCCGCAATCATCACCAACCAACCCGCGTTTATCACGATTTTACACCCCGGTATCCACGTCGCAACTGGGGAAGCATTTGCGAACATCACACCACGCCCCGTGGAAATCGATTGGCAAAAAGTCCCTGCCCTCCCCATTGCCCGGTGGAATTCGGTCATGTGCAATGATTTTGAGGAGGGGGTGGCAAAACAACACCGCGCGATTCACGAAGTGCTCGAACACTTGCGAAAGCAAGGCGCACTTTATCACCAAATGACAGGAACGGGCAGCGCGTGTTTTGGCATTTTCGAGGATGAAGAGCGCGCTTGGAGCGCCTACCAAACTGCAGAAAAACACGGTTGGATGCGGCACTGCAGTCGGCTTTGGTGAAGGATCGCTTCGCTTATTTCGGCGCCTTCCAGCAAATCCACCCACCAAGACCAGCGAAAAGGATGTTGGGCAGCCATGCCGCGAGGCGCAGCC
>Ga0255779_1001608_pt1 | contig 25328 bp, 26 predicted proteins | sample 011ome_21_FD_179977 | JGI IMG/M metagenome (GOLD analysis project Ga0255779, IMG submission 179977) | Coastal salt marsh microbial communities from the Groves Creek Marsh, Skidaway Island, Georgia - 011508AT metaG (version 2) | ecosystem: Environmental > Aquatic > Marine > Intertidal zone > Salt...
AGGGATGAGTTTTGTTCACTGACAGAATCTGTATAATCCAGTAAAGAAGCCTGAAGTTTGCCCTGGTCTGAATGAATATGCACACCCCATGAGCGATGGGCGAGAAAATCAAAGACTGGAAGAATGGGTTTAAATGAATCCTCGATAAGGAAATCTTCAATCAGTTTAGACAGGCCAACCCCTTCCAAGTAGACGGAGGCATCGGCGGAGTGGGTGAAGTGAGATTTCAGAGACTGAGGGAATGAAACCTGTTTTCTTTTTTTGAAAATGTCTTGAACAATCTGGTCTATTTGTAATTCAAAATCGGGAGAGGGTGGGTTTCTGGGGTTGGGGAGCAAGCCAAGGATGTAGCCCCATTTCCCTTTTCTTCCGACTTCAAATGGAAGCGTTTTGTTTCCTAATCGTAGGTTGTTTCCACTCTTTTCCTTGAGGTTGAATTTCTCCGCAAATCGGGAAAGCAATGAGTCAATCTTTGGCTCATCCTCCACGGATGCCAGGACTCCCCAGACAGGTGAGGGGTATGGGTTTCCCTGTAATCGGACAAAGAATTGAAGGGGGACATCTAAGTTAAGACCGCTATTTTTAGGGTTATCCAATAACTCCTCAATATCAGTATTCTCAGTCCGCCATTGGTCGAGAATGGGTTTCCAGGTTTCGCTCGATAAAAAATGAGATTTTTGAAGCAAAGTCCGGGAGTTAAGGGAGACGACAACAAAAGAGTCCGATGGTATACGGTTTATACTTGGAGAAAGCTGGGTGCGTTTACCTTGGCATATACTGAAGAATCCGTTTACTAAGAGGATTGCACAAACAGTGGTGTAGATGGAATTTGTCATATTTACTAGTACAAGTTAACTTGCGTCACCCATGAATCAAATTATCTTACCAATAATAAAACCCCATACTACGCGAGACTAAAGCATTATGTTCACAGGCATTGTTGAAGAAGTCGGTCAGGTTATATCCTTCCAGGAAAAAGAAAAGGCATGGGAGTTGTGTATGACCAATCCTTTTCAAGACGGCAGTGGTGTCGAGGCCGGGGCCAGTATATCGGTGAACGGATGCTGCCTTACCCTCATTGAGCAGGCCACAGGTAACGCCAGGTTTGAACTTTTGGAGGAGACTCTCCGTAAGACCAACCTCGGTTCTCTCTCGGAAGGAAGTGTGGTAAACCTCGAGCGTGCTTTGGCTGCAAACGCCCGGCTTGGGGGGCATTTTGTTTCGGGCCATGTGGACACCTGCGGAGAGATTGCGGTTTTTGAGGAACAAGGGAAAAACCTTTACCTCCAAATCACTATACCTCCGGCATTTTCTAGGTATTTAGTGGATAAGGGGTCTATTGCGGTCAATGGCTGTTCTCTCACAGTTTGTGATGTACTGGAAGATTCCTTTGCGGTCTGGTTAATACCTCATACCCTTACCAAAACCAACCTCGCTGATCTTTCAAAAGGAGATGCCATCAACCTGGAGTTTGATATGCTTGCCAAGTATGTGGAGAAATTATCCAGGCCTGCAGTTGGCCAAAATCAGGTATGACACCCGAGGAAGCAACAACTGCTCTTCTCGAAGAGCTTAAGCGGCAGCGGGTCGAGGGGATCCGGGAAGTTTTTGTCGAAGAAGAAAGCCTTGCCGCTTTGGCTGCTCAAGTGAGTCCGGTTTCTTCCCCTGAAGATGAGAAGATCAAGTCGGTGATTCCTCCTCCCTCTGTTCCTTCCCCCCTCAACAAGGATAAGTCTGTGGTTTCTAAAACAGATGCCGGGTCACCCGACTCTTCAATGCCTTCCAGGGAAAAAGAAATTCTCGCTTTTGAAACCAGCCAGACTACGCATGCCTTCCCTTCTCCTCCTGATTTTACTCTTCCTGAGGGCGACAAGGATACCCAATGGAAATGGCTTAAGGAAAGAGTTGCCTCATGTGAAATTTGTAACCGTGAGCTCAACCCCGGCGGAAAGATCGTTTTTGGCTCCGGTAATCTCGACGCAGAATTATTCTTCTGTGGCGAAGCCCCCGGACCTGAAGAGGAAAAGCAGGGTGAAGCATTTGTGGGACCTGCTGGTGATTTGTTAAACCGGATTATTGAAGCTATGGGGACATCCAGGGAATCAGTCTACTTTGCGAACATTACAAACTGGCGCCCACGCCACAATCAAGTTGCAGGTAACCGTCCCCCAACTGTGGATGAAATGGCGTTTTGCCTGCCCTACCTGAAAGCCCAAATTGAGATTGTGAAACCCAAGGTCTTGGTGTGTCTAGGGAAAGTGGCAACCGATGGGTTACTGGGCCATGACCCCAAACGAAGGCTAGCTGATTGCCGAAGCCAATGGAGTGAAGCCTGGGGGACTCCTATGATGGTCACGTACCATCCCTCCTATCTCCTTCATAACCCTAGTAAAACCAGTAAACGAAAAGTCTGGGATGACTTGTTGTTGGTTATGGAAAAATTGGGCATGCCCATTTCCGAAAAGCAGCGTGGCTTCTTTCTTGCCTGAGTAAATAATCCGGTGGAAACAACCCTCATGGTATTGAATGGTGCCCCTCCATCTGAGGAGTTGCTCCGCTGGCGTGCGGAAGAGGCGGATCATGTTCTTGCCGTGGATGGTGGGTGGCATGCCTTACGCCATGCGAATCTTCTTCCGGATGTGGTGATTGGGGATTTTGATTCTTTTGACGAAGCTGTGCGGGTGAAACAAGAATTTCCATCCATTGCCTTGCATCATGTGGAAAACCAGGACCGCACCGATTTTCAAAAAGCGTGTGATTGGGTTAAGGATTATACCCAGACCAACTGCCTTACAGTCCTGGGCGGTTTGGGAAACCGGAGTGATCACTTTTTATCCAATCTTTTTGCGGCGATGCAGGTGGATGTTTCCTGGGTTGTTTCCTTTGACGACGACAACGAATGGATTCGGCGTGTCACACCTTCCACACCTTTGGTCTTAAACGGACGAAAAGGTGCAATCATTAGCCTACTTCCTTTGGTTGAATGCTCTGGAGTTGAATCTTCAGGGCTTGGTTGGGAAATATCCAAGGCTGACTTTTCCCCTGCAACTTCCTTTAGTCAAAGCAATCAATGCAAGACCGATCAGGTTACAATTAAGTGTGCTAAGGGTACTTTATTTGCGGTGGTGCCCAAAGGTTTGTGAATATAAATTTAAATATTTACCAAAAAAACACTCCGTAGAGTGGTTTTTATGGGGATAAAATAAAATCTTACTTGTACTGAGGCAGGTGCCCACGGTCCATCGCTTCTTTAAAATATTTTTCCGGATCTTTCTTCCATTTGCGCTGGGCACTGGAAGACCAAAAGTAGATAGTTTTTCCGTTGTATTCGATTGATTTGGACTCGGGGTTTACGATGCGTTCCGGATAAATTGGGCAAAATCGTTGGTCAAGCAGTGTAACTTTATCAACGCCCAACTCCTTCTTTTCCGCGTCTGAAAAAAGTTTGGCAAGGGCTGGAACTGCTTTGATGTAGTAGGCACTCGCTTTGTCAAAAGCTTTGACACAGGTGCCGCAGCAGAAGAATACTTTCTTTCCGAGAATTTCAGAATATTCTTCAGGATCAATTTCATCTCCCTTCATGATCGCACATTCTTCGTTGGCAAAAAGTGCAAAGTTAAAAGTGAGTGAGAAAAGTAGTGTACTTAGAATATATTTCATAAATTTATTAATGTCCCTAAAGCATGACAGAATCAAGCCTTTCAGCAAAAAAATAAAAATTTCTTAATGGAGGTCCAAGTTCAAAAGTTGACGGATTTCTCATACTCGTCATCAATAGGAAGTGGATTTCCTTACAATGAATGATGCCCAAACCCAACATTATCAGAAGAAATTAGAAGACACTCTTCAGGAAATTGAAAAATATTTGGCCAAAAGTGAGGCCTCAGCGGAAGCGGTGGCACCGGACAAAAGCTTGGGAAGACTTTCGAGAATGGAGGCGATGCAGGATCAGCAATTGGTATTGGAGGTAAGAAGAAGGCACAAAAGAAGAAAACTTGAGATTATCCAAGCCATTTCACGGTTGGAGCAGGGGAAATACGGAAACTGCTCCTTTTGTGGCACAGTAATTTCTGAAGATAGGCTGAATGCGTTTCCTGAAGTTCAAACCTGTGTAAAATGTGCCTAAGCCTGCAGGTAATTTTCTCTTGTTCGCTGGAATAATTTTCGGTGCTTGTGGCTTTGGTTACTTGCCCGGGCACGCCAAAGTTTAAAACTATTTGGTTTGAGTCGCTTCCTCATAACCTTAACGACCTGACCCTCTGGAATTCCGGTTTTGCTCTTAATTTCTTCAAAAGTTATACGATCTGCCCAGGCGGCCCAGATGATCCAGTCTTCCGAACCTATCGGAGGTTCTGGGTTTTTAACCCGGGTGACCGGAAATTTTTGCCATTTCTTACTCATTGGAAAGAGGGTTAAGACAGGCTGTTCATATCGATTACGAAACGATATTTAACCTCACTTTTTACCAACCTCTCATAAGCATGGTTGATTTGATCCATCTGGATAAGCTCCACTTCAGACACAATTGAGTGCTCTGCACAGAAATGAAGCATTTCCTGGGTCTCCTGAATTCCCCCAATCAACGATCCGGCCAAACTTTTTCGGCCAAATATTAACTGGGCCGCATTGACCTGGGTCAAAGGCTCGACTGCTCCAACCACGCACATTGTACCATCAGTTTTGAGGAGATCCAGGTAGGGATCAATGTTGTGATTAACCGGAATGGTGTTGAGGAGGAAATCAAATTCTCCGACTTGTTTACTCATGGCTTTGTCATCGCTGGAAATGAGCACATCATCGGCTCCAAGGAGCTTGGCATCCTCGGTTTTGGACTCTGAGTTGGTAATCATAACGGTGTGAGCCCCCATTGCGTGAGAAAATTTTACGCCCATGTGCCCCAGTCCCCCAAGCCCAATGATTCCCACCTTCATCCTTTCATTCACCTTCCAGTTTTTAAGAGGAGAATAGGTTGTAATCCCAGCACATAGAAGAGGAGCAGTCCCTTCTATTTTGAGCGATTCAGGCATTTCTAAAACAAAGCTTTCATGAGCCACAATGCGCTTAGAATAGCCACCATATGTCACACCACCCGCATCCTCAGTAGGGCTGTTGTAGGTGGCGGTCATGCCAGCTACGCAGTATTGCTCATTGCCTCCTTTGCAAGACTGACAGGAGCCGCAGGAGTTGACCATGCAGCCAATTGCGGCTAAGTCGCCCTCCTTATATTTTTGTACCTTTTCACCAACAGCGGATACCCTCCCCACAATTTCATGTCCGGGGACAATGGGGTACTCGCTCATCCCCCAGTCATTATTTACGAAGTGTAAATCGGTATGGCATACCCCGCAGTATTCAATGTCAATTTGTACATCATAGGGGCCTGGTTCCCTTCGCTCGATGGAAAAGGGACTGACTTTCCCCTTAGGTTTGTGAGCGGCGTAGGCGGCTGTGGTATGCATAGAGTTTACAGTAGATTTGGGTGGAGTGTGGAGGGGGAATTTGGATGTGTTTAAGAAATCATACCAATACTATCTGAGCTTACCCAGTAATCAATTCCGAGGAGGATAGAAAATCGGATTCTTGAGCGATGCAGTAAATAATGTCATTTTCTTCAAAACAGACATCACTTAAACGGTGAGAGATGAGATCATTGCTCCGACTAATGGCCACGACTTGGATACCGGTTTCGTCCGCAAGGTCCAATTCCTTCGGGGTTTTTCCCAGGACCGGGCTTTCCTTGTTAACCAGCAAAGTTTCGACTTTTAGTTTTTTCAGTTGAGTATGTTGATCTAAAGGAAGGGGGGTGCTTGAAAAATCCCTTTCTGATTTCATGGTTTTATCGCGTGCCCGGTTGATTTCCCGGGAAATTAAATTACGGGGAATTTCCAGTTTTCGTAAAACGCGGGAAAGGACTTCCAGTCCACCCTCCACCTCACAAGCCACCACTTCATGGCGCCCCTGGTGACTAAGTTTATCACTCCCTCTCATGAATTGAGTCCGCACAAAAACCGGGGCGGTCACCTTCATTCTCTCTATGGTGGAAAGTACTCGCTCGGTCGCCTGATGGTCATTGATCATAATGACAATCGCCCGGCAACTTTCCACATGGGCATGGCCGAGGGCTTCTTCACTGGTGGCATCGGCATAGTAAACCGGATCTCCCATCTCTTTACCCTTTCTTACATTGTCGGAGTTCATTTCCAGGGCAACCACCTCAATCTGTAACTCATTGAGGCTTGATGTTAAAAACTGGCCAGCCAGGCCGTACCCGATGATGACCACATGGTCACTGTGGCCCACGGTTGACTCTTCCAGTTCCTCGGCACTCCTAGCCCTTAAAAGTTTGGCAAGGGGGTCGAGGGCCCGTTCACCGGCAGTGAAATGAGGGGCTTTGTATACAAGGAGCGGGGTGAGAAACATACTGATGATCCCTGCATTCAAAAGGGGCTGAATTTCAGCACTTGAGACCACGCCTTCCTGCGTGGCTAATTGGAGCAAGACAAAACCAAATTCACCAAACTGGGCTAGGCCGACTCCAGCCAACCAAGCGGCACGGGGAGGGAAGCGCATCAGGGAGGCCGCCAAAATAGCCAAGATTCCTTTCCCTCCGAGAAAGGCTAAAAGTAACCAACCCACTTGGTCTGGTTTTTCCATCATCACATCGAAGTCAAAAAACATCCCCAGGGATACAAAGAAAAAGCTTACAAAGACATCACGCAGGGGAAGAATGTCTCCCATCGCCCGGTGCCGAAAGTCGGTGTCAGCTACAATCATGCCGGCAAGGAAAGCACCGAGGGCTAGGGATAAACCGGTGAGGGATGTGAGGTAGGCGGTGCCAATGCAAAGGCAAAGAACGGTAAGAATGAAGACTTCATTACTTCGGCTTGCATCCACCGCCTTAAATAACCACGGGACCAGTTTCCTGGAGCAGGCAAATAAGGCGACCACCATGACTGTGGCTTTGAGCATGGCCATACCTAACGATTTCCATGTTTCTGGGTTGTCCAAACCCTGACCCAGGAGGGGAATGATCAAGACCATGGGCACAATGCAAAGGTCCTGAAAGATTAAGGTTCCCACGATGAACCTCCCGTGAGGTGCATCCAATTCATTACGCTCGCTCAAGGTTCGCAGGACCAGGGCCGTACTGGAAAGGGCAAAAACAAAACCGTAAGTGATGGATTCGGGGAGAGAACATCCAAACCATAGAGCAATTGCGATGGTGACTGCTGCGGTTACACTCACTTGAAGCAATCCACCCAGGGCAACCTGCCTGAAAATATGCCGCAACCGAGAAAGGGAAAATTCCAGCCCGATAGTAAAGAGCAGAAAAACAACACCCACTTCAGCAATGACTTCAATAGCCTCGGGGTCATGGGCCAATGAAAATCCCTTGGGTCCCACCAATGCTCCTGATAACACCAACCCGGCAATCACCGGTAATTTGAACCTACCTAAGACCAGGGTTACCAGTACACTAATGGTTGCAATTAAGGTGATTTCCTCAAGTAGGTGCATACTCAATCCTTACCTAGTAATCTCAGTCCAGCATGACAATAGATGGAAGAAGAGTGGCATTAAAGCTCTTGCTTTTGTTGATCCACAAGTTCTTTGATTCCTTTTTCAGCCAAGACTAATAACTGGTCAAGCTCTGCCCGGGTGTAAGTGGCTTCTTCCCCTGAGGATTGTACTTCCACAAATTTACCTGATCCCGTCATGACCACATTGGCATCCACGGTGGCATCCCTGTCCTCCGGGTAGTCAAGGTCGAGAATACAGCGATCATTGTAGACGCCCACACTGATCGCAGCTAGGTGATCCACAATCGGGTCTTTTTCAAGTTTTCCACTCTCCAGCAGTCCGTTGATTGCGATACGGGTGGCCAGCCACGCACCAGTGATCGAGGCAGTCCGGGTGCCTCCATCGGCCCGAAGCACATCACAATCAATCCATAATGTTTTGTTGGGCATATTTTTCAAGTTGAGCACCGCCCTGAGGGCACGCCCAATTAAGCGCTGGATTTCAATATTTCGCCCATCCTGCTTGCCCTTACTGATGGGACGGTCTTTTCGGTACAGGGTGGAGTAGGGGAGCATGCTGTACTCGGCGGTGAGCCAACCGCCCTCCACTTTCTGCTGCCTCATCCAACCGGGTACGCGGTCTTCAATCATCGCAGCACAGATAACCTGAGTATTTCCAAAAGAGCATAGAACGGATCCATTGGCATGAGGGGCAATCCCGGTTTGAAAACTTACTTCTCTCATCTGGTCGACCTCACGACCCGAGGGTCGTGTGAAGACTTGATCGAGTTGCTCGGCAAGTGAAGATGGTTGTGGTTGGTCAGGTTTCATAAGTTTGCAGTGGTTTGGGATCGATGATACGGGCACCCGTCTCGGATAAAGACTGGGAAAACCAGGCACGGGCATCGGGGTCTCCATGGTGTAAAAAAATGTTTTTCGGGGACAACTTGCTGGCATAGGCCAGTAATTCTTCGCGGTCGGCATGACCACTGAGGTCAAATTGGCGAACTTGTGCCTGCCTGGGTTCAATGCAGTCCACCACTTCAAAGTCAAAATCCTCCCCCTGCGGGGTATTCAAAAGTTTGCCGCCGGGGGTATCGGGGTCGCAATAGCCGACAAAAAAGATAGCATTTCGGTCATCCCGTAAAAGCCCGGAAGCGAGGATATAAGATGGGGTGTGCTCGACAAGCATACCGCTACTGACTAAGAAGATTCCCTTCATGGGAGGGGTACGCCCGGGCTCAATTTTTCGGGGAAGGGGCCGGGCTCCCATAGACCTTAACACTCGTCGGTTAAAACGCAGGCGGTTGGTGTTTTTGGATATCTCATGGAAATGGTTAACCAAGTCCATACCTAAGCCCGAGCAAAACACAGGAACCTGAGGGAAGGCTTTTTTGCGAAAGGCTTCATCCAAAATAAAAAGCATTTCCTGCATCCGGCCGAGGGCAAAAACAGGAATTAGTACGGAGCCTCCACGATCCAAGGTTTTCTTTATACCCTGCAGTAGAGAAACAATTTCGGCTTCGCGAGTACGGGCGGGGTCCCGGGCAGTCCCACCACGGGTTGTTTCGGTTATTAAAACATCAAACTTTCCGGCAGGGACTTCTGCCCCATCCAGGGTTCTTTGTTCATTAAAAAGCATATCTCCGGTAAAAAAGATCTTTTCCTTTTTGGTTTCGAATGCGACCGATACCGCACCCGCTACATGTCCGGCATGATGGAAAGTCACTTTGAGAACCTGACCCTCTTTTTCCACTTCCAGGGGCGTTTGAATGGCCAGCGGTTTCATCCGGTCATAAAGGGAAGACAGGTCCCCGCGCCCATAGAGTGGAAGTTCCGGCAGGTTAAGGTCGTTGCGTTGGCGCCGCATCACCGAGATCGAATTGGCCAACATCCGGCGTGCCAGGATAGAACTGGCGTAACTTAAAAGTACCGGGGCATCCGGATGCTCCCGGGAAAGTAAAGGCAGGCTCCCCAGGTGATCCAGGTGACAATGGGTGAGAACAATAAAGTCCAGGGAGTTTCTCTCTAAAAAATCGTGACTTGGTGTCGAATCAAGACCTGCATACTTGGGGTGCAGGCCGGAATCAATCGCGATTCGAAAGGGACCGATTTCCAGGAGCGTACAATTGGCTCCAATACCCCCGTGCCTGTTTAAGTCCGTGAATTTCATGACAATGGGTTTTCTTCGGGATTTTCGGAAGGAGGAATTTTTAGACGAAAAGGTTGGAGGCGTACATGCACCTTCCTTCCAAATTCATCCACCCCATGAAAGGATCCGGATGCCTGTGCGGATAAGTGGGTCACATGATAACTATTGTAGGAAAAACTTTCCCCTGGTGGAATGACCGGGGTTTCCCCCACAATCTTTTCTCCCTCCACCACCGTGGTGGTCCCATCGTCATTGGACAAAACCCACTTTCTGCCCTGCAGGGTAACCGTGCAGTCAGAGAGGTTTTGGATGGAGATAAAATAAATGAATGCATGAAGGTTGAGCCCTTTGACTTTTGATTTTTCACGATGATGGACTAGTTTATCCAAGGTCGCTTTCAACCCCTCTAATTCTTTACTTTCTTCACTCACACTTTCTTTTTCCCCTTACCATAGCATGTCTGGGTAAAAGACCAATTCTTAATTAAGTCACCGGAGAAAATGAAGATTTCGCTTGCTCAGAAGCTAGATCAAAGCACAAGGGAATGAATGCAAAAATATGCTCTTCTTTCTGTAAGCGATAAATCTGGATTGGTCCCTTTCGCCCGATCTTTGGTGGACCAGCATCAGTTCTGCCTGCTCTCCACCGGCGGAACCGCTCAATTACTCCGGAATGAAGGGATTCCGGTTGCTGATGTGAGCGAGAGAACGGGATTCCCAGAGATGATGGACGGACGAGTCAAGACCCTGCACCCAAAGATTCACGGTGGGTTATTATGCCTTCGCGATAATGAAGAGCATGTGAATGCCGCGAAAAGTCATGGGATTGAAATGATCGACTTGGTGGTTGTAAACTTGTACCCATTTGAGGATACCATTGCCCGTCCTGAAGTAAGCCTGGAGGAGGCGATTGAACAAATTGATATCGGAGGTCCTTCGATGCTCAGAAGTGCGGCCAAAAACTACAGGGATGTCACCGTTGTTTGTGACCCGGTTGATTATGAACGGGTGTTGTCTGCACTGGAACAGGGTGGTGAAGAATTACAGCAGGTTCGTTCTGAGTTAGCCCTGAAAGTTTTTACGAGAACGGCGACCTACGATCAGGCCATATCCACCTACCTTGAGGGGAAACAGCAGATCGAACCTGATCTTGACAGCATTTCAGGCTTTCCCAAAACCCTTGAGCTTAAAGCGGAAAAAGCCATGCCTTTGAGATATGGGGAGAACCCCCATCAACAGGCTGCATTATACGGAGGTTTCCTCGATCACTTCGAACAGCTTCAGGGGAAGGAATTAAGCTACAATAACATTTTGGACATTTCTTCCTCGGCTTTCCTGATTGGAGAGTTTGAGAAACCCACGGTTGCGATCCTGAAGCATACCAATCCTTGCGGGGTTGCCAGTGCAGATAATTTGGTCGATGCCTGGGAGCATGCTTTTGCCACTGACCGCCAGGCTCCTTTTGGGGGAATCATTGTGGTTAATAATACCCTGGATATTGATTTAGCTGAAAAAATCTCGGAAATCTTTTGTGAGGTGATCATTGCTCCAGGTTTTACTGACCAAGCCCTTGAGCTTTTTAAGCGGAAGAAAAATCTTCGCCTTCTTGTTTCCAAGGCAGGGTTTGGGGCTGAAACTTTGCAGGAAATAAAAACCGTACCGGGGGGGTATTTAGCCCAAGACCGCGATCAGAAAAAAATCAACCCCAAGGCTTTTGAAGTAGTCACTCAAAGGCAGCCCACAGATGTGGAGTGGAGGTCCATGATTTTTGGCTGGCGGGTTGTGCGTCATGTCAAAAGCAATGCCATTGTCTATGCAGGAGACGAGCGGACACTCGGGGTTGGGGCTGGCCAGATGTCCAGGGTGGATAGTTCTCAAATTGCCGTATGGAAAGCGGGTGAGGCGAAATTAAGCCTGCAGGGTGCCGCGGTTTGCTCCGATGCGTTTTTCCCTTTCTCTGACGGCTTACTTGCGGCCGCCGATGCCGGTGCCACTGCTGCGATTCAGCCGGGTGGCAGTGTCCGGGATGAGGATGTAATTGCGGCAGCCAATGAAAAGGGTATGGCCATGGTGTTTACCCATACGCGGCATTTTAAGCACTAGGTTCTTGCCCCTTGTTAAAATTCCGATTGAAAGATTTGCATTATTGATGACCAAACGGTTTCTTCCCTCGTTTCTTCTTTGCACTAGCATCCTGTTCAACGGTTGCGGAACGGCCATGCTTTCAGATGAGCATCTTGCCCGTAGATCAAAAAGCCAGTTCAGTAAAATGAAGGCCAAGGAGCCGATCTCAACAAATTCTTCGCACCAGGCCATGATTGAAAGAATTGGGAAAAGAATAAGCAAAGTGGCCCGGGTGGATCTGCCGGGAACGGAGTGGGAATTTGTTGTTTTTCAAAAGAGTGAACCCAATGCATTCGCGATGCCCGGAGGCAAAGTTGGAGTAAATAGCGGATTGATAGATTTAGCCGGCGGTAACGAAGATGAGGTGGCCGCTGTAATTGGGCACGAGATTGCCCATGTGGCTTGCCGTCACAGCAATAAAAAAATGACTCAAGCTATGGGAATTGCCCTGGGGGGAGTGATTTTAAATACCGCCATGCGTAATAAAAGTTCAACGGATCGCCTGCTAGCCACGGGTGCCTACGGTGCTGGAACTACCGTGGGCATGGCTCTTCCCTTCAGCCGATCGCAGGAACAGGAAGCCGATCACCGTGGTCTTTATTATTCCGCAAGGGCCGGGTATGACCCCCGGGCTGCCATAAGTTTTTGGCAGAAAATGCAGGGCAGGAAAAAACGCTATATGCCGCAATTTTTATCTACTCACCCCAACCCGGGAAATCGAATTCAATTTCTCCAGTCTCATATGAATCAGGCCTACAGCCTATATGTTGAGGCGAAAAAAGCTCGGGGTGAAACCCCAAACCCATGAACTCAATATTAGAAAACCCGAAGAAAGCCCTTGCTGAATATGTTTCTTACCCAAGCGTCTCCGCTGATTCCAGTTATGCCGAAGGAGTAACCGGGGCCCGGGATTTTGCCTGCAAACGCCTCCGTGAACTTGGCTTTGATGTGGAGCTGGTGGACACGCCCATCAATCCTATCATTTTAGGCACCCGGGGTGATCCTTCATGGCCAAGGTTGGTGATTTATGGCCACTACGATGTGCAACCACCTGATCCACTGGACCTTTGGACAAGTAAGCCCTTTGAGGCAGAAGAGAGAAATGGCCGTCTTTATGGGCGTGGTGCCGCCGATAATAAAGGGCCTCAAATTGTGCATATGGCGGCACTCTATCAAGTCCTCAAAAAGAACCCCAACCTGCCTCTACACATAACCTACCTGATTGAAGGAGAGGAGGAAATCGGCAGCCCGAGTTTTCGTGGGTTTTTGGAAAGCCATAAAGAAAAATTAAAGGGTGACCTGCTGTTGGTGTCTGATACCGGAAGCCCTGGGCCTGAACAACTGGCTATTACCACAGGTTTACGAGGTTTAGCGGCCATGGAAATTAAATTGTCCGGCCCCAGGCAAGATCTTCACTCGGGTGTACATGGCGGTGCTATCCTCAACCCCCTGCAGGCATTAGTGAAAATATGTGCCTCTTTGCATGATGATCAGGGCAAGGTTGCGGTCCCTGGTTTTTACGATGATGTTCTGGAACCTGAAAATTGGGAGAGAGAAGAGCTGGCAAAGCTACCCTTAACAGAAGAGCAGTATGCCGAGTTTTTAGGTATCCAGAAGTTTTTTCCACCCCCAGGTTATGAGCCATTGGAGGCGATTCGTTTCTGCCCAACCCTTGAGTTTAACGGAGTGGGGGGTGGCTACCAGGGGGAGGGTTCGAAGACGGTCATTCCTGCCGAGGCATTTGCCAAGATCACCTGTCGCCTGGTCCCGGATCAGTGTGCGGAGGATATTGCGGTGAAAGTGGAGAATTTTATCACCAGCCTTTGCCCACCTGCGGTATCGGCTCAGGTTGAGATAAAAGGGGGAGGCAACCCCTATGTAGTGATTCCACCGAACAAACCAGGGTCAAAAGGGGACGAATCAAACTTAATGAAGAAAGCCTTCCCCGCCGTTGAAAATTGCGTCAAATCTTCCTTCGGCTCCTCTCCTTTATACCTAAGAGAAGGGGGCAGCATCCCTATTATACGCGATCTCAAGGAGGTCGCTGGCTTGGATGCCTTGATGCTCGGTCTTTTTACCAATGAAGATAACCTCCATGCTCCGGATGAAAGCTTCCATCTGGGTATTTTGGAAAAGGCAATCAAAACATTCAGCGAATTTTTTGAAGAACTAGCCTGATTTTGTTCCCTTTGTGCAGTAGACACATTTGAAAAATCAAAGACTGAATTGCGGTAGCAAAGCCTAGGTTGAGAGGTTTGGTTTGAACAATGAATCTAGGGAGACTTGGTCACAACAAAGGAAGCTCTGCGGTCTAGCTTTGCCTGTTGTCCGTCCGCGTTGGGAATGGCAGATTCATCGCCAATTGATACGGTCTCAATTCTTTGGCTGTCTGCTCCCAGTTCCACAAGATACTGTTTTACGGAATTAGCTCTTCTTTCTCCCAAGGCTTTGTTGTAGGCAGGCGTGCCTTTCCAATCGCAATATCCTTCAATCAGTACACGGGCTTCTGGGCTTTCCATGATAAATTCAGCAATCTCGACAAGCTTGGCTCTTTCATCCGCGACAATATTGTACTGGTCAAAGCCAAAAAATACGGGTTCGAAGGGGCGTATGACATTTAAGGGGTCACTGAAAGCTTCCAGGGCAGGGTCACGGGGCGAGAGAGGATCATTAAAGTCAAGCTGATTGGAATCCAAAGCGGTTCCCACAGGAGAAAACTCTTCACCCGTGGCATTAGGTCCACGACTCGGATCAGAGAACTCAGAGGTGGCCGCTTCCTGACCACGGTTCAGAGTGCTCTCTGGTTCTGCTTTTTTTGAGCAGGAGGAAATGGCTAAAATAACCCAAGCGAAAGCCAGGTACGCTTTTAAATCTCGCATGGTTTATCAGGAATCCCGCAGGACGAGAAACTGGGCTTTTCTTTCCAAGCCTGCAGTTGCGGGATCGGCGTTGGGAGTGGATTGTTCATCCCCAACTGATAGAACCTCAATCCGGGCACCATCAATACCCAAGTCAACAAGGTAATCCCGCACACTGGAAGCTCTACGATCACCAAGGGACTTGTTGTAAGCAGGGGTACCTTTCCAGTCACAATAACCTTCCACCAAAATTCGGGCGGTCGGGTTTGATTCCATGAACGACGCCACATCCTGCAATTTCATCCTTTCATCTGAGCCTATGGCGTATTGATCAAAACCGAAATAAATAGGCTCAAATGGGGATTCGGCATTGGCAAGAGCATCGGGGTCTGACCACAGGGAGTCCTGGGGGAGTAACTCACCGGAGCCATCCAGTCCGGAAATTGTTGCCCCGATGGGGGAGAGTTCCTCCTCAGCGTTGGCCAAGGTCCCGTCTTCGAGGGAACCCACAAAGGTGCCCCTGTCTGTTCCTTTAATGAGAGCCGTATCTTCCGGAGAAGGCCCTGTATTTTTTGAGCACCCCGTATAAAATATTGCCAAAGCAATCACACCTGTAATCCACAACTGATTCTTCATAACTTAATTCCCGCTTTAATTTTTAAGGATCAAATTCCCATATCTGATCTTCAATATACGATTTTTCTTGCGCGCGTGCTCGGGTTCGTCAATGGGAAAATCATTGAATGATATAAAATATTTCCTGGTCGACAATGGTTCGCTTAACCCAGAGGCTACGCTCAACCTCCGTAGAATTGCCAAAGCCCTGTCCAGTGAGACCGGTTTGCCCATACGCCCCGTGGGTCTTATGCACTCCCACAAAGTGAATGCCCAAAAGCTTGATGGTGTCGCAGCTGAAACCATGGAATCCCTTTTCCAATCTCCGGAGTGTAAGGAATGGAAGCATGTGGTAATGATCCCTTTATTTTTTGGTCCAAGCCTGGCGATCACGGATTGGCTACCCCGCAAGCTTCAGCAATGGCAGGCAGAGGACTCGACCCGATCTTTCCGCATTCTTCCATGCCTGCATTTTTTGGGTGATGACCGAATTGCCCGGGCTTTAACGGAGCGAACATTGGATGCCATTTCTGCTCATGATTACAACAAGCCATTTGTGGCTCTGGTGGACCATGGAACTCCTCTGCCGGAGGTAAATCAAATCCGGGAGGATGTAGGCCGGCAGATGAAAAGCTTGCTGCCTGCAGAAATATCTGGGTTCTCGACTTGCTCGATGGAGAGGAGAGATGGGCCGGAATATGATTTTAATGACCCGCTCTTGGAAAATAAACTTCGGGAGTTAGCTGGGGAAAAAGTGGAGCAGGTGGTGGTGGCCCAACTTTTTTTATCTCCCGGCCGTCACGCCGGCAAGGGAGGGGACCTGGAAGAGATCTGCTCTTTTTTCCCAGGTGCCATCGCCAGGACAGAGCTGTTGGGGATGCATCCACTAATCCTGGAAATTTTGGTGGAGAGACTCAAGCATCGAGAAGAATAATAATACCTGAACTTTACTGGAGACTGGTCAGCCAAACTCCAATAAGTAATAAACTGGCACCAATACCTCTACGGATAAAGGTAGAGGGGGATAGTATGCTTTCGGTAAGCAGCATTTTTTTCCCAAACCAGGCAATTAAAAGAACTGCCCATAAGCCCCGGCAGGCGTAGAAAATATTGGCCTCCGTGGGGACCTGGTAGAAACCTATGGCCATGGACATTAAAATAGCCTGACCTCCCATGGGTACAGCCGAGGCCCACATCCAAATGTCTGCCTTCTGGCGCGGCTTTAAGAAATTTCCCTCGGTGTAGGGAATCAGAAATAGAGAATACAGCCCCACGGATCCAAAAACAAAAAAGAGAACATTGACCGGATTCGACTGGTGAGTGAAGTGAGGGACTAAAGAATCAAGTAACCCAAAACTTGCAGCCGTGGCCAGGGCAAGGAAAAGTCCAGTCCAGGAAAGACTTGAATTTCTGGACGGCCAGCACAGCAAAGCAACGGCGAGGGCGGAAAGCCCGCAAGCTACCCATATTTTCCCTGATACCTGCCCGTCCGACAAGCCATGGATGAGGATAAAGACCGCCACAAATATGGGTTTGGATCCCATGATGGGAGTGATCAAGCTGGCTTCACCATTTTTTAAGGCAAGGAAGCAAAAAAACTGACCGAGGAAAAAGAGAAGGCCCAGGGCGGCACCAGACTGGATGTCCTCTCGCACGATACCATCGACTGCGAAGAAGGGGTAGGGCAGGAAGCACATGGACATCAAAATATTTGAATAGACCAAAGAGCGAATGGTGCCAGCCCCAAGTTCCAAGGCTTTTTTGCAGAGTACGGCACTGCATGCATAGAACAATCCTGCACTCAGTGCGAGAAGAAGTGGGGTGTATTCAGTTTCCAATAAAGTAGAAGTTTGACTTGTTTAATGATCGCAAGCGGGCCTGGTTACATCGACGGGAAAAGCGAAGGCAGCAAGGGTTTTAGTAACCCGGATCAACTTGTTTTCCAACTGCTATCTTATCTCTTTCCGAAACTTTTCTTGGCCACATGAGTTCTAATGGCTGGTCAACTTACTGCATCATCATTTATCTAGACATTATGAGAAGACTTTTATTTTTTTGGACATTCATCGTTTCCGGTCTTCCTTTTTCAATGATGGCAGTGGTGGATTTCGAAAAAGAAGTTTGGCCTATTTTGGAAGACAGGTGTGTGGAATGTCATCGGGCACCCTATGAGCAGGCGGGAAGAATCAAGAACCCAAAAGCTGGGCTCAGGCTCGATGGGGCTGCCTTTATTATGCACGGAGGCGATCACGGCCCGGTGATCACTGTGGATCACCCCAGTCAAAGCTCTCTTTACACAAGAGTCACCCTGCCTTTTGGTGATGATGATCATATGCCCCCGAAGGGACAGCCCCTCACCGAATACCAAAAGGAGACTCTTCGGAGATGGATTGCCCAGGGGGTAGATTTCGGAGCATGGGTTGGGGCAACCGATGGTTTGGATACCCTGCACCAGCGGGGGGGAGAAAAAAAACAGTATATCCCACCCCATATTACTTTTTACCAAGGACTGGCCAAGGGAGTTCAGGCCTTGCCGGAAACTCTTATTGCTGCCATAGAGGAGGAAACGGGCTTGCTTATTCGCCCCATCGGTATCAGCAGCCCTTTGCTTGAAGCACGAATTGTTTCCTCGGGTGTGGAATGTAACACCGAAACATTGCGCAAGCTGTTGCCTCTCGGGCGGCACCTGGCCAAGCTTGATTTGCGAGGAGCGAAGTTGTCGGAGGAAGGATGTTTGGTAATTGCCGGCTTTGGTAAGCTGACCCATCTAAATCTCCGCGATAGTACAGTGAATGATGAGGGGGTAAAGGCCTTGGCGGGCATGAGCAATCTTATAAGTTTAAATCTTTCGGGCACCCAGCTTTCTGATTATGGAATTCGGCCTCTTCTCGAGTTCGAAAACCTTACAAGTCTTCATCTTTGGGGAAGTGCAATATCTCCGGACCGGTTACAATTTTTGAAGAACCGACTGGATGGGGTAACCATCACCCCCTGAGTCCGATCCCCGTATATTTACTCGCTGAGCTTCCACAGCTTGCTGTCTGAACGCACGAGGATTGCATCCTTTGCAACCGCAGGGGTGCAGAGTATGGTGTCACCCAGGTTGAGGGTGTGAACAACCTCTGGCTTCTCCGCCTTGATGTTGACCACTTGCCCAAGTCCATCTTCGCTGAAAATATAGAGGTGGTCGGCGGTGATCAGGGGCGAACCGCTAATGGGACCCTTGAGCCGTAACCGCCACTGGATCTCTCCGGTTTCAACCGATGCACAGCTCAGGACATTGGCGTTGTTCACGACATAGAGAAAACCATCTTGAGAGGATGGGCTCCCGGTGCCTGGTTTCAATTTGTTATCCACCCAAATGGATTCAAAACTCTGGAGGTCATGGGCAACCTGGAGGGCGGTAATCCCATGGGAAGGAAGTAAGAGAATACCCTTTTCCGTCCAGGTGCTGGAGGGAATGGTGGAAGCCCCATCCTGGTAGTCCCATACTGTTTTCCCCGTTGTGGGCTCAATCGCGGTCATGCCTTCCTTGGATTGCAAACCCACGAGAGACCGGGCTTTTGTATTTATAATAACCGGCGATGTCCAGTTTGCAGCTTTGGGCCGCTTCTTCTGCCAGAGGGTGGAGCCGTTTTGTAAGTCGAGCCCGAAAGCATAGGAGTCTGCATCATTTTCAACCTGGATGACCGCCACACCTTGGACCACCACTGGTGAAGAAGACATGCCCAAGCCATTGGCAATGTTCGGGTGATCAAAGGTCAGACCCCGTGCCCAAAGTAAGTTTCCTTTCAGATCGAAGGCAAAAATATCATTCGATGAAAATTGGGCGACCAAGCCCTTTCCGTTGCTGGCCAGAGTGGAGGCGGCCACGCAGGTTTTTTTGTGGCATACAGTCCGGCCGGTAGCTTTTAGGGTTCTTTGCCATAGCTGTTTCCCATCGGAGGAATCATAAGCCAGCACATGCAGGTCTTCCTGAAAAGGACCACTGGAAGCCGATAGGTAAATGGTGTCTCCCACGACAACCGGACTGGCGATACCCCGTCCCGGTAAATCCTGTACCCAGCTCTTGTCTCCTTGGGTTTTGATAGTGACGGGGAGGGAGCGATGGGTTGATCCATTACCATTGGAGCCCCGAAACATCAACCAGTCAGCACGGGCCGGTAGAAGTGAAAGGGTGACAAAAAATAAACTGGCTATGATTTTCATGGCTTTTGGGATTCGCATCTTATGGGGTGGGTGCTTCCTGAATTACTTTTCCCGCCGGGTCGGTTATCCGAAGGCAAAACTCCCAGTTTTTGGTCCATGGTTGAGTTTGTTCATTTTGACAGATTTTTAAAAGGATTTGGTTTTCTCCCTTTTGTAAGGTGCCATCGAGGATGAATTGATCGACCCGGGTACCTCCGCGGTGATATTCATCCCGGGAAAAAAGTAATGCCTGGTTTACCCATATTTTCCAGGCATTTTTAGATCCAAGCCTGAACTGCACTTTTTGAGATTCAGCGGAATAAAAAGATGTGCGGGCATAGGCTACCACTTCTTTGAGTTCGCCGTAATGTAGGTTTATATTAAGCAGACCCAAGGGATCCTTTGTGGAGAATGAACTCCATGAGACTTGGCCGTTTTTCCCGGGATAGGAAGCGTTGGTTGTGAAATTTTCCTCAGGGTCATACACCCTGTTGAAACCTTCTCGATTGGTGTTGTCAAAGGGGCCGATCATTTCCCACTGCGTTTGGAAGCCCAGTAAAGTAATCAATTCTACATTCTGTCCGCGGCTCTTCAGGGCCTGACTTGCCTGCTTAATTTGATCAACATCCCGGGCATGTTTGAGCCCTTTTTGAAAAAGGGCTATGCTTCGAGCCGGAGGGGTGGCTGTTTCGGCATCTTCAAGGATAAGCTGAATCGCTTCCCTGCGCAGGGAAGGTTCTCGGTCGTGAAGAAAAGATGGAATTAAAGCTTCGGCTTCGCCGCGTTGATGTTGGCGAAGGATTTCAAAAGCGGCCCTTCTGGTGCTGCCTTCATTTTCAGGGTTTTGGATGATGGCTTTTACAGAAGTTTTGGGAAAAGCGGCTGCATCCGAAGTAACGGTGATTTTTGCGATGGCTCCTCGTATCCAATTATCTCCCACCGGGTTTGCCCGGTTCATTGCCTGAAGGAGGGCAGGGATGGAATCAGGGCTGAGCTTGTCAGCCAATGACATGGCTTGGGCCGCGTTTACATTACCCTGACCATGTTCATTAAGCTGGGTAAAGGCCTCGATGATCTTCTTTTCATAACCTGCTCCCACTTGGCACACCATTAAGAAAAAAAAGAAGAAATTCGCTTTCATTTCGTATTCCTTGGTCTAGGAAATAACTTCTGCCAACAAAAAAGATCTTAAAAAATCTTTTTTGTTTTGCATGTTCCCTGTGGATTGAAACAAGTAGCGGGATGAAAATTGGAAAATTATTTATTTCAATCCATCTTCTTGTTTTACAAGTTGCCGCATACAAACCCGTCGAGGTTATTGATCTTTGGCCGGGTGAGGTCCCGGGTGAAGTGAATGGGGAAATTGGGAAAGAAACCATAAGCCCTCCCTCTTCCCAGAGCGGTCATGTTCTCCGGATTGAAAATGTTTCCCATCCTACTCTTTCCTTTTTTCCGGCATATTCAACAAAAACGAAGAATACTGCCATAATGGTCTGTCCGGGAGGTGCCTACAATATTCTCGCTTATGAACATGAGGGGCTGGATATATGTGAGTGGTTAAATGAACTGGGTGTCTCAGCTTTTTTACTCAAATACCGGGTGCCCCGTCGTCAAAATAGGGAGAAGCATGAGGCCCCCCTTCAGGATGCCCAACGTGCCATGGGTATCATTCGGGGAAATGCCCAAAAGTGGAAGATCGACCCTACTAAAATTGGGGTCCTCGGCTTTTCTGCCGGAGGCAACCTTGCTATGATGACAGTTACCTCCTTTGCCAAACGAACTTATGCTGATGTCGATTCTATTGACCGTGTTTCCTGCCGTCCTGACTTTGGGATTCTTATATATCCTGCCTACCTGGTCGACCGTAAGGACCCAAGCCGACTCTTACCCGAGATGCAAATAAACTCTCAGGCATCTCCCTGTTTTTTTGCCCATACCGGGGATGATCAGGTACCTGCCGAGGGTAGTGTGCTTGCCTACCTTGCCTTGGAAAAAGCGGGAGTGAAGGGAAATGAACTTCATGTTTATCCCTATGGGGGGCACGGTTATGGTATGAGAAAGTCGAAGAACCCGGTTTCGTCTTGGCCTGATCGGGCAGAGGAATGGATGAGAGCGGGTGGTTGGATACCCAAAAAGAAGTAAGCGGATGAAAAATCGTTTCATACAATACCGAGAGCGGGGTAATCCCCTCGATGTTTTATCCTTGGAGGAAGGACCAAAGCCTTCTCCAGTTGCCGGGGAAGTCCTGATTGAAATGCTCGCTGCCACCATCCACCCTTCGGATATTGGCCTCATTAACGGGTCCTATGGAAAACTTCGGGATCTTCCCGCGGTTGCCGGCAGGGAAGGGGTGGGCAAGGTTGTGGAAGCGGGATCCGGGGTGGATGACAAAATTATCGGCAAGCTTGTGGCTATGCCTGATGCCCTCGGAGCCTGGCAGGAATATGTGACCTCTTCTGTGGATGATTTACTTTTGCTTCCATCCCTGGTTCCGGCCGACCAGTTGGCGGTGGCCATTCTCAACCCCATGACTGCCTGGCGATTATTGCATGACTTTGAATATTTAAAAGAAGGGGAATTCATTATCCAAAACGCAGGGAATTCAGCAGTGGGGTTGGCGGTTGTTCAATTTGCCAAGATGTTAGGTGTTTCCTGTATAAGCCTGGTTCGGACCCAAGAACGGCTTGAGCAAATGCTTGAATTTGGTGCGGAGCATACCTTGCTGGATGAAGATGAAGCTCCTGCCAAAGTAATGGAGCTAACCGGTGGCCAAAAATGTGCCTTGGGTCTGAATTCTGTGGGAGGCCGGAGTGCCTTGCGGGTTGCCCGCTCCCTGCGGACGAGCGGTGTACATGTCACTTTCGGTGCCATGGATGGTGCTCCCATCCGCTTCCCTACCCGGGAATTAATTTTTGAGGATATTCGATTCGTGGGTTTTTGGCTCGATCGTTGGAGAAGAAAGCAGACTCCCGCCGGTCTACGCAATGCCATTGAGCATGTTTTACAACCCCTTGCCCTTGATCAGCTTCGCTACCCGATTGACCGGGTTTACGCCCTCGAAGATTTCAAAAAGGCACTGCAGCGCAATGGGGAGTCGAGGTGGGGTAAGGTTTTACTTTCTCCCAATCCCCAGAGTATCGAGAAGGTTATGAAGAAATCCTCTTGATTAGGCTGGTCAAGGAGAAATACTTTCCAGGGCAAACGGTATGGTTTTTGTGGAGAATCTTGTGCGTGGTGACCTTTGACTTGGGGATATTACATCTCTTTATTAAGTATTCACACAAGCCTTCCAGGGAATCCATCTGTTTCGAAGTGGGAGAGCGGAGCTCAAAGTTCCCAATAAGGCAGATACCAATACTTTCCTTATTCCATGAAAGCTTTTTCATGTGTCCTCCATCCAATTGGCTTTTCCAGCGGCCTCCAAGGTAAACTTCGCCGTCATAGGCCTTCCTGGAGCCGTTGGAAATGACAAAATGGTAGGCGAGCCCATTTCTCATTCCCCGGGCTTTATGCACCCGGTGCATGTTTAAGGCATCGTCTACTGGCGTGGCGGAGTGGTGGATGACTATTCTTTTCCATTTCCCTGACTTTGCCCTGACCGCGTTGAGTGCTTTTACGGTCGATGAGCTAAGCAAACTTGGGGGAGGGGTGTAGGTGCTACCTTGAACGGGAATAGTTAATTTTTGACCCACCTTGATTAAATCCGGTCTTTCAATTCTATTGATCAGGGCAAGGGTCGAGGTTTTGACCTGAAAACGGCTGGCGATGCTGCCCAGGCTTTCCCCTTTTTTAACCACATAGGTGATTTCACTCGATGCACCGGAGGGAATCTTTAATTTCTTCCCTACATAGAGAAGGTTTGGGTTCGAAATGCCATTAATTGCCTGCAATGCACTGGTGGAAACTCCATATTTCCGGGCTATACCTCCAAGAGTTTCATTTTTTTGCACCACATGGGACTTTTCGGCCAATCCCGAAAGTGTACCCAGTGCGAAGACTAATATTATCCAGATTTTCCTCATCTACGGTTTTACTTTCTTTTCGAATCTTGAAAACTTGGCAACCTATATCTTGTTTGGCACAATTGTAATCCTCTGTATAAATGACCTAACTTTTATATCCACCTCGCAATTCAAATGACATTAAAAACAAAAATGTGGCTGGTATCGCAGGGTCTCTTGCTCGTTACGGCCCTTATTATACAGCTTACTTTTTATGGAGGCATTAAGGTTGGGCCGATTCTAGGTATGGCTAAACGACCCTACCTTGATATCATTCAGGGTGTTGAACCAGTGGTGCCGGAATCAATTTTATCTCAAAAATTGCCTCCCGAAGCCTACGATGCCCGAATCCCGATGTCTCGCGAGCAGGTTGTGAAGTCAAACCTTGGAGCCTACCGAAAGGCAGCCCAGCAGGAACACGGCTTACGTACGGCCTTAATTGGAGGCGTTATCGTCAATGTTCTGTACTTTTTCGCCTATCATTTACTGTTTAGGTTTTTTAAAAGAAGCGTGGAGAGGCACAAAAAATCAATGATGTAAGAAAGTTTTTTTCTTTAGGGTTGCTTAAAGACAAAATCCTTTTTGCATAGAGATACCCTTTCAACCTCAACCAATTATGTCTAAGAAGTTCGCAAGTTTTCTGACCGCTTATTCTTTTATCCCTGTCTTTTTATTTGGTCAATACGACAGGGGTGACTCTTATTCTGCCTTATCTTCGGAAAAACCAGTCACTGATTATTTTGACAGCGTAGATGATAAAAGCTTTTATCAGCGCCAACGCATTCATGGGATGAAGCGTGAGATTAATGAGTACTCCGAAAGGTTACACAACTTACAATCCCGCTTTGATGAAATTTTTTACGGACTCTCTCGTGGAAACTCTTTCAATAAACCCTTTAATACCAATGTTACCCCATCGCGGCCTCCCAAAAGTGATTTATATGAACCCAGCGTGCAATCCACCTATGCTCCTCCAACATCCCGAGGTGCACTCCCTGATGTAAACATTGATGAACCGCTTTTTTCTTCTCCACCATCAGATTCTTCCGACCTTTTTGAACCCGAAGTACAAAATCCAGTAAATCAATTGGCTTTTCAAGTCGAGGCTCCTGGCGCCTACACCAAAGATGGTAAAACGAAATCCCTTTTTAACCCTGAAGACCATAAATCGCCAGGAGCATGGGGGAAGTATTTTATCCTCACTCCCGGGTATGCCATCCCTTACAAAATCCACAAGCCATCCGTACCCATTCAAAACAAAGAAACATACCGCCGTTATGATCCCGGTGTAAGTATTCTTGTGTCCGGTGGGTTCGAGAAAAATAATTTTCGTTTTGGTTTGGGTGGGCTTTACAAGAAAAACCGCCACCATGAAACTTCTTACAAGTATTTTACCGGCTCAGGTTATCAGGATTTCCAAAACCATGCTGAGACTTTTGCTGGTTTTCTTGATCTTGGCTATGAGTTTACTCTTTTCGGAAATTTCGACGGGTACTTTGGGGCAGGCCTAGGCTATTATCTTTCCATCATTGAAGATCCCCAAAGTCGTAAAGACCATGGTTTTTTTGCCACTGGAAATATAGGGCTTGCCTACAATTTCAACGAGATGATCGCCCTGCGGTTAGGTTACAGGTATCTGCATGAAGAGGAAGTTCCTGCCCATGTTGCTGAGCTTGGGTTAGGTTTCGAATTTTAAGGGTATGTCACCCCTGCTTCCGGGCAGTATTCCTAAGAAAAAGGGTTTGCTTGTTAAAATTTTCCTGAGTCCGTTGGGGTTGTTTTACCGCCTTTGGACTTCATCAGTTCGTATGAGGTATGCCCCTGCCGATGGTCGGGATGAATTGGATAGTCATCCCAACTCGATTGTACTG
>Ga0255779_1001620_pt1 | contig 25201 bp, 32 predicted proteins | sample 011ome_21_FD_179977 | JGI IMG/M metagenome (GOLD analysis project Ga0255779, IMG submission 179977) | Coastal salt marsh microbial communities from the Groves Creek Marsh, Skidaway Island, Georgia - 011508AT metaG (version 2) | ecosystem: Environmental > Aquatic > Marine > Intertidal zone > Salt...
ACTAACAAAAGATCACAACGCATACTAAATCTAATTAGAGCAAACAATCCAACTGCAAAGAATGACTTCGAAGCAGTATTACTATCTTTGGACAAAGCAAAGAAAAACCTAAGCAACGACGAAGATCAGAGAGATATTGCTAAACTTCAACAAGAGGTTGATGGATTAAAACTTCTTTTAAATCAAATGAAAGCCAAAGTTGACGGACTTAACGAAAGTGCTTCATTAATAACTGAAGAACAATTTGATGAAGCTGCTGGCGAAAAAGATGCATGCTATCATAAAGTTAAGTCACGTTACAAAGTATGGCCAAGTGCATACGCATCTGGTGCATTAGTACAATGTCGTAAAAAAGGTGCCGCAAACTGGGGCAATTCAAAAAAGAAATAAAATGCTTATAGAAGAAATACTCGGCGAAAAATGTTGGGACGGTTACGAAAAGAAGGGCATGAAGACCATGTTCGGCAAACGTGTACCCAACTGTGTCAAGAAAGAAAGTGTTGACTTCTGTGTGAATTGTGGCGAACTGATATTTGAAGACGATATCACCGAAGATCTCAAAAAGTGGTTTAAAGAGAAATGGGTACGTTTTGGTCCAGATGGTAAGATACGTGGCGACTGTGCTAGGGGCAGTAAGTCAGAAGGCAAGCCAAAATGTCTACCACAAAAGAAAGCACACGCACTAGGCAAAAAAGGTCGCAAGACTGCAGCCAATCGTAAACGCAAACAAGATCCTAAAAAGAATCGCCGTGGCAAGGCAAAAAATGTAAAGACCAAGTAATTCAGCATAATTACTTGTATGACTATTACTGAATATCAATCTACAAATTGTAAAAATTGCGGACACCACAGTCATTGTGGTGAACCATTGTGGAAAGAAAACCAAGGTTATCCACAAGATGGAAACAATTTTTACAAAGCATGCGATCATTGCAGATGTGAAAAATGCACAAATGGCAAATAATAAAATAATTTCTATAATTGCAGATGCTTCTGTAGGTGGATCTTTTTTGTCATGGAGCATCATATACCTCAGTGGACAAAGCAATTATTTTAACAGAGAAAATAATCAATGGCTTCCACTGATTGCAAATCCTATGACAAAAGATAAAAATGCCCACAACTATAAAGCAAATTTTTCTTCTCAACTAGATGATGTGTGTAAACTTGTAGATACACTTAAAAATAATAATAGTAAATATCATCATCTTTTATACTTTCATGAAGAGCCGCCAGAAAACCCAACTGCAGCAGTTGATTTTCTGTTATCTAACAGTGATAAAAGTGTTATACTGTCAATGGATAAAAACTATGGTTTATACATGAGTAATATGTCACGTAGGGAAGGTGGACTTCCAAGTTTTACAGAACCTAAATATTTTTTGACTGACGATGACGAAATATTTGACGACTTCATTAATTGCTATTTTAGTGATTCAAAACAAGTTTTTAATCTAAACAATGTTTGGGACAAAAGAGAATTTATTGCACTAAACTACGACACTGCAAAAAGTAATTTGAAACCTATAACAACGTTTATCAGCAAGTTTGAAGAGGATCAAAACTATTTTCGGTTAAACTGTTTTGATTTATTTTGTACATTTGAAACAAGTGTCTACAATCTATTTAAATATCTTAACTTAGAAATTATTGATGACAGATATACAAAATGGCTAAGTGTATATCACAAGTGGAATAAAAACCACTACAAACGTTTAAGATTTATGTGGTATGTTGACGAAATAGTAGATGATATACTGTATAACCGACCTAGAAATCTTCTTGATTTTGAACTTGATTTACTACAAGAAGCAATAATACAACAGAAACTTATAAAAAACTATAATCTAAACTTGCAGAACTGGCAACTTGATAAATTTACAAATACACAACAATTACATAAATTATTAGAACCAAACGTTCATGACTAAACACTTTCTTACTATATTATTGCCAACTCGCATGCGTACTATGCTTTCAGAAAAAAGCATAAAAGGCCTGCTGGAATTTGCTAACAATCCTCAGAGACTGCATATCGCAGTAGCTTATGACGATGATGACGATGAAAGCGACATTTACTTTAACAACAATCAGTGGAAAATGCTGGTTGAACACACTGGTGCAACACAATCTGTACATAAAATGGAACGCACAGGGTGGAGTGGCTTGCACGAATACTACAATCATATGGCAAGATCCATAGACAGTGAATGGTATCTTGTATGGAACGATGATGTGTACATGCGTGACCAAGGATGGGATGATGAAATCTACAAGCATCGTGATTACAATTCTTTGATCAGCATGGAGTCAAACGGCAAGCGTCCTGATAGCACACTGTTTCCTTGCTTACCTCGATTATGGATTGACACCTTTGGTATGATAGGTATTAATCCTGTTGACCAGTGGGTGCAAGATATTACCTATGAACTTGGTGCGTACAAACGCATCTCTAGTAAACTGTTTCATGATCATTTCCAATTTACCGGTAACAACAATGACGAGATATATCAAGAAACATCACGCACCAAAAAGTCAACCAAGCGAGCTTACAAAACAGCCGAAGTCGATGAACTAAAGCAACAATGGATAGAACGCTGGAGAAGCACAATCAATGAAAACTAAGATTATTGTTTTAGAATCAAATGAACATAGTGCCACTATGGGACAGAAATGTATTGGTAGAGCCAAAGAATTTGGTATTAGTCCTGAAATATTTTCAGCAGTAGACGGTCGTGATGCTCCTGCAATTCTAGAAGAACTTGGACTGAGACAATACAAGTTCAAGATGAAAGGCGGAAGACTAGGTGTACTTGGATGTTTTTTAAGCCATTACTTTCTTTGGTGTGAGTGTGTTGAAGCAGATGAACCTTTCATGATTTTTGAACACGATGCTTACATGCTACGACCTCTTCCTGAGAATATAATGGATAAATTCACTGACATATTAAAGTTAGACTATCTAAATCCATACAATAAAATGTACAATAAACATATCGTACAACAACAAGACATTGAAGAAGAAATATGGAGTTTACATGATAGAGAAGATCATGGAAAATTTATGCATAGTCAAGGACTATACTCGATGGGAGGATATGGGTATATTGTTAAACCACATGCGGCTCTTCATCTAGTTGGACAAACCAAAATGCATGGTTATAGACCAGCTGATCACATGCTTTATACAACTGAGTTTACAGACGTCCAACATATCAAGCCAAGCATTGTTCGAATACATCCAGAGTATATTGAACAAAATGCTATGAAAACTTTATCGTTAACACGAAACCTTGAAAAACACATAGATAATGAAAATACAGATACCGAGTGAATCGTTACGCATACGTGAGCATCTTTTTCCGTATCTAATAAAAAATTATGATTGTAAAATTGTTAGTAATGCTGATAATATAGAACCAGATCGTGTTCTTGTTACCAGTGCCCCATTTGAAACGTATCTTCAAGAATCAATACGAAAACACAATTTAGACTTTTTTTACATAGACAATGGATATATAGGAAATCACAACTATAAAAAACCTTGGTATTACAGAATAAGTTACAATCAATTGCAAAATACACGTATTGGCAAGTTCGGCAAGAGCAGAATACATACTCTTGAACTTGACGGAAGATACGAAGACTGGAACAACGATGGCGATTACAACTTGCTTGTGATGCCATTAGCAAATAAACTGTTCACTTGGTTTAACAAAGATTACGACACATGGAGACAAGAAACTTTAGAACACTATCAAAGTCTAGATACATACTGTGTAGTTAGAGACAAACCTGGAGGAAGAGCAAGTAGGCAACAACGTTTTCGTGACATACTGCCACTCATACGTGGAGCACGTAAGGTGATTACACATCACAGTATGGCCGCAGTAGAAGCACTATGTCTTGGTAAGCCAATTGAAATACTAGGAGAGAGTGCAGTACAACATTGGCAAAATCAAACCAATTTTGATAGACAGGAAATGTTAGAACATATAGCACACAGTCAATTTAACAGAGATGAATTTGCAGACGGTACTGCTTGGAGAGTAACAATGCAGTATCAACAAACAGAATAGCCTTAGGACCGATCCAAAGGCTAGGGAGGGAACTGCCCTAGGACCAAGTTATCGCTACCCTGGTTTTTAAAGTGCCATTAGTATCAAACAAGTTTTTTAAGACTTGTGTTGTCCATAATCTAAATACTATTAATAAAATACTTGACAGTAACAAATAAATCTACTATAATGCATTATACAAAGGAGTATTTACATGGCAACCCAATTTGACTCAGAACAAAAAGCAAAACTTACACAAATCATTAACGAAGGTATGGGTGTAATGAGCGAAGTAGAAGCACTTAACGAAGGACTTAGTGATACAGTAAAAGCTATTGCTGAAGAACTACAGATCAAACCAAGTGTGCTTAAGAAAGCAATACGTATTGCACACAAAGCAAGTTACACTGCAGAAAAAGAAGATCAAGAACTACTGGATGAGATTCTTACTACCGCAGGAAGGACTTTATAGTCTGTGAGTTATGTAGACGCACTATTTGATAGAGAAAAAGATCGTATACATGTTGTAGAACGTATTGATGGCAGACGAGAATATCGTGAATATCCTGCAACATACTGTTTTTACTATGCAGATCCTAGAGGCAAGTACAAAAGCATCTATGGAAACCCTGTGAGTAGATTCTCAACACGTAACAACAAAGAGTTTCGCAAGGAACTCCGTATGCAATCTGGTAAAGATATATTTGAATCAGATATTAATCCTGTGTTTAGATGCTTCGAAGAAAACTACAAAGACCAAAACGCACCAACACTACAAACTGCATTTTTTGATATCGAAACAGACTTTGATCCTGTACGAGGATACAGTAGTGTTGGTGATCCGTTCAATCCTGTGACTGCGATAAGTGTGTATCTACAGTGGATGGAACAATTGGTTACATTGGTACTTCCGCCTAAGACACTGAGTTGGGATACTGCTCAAGAAATATGCAACAAGTTCCCTAACACAATGTTATTTGAACGTGAAGAAGATCTTATTACCACATTCTTAGACTTGATTGAAGATGCAGATATCATAAGTGGATGGAATAGTGAGGGTTACGATATACCCTATCTTGTAAACAGAACTGCAAGAATATTGAGCAAGGATGATACAAGACGTTTTTGTTTGTGGGGGCAACTGCCTAAGAAACGTACATTTGAACGTTTTGGATCAGAGAACATCACGTTTGATACCATCGGCAGAGTGCATATGGATTATATGCAACTGTATAGAAAGTACACATACGAAGAGCGTCACAGTTACAGTTTAGATGCTATTGGTGAACATGAACTCGATGAGAAGAAAACTGCTTATGAAGGCACACTTGATCAACTGTACAATCAAAACTTTGAAACGTTTATAGAATATTCAAGACAAGATACTGCACTACTGGATAAATTGGATAAAAAACTGCGTTTTCTTGCATTGGCAAACGAACTAGCACATGCAAATACTGTATTGCTACAAACAACAATGGGTGCAGTTGCAGTTACAGAACAAGCGATTATCAATGAAGCACATGAACAAGGATTGGTTGTTCCAAACAGACGTGAACGACTCACTGATGAAGATACACAAGCGGCAGGTGCATATGTTGCATATCCTAAAAAAGGTATACATGAATGGATTGGTGCTATTGATATCAACAGTTTGTATCCTAGTGCTATTAGAGCACTTAACATGGCTGGTGAAACTATTGTAGGACAACTGCGTCCTATAATGACCAATAACTATATCAAAAACAAGATGAACAACAAAGCAAGTTTTGCTATGGCTTGGGAAGGCTTGTTTGGCACCCTAGAATACACTGCGGTTATGAAACAGGAACGTGGCACAGAAATTACAGTGGACTGGGAGAACGGCGAAGAAAGTGTACACAGTGCCGCAGAGCTATGGAAACTGATATTTGATAGTAATCAGCCGTGGATATTAAGTGCTAATGGTACTATATTCACATATGAAAAAGAAGGTATTGTTCCTGGACTGCTTGCACGTTGGTATAGAGAGCGACAGGAGATACAGGCAAATCTTAGACAGGCAACCGATCCAGGTGAAATAGAGTTTTTGGACAAGCGACAGTTGGTTAAGAAGATTAACTTGAACAGTTTGTATGGTGCTATTCTCAATCCAGGTTGTAGATTCTTTGATAAACGTATCGGACAATCAACTACACTTACAGGTAGAGCAATTGCACATCACATGGATGCATTTGTTAACGAAGCAATCACTGGCAAATATGATCACATAGGTGATGCAGTAATTTATGGTGATACAGATAGTGTGTACTTCAGTGCGTATCCAATACTCAAGAAGGATATTGATGCAGGCAACATGGAGTGGAACAAAGAAATTTGTATACAACTTTATGATGCTATAAGTGATCAACTGAATGACAGTTGGCCTGCGTTTATGGAACAGGCATTTCATGTGCCAAGAGATAACGGACTTATTATCAAAGGTGGTAGAGAAAGTATTGCTGACAGAGGGTTGTTTATCACAAAGAAACGTTATGCAATCAACATCTTTGACAACGAAGGCAAACGTTTAGATGTTGCAGGCAAACAAGGCAAGATCAAAGCAATGGGTTTGGACTTGAAACGTAGTGATACGCCTAAGGTGATACAGGACTTTTTGATGACACTATTGACAAGAGTTCTTGCTGGTGCCGAACGTCAAGAAATAATTGATATGATTAAAGCATTCAAGATTGAGTTCAAAGAACGTCCTGCTTGGGAAAAAGGATCTCCTAAACGTGTAAACAATCTCACAATGTATAGCAAACGTGAAGAGCAAGAAGGCAGAGCAAACATGCCAGGACATGTTAGAGCTGCACTCAATTGGAACAACATGAAGAAAATGAATTCAGACAACTATAGTCAGAGTATTGTAGATGGCATGAAAACTATTGTTTGCAAACTGAAATCCAATCCACTAAACTGGACATCAATTGGCTATCCAACAGATGAGATGCATATTCCGCAATGGTTCAAAGAACTGCCTTTTGACGATGCATTAATGGAAGCAACTGTTGTGGACCAGAAGATCAGTAATCTATTAGGAGTACTTGATTGGAACCTAGCAAGCGAAACAGATACCACCAACACATTTAATACACTATTTGAGTTTGAATAATGAAATTACAAGATCTACTAATATATCGTAATCAACTTCAAGATATAATCAATGGTGATAAAAATATTCAAGCACTGTTGTTTGCACATCTAAATAAGTTTAACAAAACTGTTAACAGTTCAAATTTTGACACAAATAATCTTAAGCACGACATGTTCAAAAATCAAGCAGAAATCTTGGAAAATTTAAAGGATCTGTACAGTAATCTAAATACCATGTATGATAGTTTAGAATTACAAATAACAGATTTAGAACAAAATTATATAATCAAAAGTGAAAAAATTTACAAAGATGACCTTGAAAAACCTTATCAATTAAAAGACAACGAATATGAAAATTTGCCTTTATTCGGAAAACCTGGTTATATTGAGGATGCAGGGCATGACTCAAATAAAAAGTTTGTTGGAACCTTACTGAAATATACGGATTTCAAATGGCCTGGCTTAGAGCTTGGACCAGCAAAAGGAGATTTGACAAAAAAAATAGTTGCTCTTGATCCTTTATATATTGCTGATACAGACATTAATAAGTTTAAACATGTACAGAAATTATGGAATGATATATACCAAAAGAGATTGAGATATTATGTGCTAGATGATAGTGTAGAAGATCCTATGCATCAGTTACCAAAAGATCAATTTGGATTTATTGTTGCATGTGATTGGTTTAATTTCAAACCACAAGATGTAGTACAAAGATATCTACAATCTGCCTTTGGGTTATTACGTCCTGGAGGTGCAATACTTTTTACCTACAACAACTGTTGTTATCCAAAAGCAGTTGACAAAGTAGAAGAAATGTACTACACTTATATAAATGGGAACACACTTAAAAAGCACTGTGAATCTATTGGTTTTAAAATAATTTCTGAATACAACGGCGAAAAAGAAGCAGATTGGTGTGCAAGTTGGTTAGAATTACAAAGACCTGGAGAACTAACAAGCCTGAGAGGTGGACAAAACCTTGCTGAAATTAACAAATTATAAACTTGGAGATAAAGAATGAGAGACTACTTATTAGACTTAGTTGAACACAGCTATGATTTAGGTTGCATTGATCTAATTAAAATTACAGGAACAGATACTACAACCGCAGTTGATGGACTTGCAGAAGACAAGAGTGTTGTGTTACAAGCAAAGTTTCATAGTCCAGTTGCAGATTACATTGGTACATTTGGTATGCCTAACTTGGCAAAACTAAAGATACTACTTAACATTGGCGAGTACAAAGAAAACGCAGAAATAAGTGTTAAGAGACAAGAACGTAATGGTGAAAATGCTCCTGTTGGACTGCACTTTAAAAACGCCGCTGGTGACTTTAAGAATGACTATAGATTTATGGTTAGTGAGATTGTAAACGAAAAGCTCAAAGGCGTAAAAATGAAAGATGTGCCATGGGATATAGAATTTGAGCCAACAACTGCAAGCATCATGAGATTGAAAATGCAAGCACAGGCAAATGCTGAAGAAACAACATTTCAAACCAAAACAGAAGATGGACATTTAAAGTTCTTGTTTGGTGATCATAGTACACACGCAGGTGACTTTGTGTTTCAGCATGACGTTGGTGGCAAACTTACTAAAGCATGGAGTTGGCCTGTACAACAGTTCATAGCAATTATGAACTTAACTGGAGATAAAACTGTGAGAATATCAGATAGTGGTGCAACTAAGATTACTGTTGATTCGGGCATTGCAGTTTACAATTACATTCTTCCAGCACAAAGCAAATAGATGATTGAACAGGATAACCTAACACTAAAACAGAAAGACTATGCAGTATTTTTGCCTGCAATCAGCAGTTTCTATGCTGGTTACATTGGCAAGGAACGTTTTCCTGCAGGTGACAAGAACAAGATAATTGGTGATAGGTTGCCTAAAGGTATTCCTAATATGGAGGCTATGAACTGGCTGAACAGTAAAGAAAGTTTATTTCCTTACAAGTACAGTTTGTACAGTGCTGGACATGCCAACATGGACCTAAGTGTCACAGTGCCTAAAGAAGATATGGTTCGCAACAGAGAAGCAGACACTATCATGCTTGCTGACTCAGGTGGATTCCAAATTGCTAAAGGTGTATGGCCAGGTGCTTGGGCTGATCCTAAAGACAAGGCTTGTGAAAAGAAACGTGAACAGGTTATTGCATGGCAAATGGGCATAGCAACACATGGTATGACCATGGATATTCCTACATGGACGTACCTGGATAAAGAAGCAAGTGAAGCATGTGGAATTAAAAGTTACAAAGATGCAGTTGATGCTACATTGTTCAACAATGAATTTTGGATGAAGAGTAGAGGTGGCGATCTGAAGATACTAAACGTGCTACAAGGAAGTAACCACACAGAAGCAGACTCATGGTACGATACTATGAAGAAGTTTTGTTCAGACAAGTATGATCGACCATTTGATGGTTGGGGCATGGGTGGACAGAACATGTGTGATGTACACTTGGTATTGAAACGTTTGGTTACACTAATACATGAAGGTTTGTTGGAAAAAGGCCAACATGACTGGATGCACTTTTTAGGCACTAGCAAACTAGAGTGGGCATGTTTGTTAACTGACGTGCAACGTAGTGTACGTCGTCATGCGAATGCAAACTTTACTATTAGTTTTGATTGTGCGTCGCCATTCCTTGCAACTGCTAACGGACAAGTGTATACCAACCTGCGTACCGAAGACAGAGGTAAGTGGAGTTACATGATGGAAGCCACTGCTGATGATAAAAAATATGCACATGGTACAGACAGTTTTCGTGACGTAGTGCTACGTGATGGTATTCATGAAAAGTTTGAAGACTCTCCAATAAGTTCAAGACTTACTATTGGAGATATTTGCTACTATGCACCCGGCGACCTAAATAAGATTGGTAAAGAAGGCAAAACTTCATGGGATAGTTTTAGTTATGCACTGCTTATGGGACACAATGTATGGCAACACATAAGAGCAGTACAAGAGGCAAACGTAAGATATGATCAAGGTATACTTCCTGGAATGCTTGTACATGAAACATTTGAACGTAAACTGTTTAGAGATGTAGTTGAACAGATATTTGAAAAACGTGACTATGACAAAAGTATGCAAGTAATTGAAGACAATAGTAAGTTTTGGGATAGTATTATAGGTACTAGAGGATTTACTGGCAAGAAAATTGTAAACAGTGCAAGTCAATTTAATGCATTGTTTAATTGACACCAAACACAAATTGTTGTATAATAAAAAGAAAAAGGCAAGCAATGGAAAGACCTGATCACGAAAACGTACAATGGTTTATAGGTACAGAAGTTGAACATACTCCTGCATTTGGAATGAAGACACTGTTTGTTGTTGGTATACAAGATGTTGTTGCTATCAAAGAAGCATATGAAAAGCATGGTTGTGAACACATATTCTTTGGTGCTAACCATACATATGATCCTAAAGATGACGATGAGCATTATGAATGGACATTCATGATCATGCCATTTCTGAGAGAAAACATATGGTGCACACTAGATATTCCTGCATCTCAGTTTGAGCACTTTCATGAAGAAGGTTACTGCGAATACAATACTTTTATTCCACAGTTGAGAGTTGGTATTCCTTTTATCAAACACTGGAATTATAACACAATGTTGAAGATTGATGACATTGATTTTGATGCAACAAATCCTGGTGTATGGACACATAGTTTACACAAACTTATGGACAGGAGAAAATTTACTCCTTGGACAGATTATGCAAAAGATGAGGTAATAAAATGATACAAGAAGAACGTGAAGCAATTGAAAGTGCAAAAGACAAAGCACGTAGACAGATTTGGGTTACATTTAAAAAAGAAGGCATACACAAGTATCCAGCCGCACTTGATGATCCAAAACTAGCAACTGGTGATGAGTATGATGTAAGTTTCTTAGGCTATCCTCATAGACATATATTTCACTTTCGTGTTGCAATTGACGTATTCCATAATGACAGAGACATTGAGTTTATACAGTTCAAACGTTGGTTGGAAAATCTCTACAAAGAAGACATACTCAACTTGGATTACAAAAGTTGTGAAATGATAGCAGATGATATCTACACTCAAGTGGCTGCTAAATACCCAGGAAGGGCAGTAACTATTGAAGTCAGTGAAGATGGAGAGAATGGTTGTTGCATAAGCTACTAGTATGGAGACATTTTTATTATGCTTGCTAATCTTATTAATTACGGTCTTGGCAATGAGTATAGGCCTCCTAAGAGGCCGACGTGTAAGCGGCAGTTGCGGTGGTGCATCAGGCGAGTGCTCTGTATGTGGCAAAGACAATGCAAAAGACCGCCTACAACAGATGAAACGAGATCCTAATCGCAGGATTGACAGTGACAACATGACTGAAGTTGAAAAAATGGATCGAGGGTTCACTCACGGCACATATAATATTAACGGAAGAGATGTAGACTTCTAATGCTTGACAAGATATTACAAACATTCACTGAAAACGACACTAGACCAAAACATAATCCCATATATTATATGGGAAAAAGTATAACTAACCCACAAGTAAATAAAAAAATTTATACTGGTTTATTGCCACCTAACATTTTAAAAAATAAAACTGTATTAGACTTTGGCCCTTGGATCTTTCTTTCAGGTGCATGGAGTTTGTATCACGGTGCAAAGCATGTGACAGGTGTAGAATATGATAAAGAAAATTATATTACAGGTAAACAATGTATGAATACTTTTTATACTGAAAACTGGCAACTTGAAAATACACTTATAGAAAAGTTTATAGCAAACAACGATCAAAAATATGATGTTATACTAATAGCAGGTACTATACATAAACTTTCTGATAAAACTGCTTTCTTGGAATGGTGTGTTGACCACAGTGATTATGTAATAATAGACGGCAACTACCCTCCTCTTTGGCATTATCTACTAGATGTTCCAAGATGGTGGAAAGACAGAGAACATAAAATATTTCAACATATATATTCCGCACAAGATAAAGAGATGGTGAATAATATACTTGCGTCACCAGAATATGGAGTATGGTTTAGTCAATTTATACAAGATAAGTTACCGTTATACCAACATAGTGTTAACACTGGACACAAGATTACCTCTCTAGGTCAAGGTGCAAAAACAACATATACTAGTCCAAACTATTATGAGTACTTTTTTAAGTACAACGGATGGCAATCCCAAAGTATTCACAGTGATTATCTAACAGAACATGTGCCAGATTACTATACATTTCCAAGAAGATATTGTCTAGCCTATAAAAAGGTTGCCTAACTAGTTGACAACCGCCTAAAGTACTATTATAATTAATACATATTTTAAAGGAGATAGAATGCGTAAACTTTTCTACATGGGTCTTGAATCTTATGAAGCACGTTATACACTACAGTTAACTGAATGGAACCGACGTGTATTTGAACGTAGAGGAATTGATGTTGTATATGTTCCTGGCACAACTATAGATGATACAAAAAGTATTTCAGTTGGGCAAGTTCTTGATGCACATGGAAGAAGTTACTTTGGTATGAGCCAGATTATGAATCTAGTACAGATGATGCGTAATGGTGAATGTACTGGAGAAGATGTTATTTACTTTGAAGATATGTTTCAGCCGGGTATCGAAAGTCTTCCATACATAATGGATCAGATTCCAGATGCCCAACGACCCCGAGTGTATGTACGCTGTCTTGCCCAAGCAATTGATCCAGATGATTTTGTACATGTGTGGGGTATGTCCAAGTGGATGGGCCTATATGAGAAAATGGTATGTGAGTTTGCCACAGTCTTGGCTACTAATGAAGAAATGGTAGCACACATGAAGATTGCTGGTTGGGAGTCACCTATATACAATATCTCAGGCTTGGCATTTGGCAAAGCAGAAGTTCAAGAAAGGTTGGGCGAACGGATAAAGCCTTTCAATGAACGTGCTAACAGGATTTGCTTTAGTGCAAGATTTGATCAAGAGAAACAACCAGACTTCTTTATGGATCTTGTAGAACGTTATAGTGAGCAACACCCAGGGTCTCAAACGTTTGCAATACTACAAGGTGGTCCATTGCGTAGTAATAATGAAAAATATATAACCCGTGCAAGAGAATTACAAGCACGTGGCATACTAGAAATACATGAAAATTTGCAAAAGCATGAATACTACAAAATACTCAACGACAGTAAAGTGTTGTTTAACTGTGCTTTGCAAGACTGGGTAAGCAACACAGTCAGTGAAGCAGATGCACTGGGTTGTAATGTCCTGTATCCAGCATACAGAAGTTTTCCAGAAACTTTTGCAAATGATCCAAACAGATTGTATGTGCCTTGGAGTATTGATGATGTTGAAGTAAAACTAGGAAACTTGTTAAAAGAAGCACATCACAACATGGGTCTTATTAGTGATTGGACAAATGGTACCATTGACAGAGTAGTTGACATCATGCAAGGCAAAGGCGAGCAATGGTTACGTACAGGTAATAGGTACAGAGATCATGTTGCTGGTGCAAAATATCAGGTGGTAAAAATTGAAAACTAGTGAATATGTTTTACTCTATATAGTTGTGATAACAATTATATACTCTAGTGTGGGTATAATGATGGAGAAGTTCTCATGAAAACAGTTGCAATAACTGGCGGTGCTGGTTACATAGGTGGACAAACCGCAATCTATTTTAAAGAACAAGGTTGGGAGGTTACTGTTATCGATCGCAATCCTGTTCCAGATAGACTCGGTGAGTTTGTCGATTATTTTATACACGACGACTTTGAGAGCAAACAAACACTTGGACAACTACACTATACCGATGTAATTGTACACTGTGCTGGTAGCAGTTTGGTTGGTCCAAGCATTAAAGATCCAAGCAACTATTTTGAAAACAATTTTGTTGCTACAAAACGCATGCTAGATTACATTGTTGGCATGAAGTTACATCCTCGGATTGTTTTTTCAAGTAGCGCCGCAGTATATGGCAATCCATTGATGACACCAATTTCAGAAGAAGATCCAAAAAATCCAATATCACCATATGGACTAAGCAAACTAATGGTTGAACAGATGCTTGAAGCATATGGTGTTGCATACAATCTAGACTATGTTGGATTACGTTATTTCAATGCAGCTGGTGCAGATCCTAAAGGAAGACATGGACAAGAAAAATCTGCTACACATATAATTGCAAGAGTAATGGAAGCAATAAAAGAACAAAAACAGTTCACACTCAATGGCACAGGCTTAACAACTGAGGATGGAACCTGTGTAAGAGACTACGTACATGTACACGATATTGCAAAAGCACACTTTTATTGCACAGAACCAAGAGTAGGTACTGGATTTTACAATTTAAGTACAGGAATGGGAGCAAGTAACTTAGAAATACTGCGAAAGTGTTGTGCAGTAAGTGGCAGTAAACCTAGTACTGTTGTAGAAGGACCAGGTAGACCAGGCGACCCAGATACGTTAGTAGCAAGTAATAAAAAGTTCTATGAAACATGCCAATGGCAAAACGAATATCATGTTGACGACATTGTAGAACATGCATGGAATTGGTATAATCGTGGGCTTTGAGAAGTTTAAAGAATTTGAACAAGCACTCGGTGAGTATACTGGTGCACCTCACGTTGTGTTAACTGATTGTTGTACTCATGCAGTTGAATTGTGTTTGAGACTAAAAGGTATTGGCATAGCAACTATACCTTATAGAAGTTATCTTTCCATTCCAATGACATTTCACAAACTTGGTATAGAATATCATCTTGACACTGAAGTTGAATGGGAATATGAATATCGTATTGGACTCACAACTATTTGGGATAGTGCTAGACTTCTGCAACCTGGCATGGCTAGAGCAGGACAAATGCAATGTTTGAGTTTTGGTCATACCAAAACATTAGAAATTGGTCATGGTGGTGCTATACTCACAAGCAACAAAGATGACGCAGAGAAACTAAGAAAAATGGCATATGATGGAAGAGACCTAAGTGTGTCTCCTTGGCAAGATCAGAAAACTTTTCATGTTGGATACCATTACAAACCCAGCATAGAAGATTGCGAGAAGGGATTGTACATGCTCGCCAATAACCAACTGAAACCCAAACAATCTCAACTGGTAAAATATCCTGACTTAACAAAGATAGAAATAGTCGATTGACTTGACCAGTGGTATAAATAATCGTACAATAAGTTTAACTATTGTGGTCATCCTCGACCCAAACTCGGAGAATCCTAAATGACAATTTCCAATATAATTACACAAAGAATTAAAAAAGCCAAAAAAAGATACTGGGCTGGTGACAACATCAGTGGTTATCTACACGATGGCGACAAAGAAGCATTGATAGAAGAACTTACTGAAAAGTTCAATGGTGTGCTTGACAGTTTGATCATCGACAGAGAAAACGACCCAAACTCACACGGCACAGGCAAACGCCTTGCTAAAATGTATATCAATGAATTAATGGCTGGAAGATACAATCCTATGCCAAATGCAACCAGTTTTCCCAATCATCTTGAAGACAGATATGATGGCATGTTGGTGGTTCGCAGTGAACTAAAAAGCATGTGTTCTCATCATCACCAGCCTGTTACAGGAACTGCTTATATTGGAATACTGGCGGCAGATCATCTAATAGGATTAAGCAAATACACAAGAATTGCACAATGGTGTGCAAGAAGAGGTACATTGCAAGAAGAACTTGCAATGGACATAGCCAGAGAAATAATGAAAGCAACTGACAGCAATGACGTTGGTGTTTATATTCAAGCAACACATGGTTGTTGTGAAAATAGAGGCATAATGGCACACAGTAGTCTTACACAGACAACTGTACTCAAAGGTGCTTTCAAAACTGACTCTGGCACAAAAAAAGAGTTCATGGACAATATTAAGTTGCAACAAGAATATAGTCCACGATAATACAACCATGGCAGAGTCGATCCTGCCTTAACACCCTCGAGAAGGAAACAAAATGAACGTTCTAAAACTATTGGCAGTACTTCTGTCAGTGATGTTTTTCAGTGTTGCACATGCTGGAGACAAAATCAAAGTAGGTTTTATCTATGTTGGACCAATTGGTGACCATGGATGGACCTACAGACACGACATCGGAAGATTGGATGTTGAAAAGCACTTTGGAGACAAAGTGGAAACTGTATATTTGGAAAATGTAAAATATGGTCCTGATAGTGAAAGAGCTATTAGAGCTATGGCAAAATCAGGTGCAGATATAATTTTTGCAACAAGTTTTGGTTACATGGAGCCTATGCTTAAGGTTGCTAAAGAATTTCCAAATGTTAAGTTTGAACATGCCACTGGTTACAAGCAAAGTAAAAACATGGCGACTTATGGTTTAAGATTATACCAAGCAAGACATGTACAAGGTGTTATTGCTGGATTAATGACCAAAACTAATAAAATTTGTTACGTTGGTGCATTTCCAATACCAGAAGTTATTCGTGAAATCAACACCTACTACTTAGGTGCTAAAACTGTTAATCCAGATGTTGACATTGACATAGTATGGGTAAACACATGGTATGATCCGGGTAAAGAAGCACAGGCTGCAGACGTTATGATTGCTGAAGGTTGTGATATGGTTGCACAACACACTGATTCACCAGCACCTTTACAGACTGCTGAAAAAGCAGGTGTACTTGGTTTTGGTCAAGCAAGTGATCAATACAAGTTTGCTCCTAAAGCTCAATTAACTGCAACTATTGATAACTGGTCACCTTACTACATTAGTAAAGTACAAGGTGTTATTGATGGAACTTGGAAAACAGGTGATTACTTTGGACACATGAATGAAGACGTAGTACAAATGGCTCCGTTTACAAACATGCCTGCTGATGTTAAAGCAAAAGCACAACAGATCAAAGATGATATCAAGAATGGAAAATACTTTGCATTCACTGGTCCTATCAAAGATAACACAGGAAAGATTCAGTTAAAAGCTGGTGAAATTGCAGATGATGCTCATCTTAATAGTATGATGTACTATGTTGAAGGCATTGATGCAAAAGTTCCTGGAAACTAAACATGATACCAGTTATTGATTTTCAAAGTAAAACAGTACTGGAAGATATACGTGAAGCCTACACCACCGTAGGCTTTGCGGTCTTTCAACATGCACTTAGTGACCAAGATCAAAACGACATGAAAAGTTGGTGGAAGCTCATGCAAGACTTTTTTGAACTTGAGCAGGAAACCAAAAACAAGTACAAATATCAAGCAGAAAACAATTTAGGTTACAGCATAGTAGGTGCAGAAAATGTAGACCCAACTGCTCCTAAAGACATGAAAGAAAGTTTTAATTATAATAATACACGTATGCCCGAAGAACTCTGGCCTGTTGAAGTTGATAGTTTTAAATCAACTGCACTACAAAGTATAGACATAGCAGATAGATTGACACTACGAATATTAGAAAAATTTGACACCATACTAGATAGTGGCACAACACTGGTTGATGCCCACGTACAACCTTATAATACAACACGAGTAATACATTATCCAGCAATGCAACCAAGAGAAGCAAGGCAACTTAGAATTGGCGAGCATAGTGATTATGGAACCATAACACTGCTCTGGCAAATTGATAGTGTTCCTGGGCTACAGGTCGAAGATCTAAATGGTAAGTGGCATGATGTGCCCTACGTGTGGAATGGCGTTGTAGTTAATATAGGTGACCTATTACAACGATGGACTAACGATTATTTCAAAAGCACACGTCATAGAGTAGAAAACAGTCATTGTCACCTTCCACGTTTTAGTATGCCACACTTTGTTGATCCAACACCAGGAACTATAGTAAAAAATTTAACCAAGCAACCAAGCAAGTACGATCCAATAGAATCAAAAGAATATTTAATGTGGCGATTAAGTCAAAGTTATGGTTGACATTTGCTCATAAACTGTTATTATAAACGTATTAACAACGAGGCAAGCGATGCATAGTTTAGATACGTTAGAAGTGGCCAAGCAAGAGGGCAGAGCCCCTTGGACCGACGTACAATTAGAAACAAAAGAATTTGTTGTCTTCAATGATGGCTTTCCGGTTACGCCAGGGCACACACTTGTTGTGCCTCGTGAGTCGAACATGCAAAACCTGCTTCGTTGTTTCAATTATGCAATGCAAATGGGAAATGCTAACGTCGAAGGCGAAGGTAACGAGATTACTGGATTCAACGTGGGCATTAACGTAGGTACAAGTGCAGGTCAAACTGTGATGTACCCCCATGTGCATTTGATTTTTAGAAGAGACGGTGACTGCGAAGATCCAACAGGCGGCGTCCGTAATGTAATTCCAGGGAGTGGTAACTATGGCAACAAATGAAGAACTAATCGAAGCAATCAAACGTCCAGATAGATATTATCATATCACAATAGGCGGATATGGTGGTGAAACAGTTTATGCACGTATCAGTCAAGAAGCATTCGAATATTGGAATGAACAGGGTGACAGCGAATTAGAAAGCTACATGGGTTCACCAGAAGACTATGTTACAGATACTAATCCAGATCTACCTGAAGATGCAAATTTTTTATACGATGCTGAAGAAGACTTCTACAGTGAATGGTATGAAGCACCTGGTGAACTAGCACACAACTATGGAGTTGATATAGACAACAGTTGGATTAACATTGAAGAACGAGACGGCGAAGACTATAGCTCGAAACACATTGCCGATATAGTTGACAATGAAGATACTCCAAAGTTTATTACGGACAACAACATAGAACGTGAAGATGGTGAATTCGATCTTGACAATGCACTGTACCCAAATGGATTTGTTGAAGAAGGCGACGACGAAGGAGAACCATTGCCACTAGATGATGGCACAGTTCCTGAGCCATATGTGTTTTATGGTATGAGTGCAGAAAAAGGCTCGTTCTTTGACGGTGTTGTGCATGTTGATGATGGTTCAAAATTTGACCCAACAAAGTTAAAAATTTATGTGGAAGCACAACCAAATGGTGATAATATAATTACAGAAGTTGAATACAAAGGTGAACCTGTTGATAACGTAGGCGGTGACACCACAGGCAAAGGTTATTATGCACAGGTTTGGGATTATTAGGAGAGAGTATGGCATACTATAGTACAAAAACATATGGACACAACATTGGACTTAGTGCGGTGTTTAGACAACCGCATGCGGATCATTCGCATTGTAGATTCTTACATGGCTACAGTTTAGGATTCAAGTTTGTGTTTGCATGTAGTAGTTTGGATAATAAAAACTGGGCAGTGGACTTTGGTGGCTTAAAGCCTCTTAAACAATGGTTGGAAGATACGTTTGATCATAAGGTTGTACTTGATGAGAACGATGAGAAACTGCACTACTTTCACACACTAGAAGATGCAGGATTAGCACAACTAACAATACTAGATGGTGTTGGTGCAGAGATGTTTGCCAAACATGCATATGATTTTGCTGACAAATTAATTAAAGATCAAACAGACGGCAGATGTTGGGTACACTCGGTTGAGTGTATGGAACATGGTGCTAATAGTGCAATTTACAAAAGGATTACAACATAATGGCTTTAGTACCAATGGTGGTTGAAACCACATCAAAAGGTGAACGTGCATACGATATTTACAGTAGGTTATTAAAAGATCGTATTGTAATGCTTAATGGAACGGTTGAAGACTACAGTTCAAATCTAATTGTTGCACAAATGTTATTTTTAGAATCTGAAGATCCTGACAAAGATATACTATTTTATATTAATTCACCTGGTGGTGTTGTTACTGCTGGCATGAGCATATATGATACAATGCAATTCATCAAACCTGATGTAACCACTGTTGTTATGGGACAGGCTTGCTCAATGGGGAGTTTTTTAGCCAATGCAGGTGCTCCTGGCAAACGTTTGATTCTTCCAAATGCCAGACACATGATACACCAACCAAGTGGCGGTGCAAGTGGACAAGCCAGTGATATAGAAATACGTTACAAAGAAATACAAAACATCAAAGAAACATTGACAAAGTTGTACGTAAAGCACAATACCAAAGGAAAAACCTACGAAGATTTTGATCGTGATATGGATCGTGACAAATTTATGAGTGCAGAGCAAGCCTTAGATTATGGATTAGTTGATAAAATAGTAGAGAAAAGATAATGCCCTTTAATATAGAACCTTCAACAAATATCAGTGTAAAAATGGCAACTCGTGGCCGTCCAAAACTGGCTTTAGAAAGCATGAAAAGTTGTATAGAAACCGCAGATGATCCTAGTGGTATAGAATTTTTAGTAGCAGTTGACGACGACGATAAAGAAACGATTGATTATGTAAACACCACAATGGTTCCTTATTTTGAAGAAGCAGACATTGATTTTCAGTGTTTTGTGCAGCCCAGATTAGGTTATGCTAGGCTCAATGAATATGATAATCAATTGGCAACTGAGTCTCGAGGTCGATGGTTACTAACATGGAATGATGATGCCAGAATGGAAAGTAAAGGATGGGATACAGAAGTGCTCAAGCATAATGGGCAATTTGCAGTACTAAGAATGCAAGATAATCATGGACATCCTTATGCAATATTTCCAATCATACCACGTGACTGGGTTGTGTTATTTGGTACCTGCAGTCCTTTTCCTTATATTGATGCATGGATTAGTCAAGTGGCTTACCCTAATGATGCAGTAATACAATTAAAAAGCCGATGCTTACACGATAGACATGATCTTACAGGCAATAACAATGATGATACCTATAAAGAAAGAGATCTAACTCACGAAGGAAATCCAGACAAACCAGGTGATTTCTTACACAAAGACACAGTCAATCTTAGATGGCAATGGACACTAAAAATGAATTGGCTTAGAAAAAGACTTGGACAAGACAATGGATTCTTTGATAGTGTACAAGAAGGCAAGGCAAATTATAATGACAAGTTATTAGAACAAGATACCAAAGGATTCTTAACAACATATAAAGTCAGCACTTGAAAGGATTAATACTATGAAAAAAGTCTATGTAACCTGGCATGATGTACAAAGACAAACTCAAGAAATATTGCGTCAGATGCAGAAAGATTCATGGAAGCCTGACTTTATTGTGGGTATCACAAGAGGCGGACTAACACTGAGCAACTTGTTAAGTCAATATTTAGATGTTACTATGTACACACTTGATGTAAGATTACGTGATGGCAAACATGTACCATGTGAAAGCAATGAAAAATTAGCAGAAATAGCATTTGGCATGAATGACGGCCGACACAGTGGTGCAAGATGGGACGTTGGGCAACGTAAGAAAGTCCTAGTTGTGGATGATATAAATGATTCAGGTGCAACTATTAATTGGATCAAACAAGATTGGGAAAACACAATCAATAAAAAGATCGATGATAATTTAATCTATGTTTGGAATACCATATGGAACGACACTACACGTTTTGCAGTGCTATATGATAATAGTGCAAGTGATGCAGTTCTCAATGTCAATTATGCCGCAGAAGAAATTAACAAAGTAGATGATCCAAGTTGGATTGTTTTTCCCTGGGAAGAATGGTGGAGTCGTTGGAATCCAAATGAAGAAGTTATGCTATAATGACAGTTACATATATGAAAGAAGGTTCGCCGAAGAGCTGGGACAAAAGTTTACGTAGATATGAAATAACTTGGCCTGACGGACGAAAAGAAATTTGGAAAGACATTACTGCACGTGACTGTTTAACACGTTATGAAAACATGGACCCACAGGGCAACGGATTACAATTGCGTGAAATAGTCGGTAAAGAACTTCAACTACAGAAAGTCACTGAATCTAAATGAGTGGACAACGTCGTTGGCTTAGGACTTGGGCAAGAACTGTTGGAATGCCAATTGGTATAACCGATGACGATAAGCCTGAGTTTTTGCCTATCACACAACAAAATGTTAGACTTGCTTTGGCTATGCGAACCTTTTGGATAGTCTTGCATATTGTTACATGTTGTGCTATAATAATGGGTAACGGAAGGACATTAGGAATATGGTAGTAGAAGAACAAACAGTTGCCACCAACAAACAAGCAAAATTGCGATACAGTGAAGCCTTTTACAGTGTACAAGGTGAAGGAAAGTTCGTAGGAGTACCAAGTGTGTTCCTACGTACATTTGGTTGTAACTTTCGTTGCATGAACTTTGGTTTACCTCGTACTGAAGAAATGCGAGATGTAAAACAAAAACAAGGCATAATACACAATCAAGAAGTACAAGGTTTGCTGGATAGAGGCATACATAAAAATACAAAAGAGTTTAACGACTTGCCAATAATACACACAGGGTGCGATACATATGCTAGTATCTATCCTGAGTTTAAACACTTTAACATGCTACGTACAGTTGATGAAGTGGTTGAACATTTAATCAGTTTACTGCCAGAAGGCAAATGGACAATGGATAATGGGCAAGACGTACACTTGATAATGACAGGTGGTGAGCCTTTACTTGCTTGGCAAAGATTGTATGTTGAATTGTTTGAACATCCAAAAATGAAGGACTTGAAAAATGTTACTTTTGAAACAAATACGACGCAAATGCTTCATAGAGACTTTAAAGATTATCTCACCAATCAGGAGAGGTTTGAGGTTACTTGGAGTTGTTCCCCAAAGCTCTCAGTTAGTGGAGAATCTTGGGAGACTGCTATTAAGCCTGCAGTGGCTCTTGATTATGCTGGTGTGGACGGCAGTGACATGTATCTCAAGTTTGTGGTTGCTGATCGTACTGACATTGACGAAGCTGGTAGAGCTGTTGCAGAATATCGTAAAGCAGGTATCGACTGTCCTGTCTATCTCATGCCGTTGGGTGGTAGATCAGAAGAATACAATCTCAACGTCCAAGAAGTCGCAAACATCTGTATGGAAAAAGGATGGCGATTTACACCCAGACTACACATTAGCCTCTTCGGCAACGCCTGGGGCACCTAATACACCACTTGAACGTGCTATGAAAGCACCAATTGATTTAGAAAAACTTCGTAACAAAGGACTTTAAATGGCACTAGCGACTGAAATAAAAGACTGGATTAAAACCTACTGTAAAGAACACAACATTCAACAGTTGGTTGTTGGTGTTTCGGGTGGCATAGATAGTGCGGTAGTTAGTACACTTTGTTCAATGACTGGTATTCCTACTCTTGCATTGGTTATGCCCATTAGACAAAAGCAAGAACAAACCGACCTAGGAGTTGATCATTGTATATGGCTAGGCAATAATTATATGAATGCTAGTTTCGAAATGATTGATCTTACTCCAGTATTTGAAAAATTTGAAGATCTCTTTCAGTTTCCAAAAAATGAACTAGCATTGGCAAACTCTCGTGCTAGATTGAGAATGATGACATTGTATCAAAAGGCACAAACATTTGGCGGTATAGTTGTAGGCACAGGAAACAAAGTTGAAGACTTTGGTGTTGGTTTTTACACAAAATACGGCGACGGTGGCGTTGATATCTCACCTATTGCAGACTTATATAAAACTGAAGTATGGCAACTTGGCAGAGACCTAGGAATTGATCAACGAATCATTGATGCAAAACCCACAGACGGATTATGGGAGGATGGCAGAACTGATCAAGATCAAATGGGAGGACTATCCTATCAAAAGCTGGAACGTGCAATGCAACTTGATGAACTTAATGCCCTTGCAGTTGGTCCAGAAGTAGAATCATTGGAAAAATATCGCGAACTTAGAGCTAAAAATCTGCATAAAATGCAACCTATACCAGTTTTTAAGCACAAGAGGTAAAACATGTTTGACAAAATTAAAAAAATTTTAAAAAAAGAAAAAACTGAACCTGAAAAAACCAAATCAAGATCAAGGAAAAAATCGCCTAAAGAAATAGCAACTGCAAAAGGTGAACCTTATGTGTCTATATTAAGCATGGACGTTGATCCTGAAGATATAAACAACGGTGCATTCGAACTAGACTGGAACGAAAAATTTATAGCAAATCTTGTTCGTGCTGGTTATCAGCAAAAACCAAATGAAGAAGAACATGTTATAGTTGATAGATGGTTTCAGAATGTTTGTAGAAATGTTGCACTTGAAACCTATGAACAAGCTCAGGCCGATCCTGAAATAAGATATACACAAAGTCGTGATCTTGGTAATGGATACACTGAAGTAAAGTAATGATTTTATATGCCAACGGGGACTCTCACACTGCTCCAAACTTTAGTTACGCAGGTATTGTTGCAAAAGAATTTGGATACAATTTAGTTAACCAAGCACAAGGTGGGAGTAGCAATTCAAGCATCATTAGACGCACACGTGAATATTTAGAGCAATCAACACCAGACTTTATTGTAATTGGATGGAGCACCTGGGAACGTGAAGAATGGTTCCACAATGACAGATACTACACAGTAACCGCAAGCGGAACAGACAGTGTGCCTAAGGAACTTAAAAGCAAGTACAAACAGTGGGTAACTGAACAAACACCTGATTTATGGATGGAAAAGGCTAAAGAATGGCATGAACGCATCTATAGTTTTCATCTTGAACTAGAACAACGAAACATAAGACATCTGTTCTTCAATTGCATGTATGATTTGTTTTTGCATTTTCAGGTTAATAAAAACAAAATATACAATTGGAACAACAAATTCGTAGGTCCTTATGATAACAATCAAAGTTATTACTGGTATCTTAAAAACAAAGGTTTACGTCCAGACAAATGGTATCACTACGAAGCTGATGGGCATCAAGTGTGGGCAGATTTTTTAATAAATTACATTAGAGAAAACAAACTTATATGATACTTTATGTTAACGGAGATTCGCATACTGCGGCCGCTGAATGTGTGAATAATCATGCTTTTGCAGAAGATGATTGCCAGTACTGGATGATGGGTAGAGTACCACATCCTGATAACATTGCACATTCATGGGGTAAACTACTAAGCAATAGATTAAACTGCGGTTTCAAATGTGAGGCTGAAAGTGCGAGTTCTAACGATCGTATTATGAGAACTACACGTCGTTGGCTAGAACAACAAGCACACGATATATATAGAACACTTTTTGTT
>Ga0255779_1001623_pt1 | contig 25173 bp, 18 predicted proteins | sample 011ome_21_FD_179977 | JGI IMG/M metagenome (GOLD analysis project Ga0255779, IMG submission 179977) | Coastal salt marsh microbial communities from the Groves Creek Marsh, Skidaway Island, Georgia - 011508AT metaG (version 2) | ecosystem: Environmental > Aquatic > Marine > Intertidal zone > Salt...
GGTGCTTCGGGTGATGTTTGTACTGTCGTTGATGTACTCTACAAACGGACTTATTCCGTAGTCTGACATGTCATCGTCTTCTCGGTATTGTTCAAAAAAACCGGCTCCACGAGTGTAATGCAAAGCTGTATTGAGAATGAGATTATTACTGATTTTTCTGTCAAAAAACAATTGATAATGCGTTTGTTGGTAGTCATCCACTTCGTTTTCGTAGGTGTAGGGATTGTAGGTGCGGTTTGTTTCTAGCGAATCTTTTGGGATTCCTGCCCAAGCTTGGTAGGTTCTTTCTTTTCCCGAAAAGGTAATGAATTTTAGGTTGTTTTTGCCCGAAGCATACTGCCCCGAGAAGTAGTATGATTGCAAATCTGCAGAAGCTCTATCCACAAAACCATCCGACTGTATGTTGGACAATCTTCCGTCAAAAGAAAACTTACGATTGATGACTCCTGTTCCAAATTTCACGGTGTTTCTTATCGTTCCGAACGACCCAATCGAGTTGTTGACTTCGCCATAAGGCGTTTCGGCCCGAAAATCGGTGTACAAATTGACAGAAGCACCAAAAGCACCTACGCCATTTGTGGAGGTACCGGCACCTCTTTGTATATCTACACTCTCCACCGAGGAGGCAAAATCGGGCATATTCACAAAAAACACTCCATGGCTCTCAGCGTCATTTACCGGAATTCCATTGATTGTCACATTGATTCGCGATTGGTCGGTTCCTCTTATTCTCATGTAAGTATATCCCACACCTGCACCAGCATCCGAAGTTACCACCATGGAAGGAGATTGCTGCAAAAGGTAAGGAATGTCTTGCCCCAAATTGTTTTTGGCAATTTCTTCTTTGTCTATTGTGGTGTAAGTGGTGGGAGTAGATTCCTCTATACGCGTTCCATTTACTGTAAACTCGTCAATCAGTACATTTTTTCGTCTCATTCTCACAGAAGCGTCAAAGTTTTTGTTCTCAATCTTCACGTTGTATCTAAATTCATAACAACCTACATAGTTGTAAATCAACACATAATCTCCGTTTTTTAAATCTTTGAATTCAAAATACCCTTCTCCATTAGTAGTAGCAACATATTTTGTCTCTTCCATTTGGATAGTTACCCAAGGCAGAGGTTGGTTGTCTTGATCGGTAACGGTTCCTGTGATTTTGAACTGGGAAAATGAAGTGGCTACAAAAAGTAGTGAGGTAAAAATTAGGGTAAATTTTCTCATGGTTTTGTTATTGTTGGTTAATAATCTTCCAAGAGATGCACCTAATTTTTTAGGGGGTAGACAGAATCTTCCTTAAAAATCCCTTCCATGAATTACCACGGCAGGTTCGATGGGTATAATCTCAGCCCGAAAATTGTTAGGGCACCCCTTAGTTGTGTCAAAGGTATATTATTTTTAGTTAAGTTAAAAAATTATATCTTTGATTTATTCAAAATAAATCTCAAACTATGCGACTTACAATAGGATTATCAATAGCTGCGATATTTTTAGTTTCCAGCTGTGGAATAAAAAAAGAGCTTGCAGAGAAAACAGCAACAAACATTGAGCTTGTGAAGGAAAATACAGAGCTGAAAAGTGAACTTGCTGGAATGAAAGAGCAAGTAAAATACTTGTCTACACAGCTAGAAATAGCTACAGGAAATCAAGTAGTAGATGGGGTTGAAAGATTTGATTTGACTCCCTCTCAAATAATAGTGAACGCGGCAGAAATAATGCCTCAGTTGGCGGGAGAGTTTACCTTATCACAAGTGATTGAGGAAACATTAAACCGAGAAGGGTCAGTTGCTGAGCCTGGCACAGTGTACACAGAAATGGTTGTTTTGGAGGACGGAACGTTGACAAGTTTCGCTCCCGTTGGAAAATCTACCATCAACCAACAAGCACAAGCTGTAAAATTATTGAAAGCCACGTCTCCCTGGATACCGGGTGAGGTGAGTGGGGAAAGAGTAAAAGTAAGAATGGTAGTGCCAATTACCTTTAAATAAAACAAGCATGTACGGAAAATTAAAAGATCACCTTCAGCAAGAATTGAAGGAAATTAAAGAAGCGGGATTATACAAGTCCGAAAGGGTAATAGTAAACCCACAATCAGCTGAAATTGCGGTTAGCACTGGTGATAACGTATTGAATTTTTGTGCCAATAATTATTTGGGACTTTCGTCTCATCCAGAAGTGATAAAAGCAGCCAAAGATACCCTAGATTCGCACGGATTTGGGATGTCTTCGGTGAGATTTATCTGCGGAACACAGGATATTCATAAAGAATTGGAAAAGAAGATAGCCGATTTTTATGGAACGGAAGATACTATTTTGTATGCTGCGGCCTTTGATGCAAATGGTGGAGTATTTGAGCCGCTTTTTGGGGCAGAAGATGCCATTATTTCGGATTCGCTGAACCACGCTTCCATTATTGATGGAGTAAGACTATGCAAAGCGGCAAGATACAGATATGCTCACAGCGACATGGCAGATTTGGAAGAGCAATTGATAAAAGCACAAGACCAACGTCACAGAATAATTGTGACCGATGGAGTGTTCTCCATGGATGGAGATTTGGCTAAAATGGACGAAATATGTGCCTTAGCGGAAAAATATGATGCCTTAGTAATGACTGACGAGTGTCACTCTGCAGGATTTATCGGAAAAACGGGAAGAGGTGTGCCTGAGCATTTTGGTGTGATGAACAAAGTAGATATTATTACCGGAACTCTTGGAAAAGCTTTGGGTGGAGCCATGGGAGGTTACACCACAGGTAAAAAAGAAATTATTGACATGCTACGGCAGCGTTCTAGGCCTTATTTGTTCTCTAATTCCTTGGCTCCGGCAATCGTGGGTGCGTCAAACAAAGTGTTTGACATTTTATCCGAAAGTACGGAATTAAGAGATAAGTTGGAGTCTAACAAAGATTACTTTAAAGCCAAAATTCAGGAGGCAGGTTTTGATATAAAGGAAGGTGATTCCCCTATCGTTCCTATTATGTTATATGATGCTAAATTATCGCAGGACTTTAGTAACGAATTGTTGAAAGAGGGAATTTATGTTATAGGTTTCTACTACCCTGTTGTTCCGAAAGGTCAAGCGAGAATAAGAGTTCAACTTTCGGCAGGTCACGAAATGGAGCACTTAGATAGAGCAATAGAAGCGTTCATTAAAGTGGGTAAGAAATTGATGGTGATTTGATTCTGTTAACATCGATAGTTCATAAAAAAGGCGATTTCTCATGAAATCGCCTTTTTTATGTCGTTTCAACAAGTCCGTTTAATAGAGTTTCACATTCGTCAAAATAGGTTTGAATGAGCTTTTGTGAGGCATAGGTAATGAACTGTACCGACCCATTTTCGTTGGAGTAATAATATCCATAATAAGAAAATTTAATTCCTTGCGTGGTGCCGTTCATTTGAAATAATAGGACTTTGATGCCATTTACGGTTCGGTATTCTTCCTTTACAATCTTGAGGTCAGGAGCGGCTACTTTTCCATTTTCTACAGCTATAGCTTTTAATGTTTCAAGAGGAATCTCTACTTGCTCTATAATGATAATTCCATACAAATCGGAGTTTCTTAATTGAAATTGATACTCTGCAACAAGATTGTCCGTGGCTTTTTGAAAACTCCATTTTTTTTGGGGTTTAACCAAACACCAATATCCAATTTTTTACTTTTAAAAAGAAAAGTGGAAGTTTTGTTTTTTTCAAAAAACTTTGCTGTTCGTTGGTTTTTTCGTTTCAACTGGCGCATCTTCATTTTCATATTTCCAGGTACCTTCATCAAACAAGATTAACTCTTCCCCCGTTTAGGTAATTGCTTTTTTTTGTGCATTGACCGAAATAGACAACAAACTGATTACGGGTATTAGAAATAGTTTTTTCATTCTGATTTAATTTACTTTTTACTTTTAATTGCGTGAGATTTTGACTCAAACTCCTCTGTAAATGCGATGTAACAAGGTCTGTACTTTACGGTGTATCCTTTTGTAGTCAGTTGGTTGTGAGAGAGAAATCTTTTTTTGAGGTCTGCAGAATATCCAAAATATATTTTATTGAATTTAGAGCTAAATAGAACGTAAACTTGAAACATTTTAACAAAAAATAAAAAAGACCACTAGTAGTCTAGTGATCTTTTTTTTAGTAGCGGGGACAGGACTCGAACCTGCGACCTTTGGGTTATGAGCCCAACGAGCTACCAGCTGCTCTACCCCGCGATGTATCTTAAATATTATTTTGGAGCGTTCTTACTGTATTTAGCTACAGTTTTTTCAGCTTTTTGTACTTGTCCTTTGTTATAGTTCAAATTCTCTTGGTTTTTAACTATTTTTTTTGCAACTCTAATTTTCATCGTTCTTGTTTTTATCGGACTGCAAATATAGGAAACTTATTTTGAAACACAAGAATAATTGGAACTATTTTTCTCTTTATTTCCTGAATTTTTGACTCTCATCGTACACAAATTCTAGGATTTCTAAATCCTCTTCTGTCAACGAAATATTTCTTCGTTCCATCACTCTTTTGGCAGTGTCCATTGCTTTTTCAAATTTATACTCTAGCGGTTTTCGTCCGCCCCAAGAATAGGAGGGGATGAATTTGGAAGGGAAGTCCGCTCCATATATATTTGCGCTTACTCCCACAACTGTGCCTGTATTAAACATAGTGTTTATTGCAGACTTAGAGTGGTCTCCCATAATGAGTCCACAAAACTGTAACTCAGTATCCACATATTTCCCCTCGGGATAATTGTACAAATCAACGGATTGATAGTTGTTTTTAAGATTCGAGTTATTTGTGTCGGCTCCAAGGTTACACCATTCACCTAAGACCGAATTACCCAAAAATCCATCATGACCTTTGTTAGAATATCCTTGAATCATACAGTTGTTGACTTCGCCTCCTACTTTAGAATAGGGTCCTATCGTGGTTGCGCCATATATTTTTGCACCCATTTTGATTACTCCATTTTCACACACTGCAATTGGTCCACGTAATATACTTCCTTCCATTACCTCTGCTCCTTTGGCAATATAAATGGGGCCTGTGGTCGTGTTAAGAATGGCACATTCTACTTTCGCGCCTTCTTCGATGTAAATATCATCTCCTATAATTTGATTCGTCTGTGAGGGAGCGACAAATGTTCTGTCGTTTTTTATTAATTCAATGTCTGATCGAATAGCTTGATCGTTTAATTGGAACAAATCCCACACATTTTCAATTTGCATAAACTCAGCTTTTGTCTCTACCATTTTGTATTCACTCAACTCTAGTTCAAGGTTAGAAGAATCTAATGGCAAAGGATTAATCGCAATAATTTTCCCATTAAAAGTAAGTATCTGCCTATTCTTGAGCTCCAAAAGACTACTCATTAAATCATCTGAGGGAAGTACAGAGGCATTAATACCTATGGAGTTTTCCATTGTAGGTGACCCAAATTTTTTGGAAAGGTATTCTTGAGTTTTAATTTGAATTGGGTTTTCTATATACTGTTCCCATTTTTCTTTAATAGTAAATAGTCCAATTCGAAGTTCGGCAACTGGCCTTGTATAAGTTAAGGGCAGTAAATTTTTGTGGTAGATTCCGTCAAATAATATGATGTTCATACTGAGTTAGTTTAAGACATTAATTGAGCCATTTCTGCGTGAATTTCTTTGGCTTTGGCTTTGGCTTTTTCTGCAAAATCTAATCCATTTCCTGCATAGATTATCCCCCTCGATGAGTTTACCAAAAGTCCAACGTTATCATTCATTCCATTTTTTACAACCTTTTCTAAACTTCCTCCCTGTGCTCCAACTCCTGGAACGAGTAAAAAATGATTGGGTACTATTTTGCGTATCTTAGCTAGTAGAGCGGGTCGAGTGGCTCCTACCACATACATAGTGTTGGTTTCATTTCCCCATTCCTTTGAGGTAGAGAGTACTTTTTCGAACAATAATTGTCCATTTTCAAGTTTTTGTAATTCAAAATCATCAGCTCCTTTATTAGAAGTTAAGACCAACACAATTGCCCATTTGTCTTTGTGCTGTAAATAGGGGGTTACTGAATCGCTGCCCATGTAGGGTGCAACTGTTACTGAATCAAATTGAAAGGTATCGAAAAAAGTATTGGCGTAGTACAGGCTAGTATTCCCAATATCCCCTCTTTTTGCATCCGCAATAGAAAAATGCGTGGACGGTATGTACTCTATCGTTTTTTGTAAGCTATCCCAACCTCTTGCTCCTAGCATTTCGTAAAAGGCGATATTTGGTTTATAGGCGACACAATGTTCTTTAGTGGCATCAATAATAGCTTTGTTGAATTCGAAAATTGGATCCTCCGTTTCTAACAAATGAGCAGGGATTTTATCTAAATCTGTATCCAATCCTACACAAAGGAATGTTTTTTTCTTTTTTATTTGAGATACTAATTCTTGGTAGTTCATTGTTTATACTCTTTAGTTTTTTCACTGAATCCTATGGGCTGACTACTTAATACATAGTTAAGCTTCTGCTCCTTCCTTCATTTTTTCGGCATTATCTGCTAGCTTCAGTGCTTCTGATATTTCACCAATATCTCCGTTCATGATGTTAGGAAGATTGTATAAAGTTAGGTTTATTCTATGGTCAGTAACCCTTCCTTGAGGGTAGTTATAAGTTCTAATTTTTGCGGATCTATCGCTTGAAGAAACCAGTGATTTTCGAGTGGATGCATCGCTTTCTAACTTCTTTTGAAGTTCTATTTCGTACACACGAGATCTTAATACAGATAGAGCTTTGTCGTAATTTTTAAGTTTTGATTTTTGGTCTTGACATTGAGCAACTACTCCCGTAGGGATATGAGTAAGTCGGATGGCTGAGTAGGTGGTGTTTACAGACTGTCCTCCTGGTCCTGAGGAGCAATAGGAATCTACTCTTAAGTCAGCTTTCTTTATTTCGATATCAAATTCTTCGGCTTCTGGCAACACAATTACCGAGGCTGCTGATGTATGCACCCTTCCTTGAGTTTCTGTTTGGGGAACTCGTTGAACTCGATGAACTCCAGACTCATATTTCATTTCGCCATATACGTCTGCTCCTGATATTTCAAAAATAATCTCTTTGTATCCTCCGTTTGTTCCCTCTGCTGTATCAACAACTTCTACTTGCCAGTTTTTGGAAGAGGCGTATTTAGTGTACATTCTGTATAGATCTCCCGCAAAAATACTGGCTTCGTCTCCACCAGCCCCAGCTCTCACTTCTACTACTACGTTTTTTGCATCCTCAGGGTCTTTGGGTATGAGCAATACTTTTATCTCTTCGTTCAAGGTAGCTAATTGATTTTCACAATCTGCCAATTCTTCCTTCGCCATTTCTACAAAGTCCGAGTCGGTTTCATTCTTTATTATTTCTTTATTGGAGGCAATATTTGAGGTAAGACTCTTCAGTTTATCCAATGCTTTTACTATCTCCTCCAAGTCTTTGTATTCTTTGGTGAGCTTCACGTAAAGCTTCATGTCTGAAATGATCTCTGGGTCAATAATTTTTTTTCCAATCTCTTCCCATCTCTCTTTTATTAATTCCAGTTTACCTATTAAGTTTGACATGTGTGTTGCAATTTTTTGTTTGTTCTCCAAAAACTATTGTAAGTGTGTTTGGTCACTTTTTATCCATGATAGACAAATTCACCAAACTCCGATTTGATTGTTAATTGTTTTGAGTTCCCTTTTCTTATGTCACTATTATTTTCTACGCGCCCAACAATTTTGGCTTCGACTTGAAATGATTCAGAAATTTCAATTATTTCTTTGGCAATATCCTCTGGCACGTATAATTCCATTCGATGCCCCATATTGAATACTTTGTACATCTCTTCCCAAGACGTTCCAGATTCTTCTTGAATCAATTTAAAAAGAGGGGGGAGGGAAAACAGGTTGTCTTTTATTACATGAACGTTGTCACAGAAATGCAAAACCTTTGTTTGTGCACCTCCACTACAATGAATCATTCCATTTATTTTATCTCGATGAGAATCAAGAATTTTTTTTATGATGGGAGCATAAGTTCGTGTTGGCGACAAAACAAGCTTTCCTGCATCAATAGGGCTGTCTACCACCGAATCTGTTAATTTTTTATTCCCTACATACACCAGTTCTTCTGGTACTTGTGGATCAAAACTTTCTGGGTATTTTTCTGATAAATAGTCGTGAAACACATCGTGCCTCGCAGAGGTGAGTCCGTTACTTCCCATTCCACCATTGTATTCTTTCTCGTAGCTAGCCTGTCCGAAAGACGAAAGTCCCACAATTACATTTCCTGGTTGAATATTGTTTTCAATCACTTCCGTTTTTTTCATTCGGCAAGTAACCGTAGAATCCACAATGATTGTTCTTACCAAGTCTCCCACGTCTGCTGTTTCTCCACCCGTAGAATAAATATTAATTCCCCATTTTCTTAAATCTGATAGAAGTTCTTCCGTTCCATTGATAATGGCGGATAAAACTTCCCCTGGAATTAGATTTTTGTTTCGACCTATGGTGGAGGAGAGCAAAATATTGTCAGTAGCGCCAATACAAAGTAAGTCATCTATATTCATAATCAGTGCGTCCTGAGCAATTCCTTTCCAAACAGATATGTCTCCTGTTTCTTTCCAATACATGTAGGCAAGAGAAGATTTTGTTCCTGCTCCATCTGCATGCATCACAATGCAATAATCTTTGTCGTTACCGAGGTAATCAGGAACCAACTTGCAAAAAGCATTAGGAAATACTCCTTTGTCTATGTTTTTAATTGCTGCATGCACATCTTCTTTTGATGCGGATACGCCTCGTTGGTTGTATTTTACGTCTGCCATCTACTTGGTTTTCTTAGCGTTTTTTTCTTCTCACAAAAGTAAGGATAATTAAGGAATCAGATTCTCACAAGCGCTTAAAAAAAAAGCACCCCATTTTGTGGAGTGCTTTTTTTGAGAGTGTCAAATTTTATTTCTCCTCTTCTTCGTCTTTTATTACTGAGAATGTTGTTCTTCTGTTTAGTTGGTGATACTTCTCAAATAGGGCGTTATTTGAGTTTTTCAAACCGGTAATCATGTCGCAATCCAGTGTCTTTTCAACTCCTCCTTCATTGATAACTCTTGGCTCAGACTCTCCAAATCCCTTGGCTACAAGTCTACTCTTATCAATTCCTTTAGAGATTAGGTAATCCACACAAGTTTGTGCTCTTCTCTGCGATAGCTCTAAGTTTCTTTTGTCTGAATCTCTACAATCTGTATGCGACTCTAACTGCACTCTAATAGTAGGGTTGTCAATCATAATGTTATAAAGGAATAACAAAGAATCTTGTGAATTTACCTTGTCATTTACCAGTAAGGTTGCTTTTCCAAGTGGGTATTGAACCTCAGGCATAATGATTGGTTTACAACCAATTGCACAAACTAATTCCACATCTTCATAGAAAGTTTCGTTGCAATAATCTCCCACAGTGGTTCTTTTTGATTTTCTAGTCAACCAGAACTTTTCCTCTGTTTTGTGAGAGTACTCCAGAGTATAATTTACGTCTTTGTTTACGTATCTTCCAGTCCCTCTTTTTCCAAATTCGAAGTTTCCTTCGGAGTCAGTTTTGATGGTAGCCGTAGAACCATCCGAACCAGTAAGGGTAACAGTTGCTCCAACTAGCGGCTCTTTCGTGTCTTGGTCTCTTACTCGACCTTTGATAGTCAACGCACATTCAGGCAAATCAAATTTGAAAATATCTGATTTTTGGTCCATTTCGTTTTTACCTAGTCTGCTCGAAGAGAAATATCCTGAATTCTCTCCTGTTCTCCCAAAAATTATTCCGTGGTCGTCTTTCGAGGAGTTGATGGGTGTTCCCATATTCTCTGGACGAGTCCACTTGTTTGAAGTTCCAATTTTCGTTGCTTTAAATATATCTAACCCTCCTATTCCTGGAAGACCATTTGAAGAAAAGTAGAGCGTACCATCTGCTCCAATTGTTGGAAATTTTTCGTCTCCAGCGGTATTAATAGCTGTCCCTAAGTTTTCTGGTTTACCCCATTCTTTGGTTCTTTTGTTGTATTCCGCAATCCACAAATCTTTTCCTCCTCTACCTCCTGGCATATCGGAAGAAAAAACAATAAAAGTTCCTTTTCTATCGGTAGCAGGATGACCCACTGAGTAACCTAACGAATCAGTCAATGGAATTCGAATTGGATCGCTCCAATTTTTTCCTTTTTTGTCAGCCGTGTAGATTTGGCAACCACTTACTTTGTTTTTTTCTTTCTTACATCGTGTAAAGAGTATGCTGTTGCTACCGTTATACATCACTGCCGAGGCTTCGTGATCTTCCGTGTTAATTTTGTCACCTACTGATTTGGGTTCACCAAAATTACCGTTTCTGTCCGCTCTCGTAACATACAAATCTGTGTATTCTTCGTTTGCCACAATATCGTTAATGTTTCCTTTTGACGCTTTTCTGGTGGAGGAAAAAATAAATTCCTCACCTCTCTTGTCAAACTGAGAGATAGACCAATCGTAATACTCTGAGTTTAGTTCTTTTACTGGTTGAACCTTATGTTTGGTCGGATTCGCCAAAATGTCGTTCACGTTATCTATCGCAACCAACCCTTTTTTTGCCATTTCATCATTTGGGTCTTTTTTTATGGCCATTTCAAAGTTTCTTTTGGCTTCTTTATACTCTGCATCCTGCATCTGCATTTGAGCTAGGCGAACGTACAAGTCTGGCTCTACTCGTTCGTATTTAAAACGCATTGCTCTTTCGAAGTTTTCTTTCGCTTTTTTATTATCACCAATGTATTGACTCGCCACACCAATGTGGTAAGTGATAAATCCTTTTTCTTTTGTTCCTTTTGCTTTTGGGTAAGCCTTGTCAAATAACATGATGGCATCAAAATACTTAGATTCGTTGAAAGATTTTTCTGCCAACTTTGTGTTTTTACTGAAGTATTTTTCATCTTTCTTTTGAGCGGTTAAACCAAAAGAAAGCATCAATAATAGGACAAGTAGAATATTAATTTTCTTCATAGAATGGATTTTCTTTTTTGAGTAATACTGACGAAAATAACAATAATTTTCTTTATTAAAAATTAAAACAGGTAATATTCATTCCTTAAAATGGAATGTTTGGACAAGTTTTTCTAAAATCTGGCAATTAATTTCAAATTTATGATTCTAGAAGTAAGTCGATTTGGAATAGCATATTGTCTTCCGTTGGTTGCTTGAACAAAATTGTAGGAAACAGTATTATCCACCCCCAGTAAGTTAAACACTTCTAGGCTCAATGAGAGTTGCTCAAAGTTTTCTAACTTACTTCCTTTTCGGGCAGGGTGTTCTTCCGATATAAAATCTTTTACAAACCCAATGTCCACCCTCAAATAACGAGGTGTTCGAGGTATTTTGGACGCATCTGCATAAAACGGATCTACCAGTTTAGTTTTCTTAAGATAGGGAAATCCAGTGTTGTAAATGAAATTTAAATTCACTTTGAATTTGTCCCATTTTACTGATTCAGTGTTCCAAGAAGAAGGCATTTTGTCCTGAAAGGAGAGTCCAAAAGACATTCTTTGGTCAGTGGGTCTGGGTAAAAAGCCAGGGAAATAGGCAGCCGAATCTACTCGGGTGTCATCAGAAGTAAATCCAGGAATAATGGTGTCGCCTGCCGCATTAAAATAGGTGTAATGTACATCGTCTGCAAGGTCTACTTTTGTAGACATTATGGAGAGTGTTGCCCAAGATTCTAAGTCTTGGATTAGTTGTCCATTTAATTTTAAATCAATTCCAGTGGAGTAGGCTCGGGCATTGTTGTTGGCATAATATCGAATCCTTACATTATCCACGTCATAAGGAATTACTCTATCCATGAGTTTGTAGTACACCTCCGATGTTAGTTTAAAATCTTTTTCTAATGCCTCAAAAACATAATCGCTACCCAAAACAAAATGCAACGATCGTTGAGCCTGAATGTTATTGTTTAACGATCCGTCCATTCTTCTGTATTCCCTATAAAATGGGGGTTGCTGATATACTCCAATGGCCGCTCTAAATGCAATGTCTCTTCGTTTTAATTGTCCTGAGTCTGTTTGAAAGTAAAAAAGAGGTCGGTATTTTAACGAAGTCCTTGGACTTACCACTAATTCTTGATTAAAAGTCCAATAATTGGCTCTGATTCCTGCCGTAAAAATAAGTTGTTTGTACCCTGAAATGAGCGTGTCCTTGTTGTAGCTAGAATCGTTGAGATTCACTAAGTAGTTTATTTTTTTTTCGCTTTTCCTTGTTCGGGTCAATGTGTTTTGCACATAACCTGAGAACCTTCCTGTTTCTACTCTGTTCTTTGCGCGCACAGAGTTTTGTAAATTGAGATACTGATAGGGTTGTGCGCTAGAATCTGTGTATCCCACAGAGTCTGATGGTCTTGGAGCAATAAAGCCAGCCGAATCGGTAAAGCTCCACTCTTTTAGTTTGTCATCGATTATATCATATTGGGCTTTTGCTCCCCATTGAAGATGTTTTTTATTAAATCGTTTACTCCCTTTGTGGGCGACAGTGGCAACGGTCGCATCCAATGTGTTTCTGGCATGTCTCAAAAATCCTCCCACCCCGAGATTAAAGGCTACATCGCCAAAGTTGTCTTGACCGGGATCACGCTCTAATTCATCTAAAAAGTACTGCCCTTCTACATCATAAAGTTCTTTCTGGTAAGTGTTAAAGGCCGAAGCAATAAATTTTAGTTCAGTCGAGTCGTTGGGTCTGTATTTACTGGCAAAGGCTCCAGTAAAGGTTTGAAATTGGGTTATCTCACTTCCATCAAAAAACACGGTGAATCGGAGTGCTTGGTTGATAGATCCGAAACTAGTTTCACGGTTTTGGGGAACAACTTTGTATTGATTCAGCGCATAATTACCTAAAAAAGAATGCTCCCAATTCTCGGAAGGAGTGTAGGTTATGTACGTTTGTAAATCACCAAACAAAGGTTGATATTCTCCTTTGGTATCGAGCGCACCCAGCAAATACCTATTGCTTCTGAATCTGGCTCCGGTATTGTGAGTCCACAATTGATTCTTAGAAATCCCCTCGAGATGAATATTTGCTCCAAGCATACTCGCGTACACTGATCCTCCAAATTCAGTGGGTTTTTTGTAGGTAACATCGAGTACGGAAGAGAGTTTGTCCCCGTATCGCGATTGAAATCCACCGGCAGAAAATTGAATATCATCCACCATATTCGAATTGATAAAGCTCAATCCTTCTTGCTGTCCGCTGCTAGTCAAGAACGGACGATAAATCTCAATGTCATTGACGTAAATTAAATTTTCTTCGAAGTTTCCACCTCTTACGTTGTAGCCTGAACTCAATTCGTTGTTCATAGCGACTCCTATTTCGCTCGATAATCTTGCTTCAAAATTTCCGCTGGGTGTGGCAAACAGCTGGTCATCAACCTTAATCAAGGTAAGCATCGTCTCGTCAGTGCTTTTGGTAATTACCGTGTATTCAGGCAGTACTCTAAATTTGAACACAGGGTAAATTCTTTTGGTTTCACCTGACTGGAGGAAGTATTTTAAGGTTTTTTGTTGATAGGAGGAATGCGAAATTCGGATTTTTATACTCCCCGAAGGAACGGCAAGCTTAAATCTACCTAAAGAATCAGTGGTTACTCCCACAGAAGATCCCACTACAGAAATATTAGCATCAGATACTACGTACCCAATTTCGTTGATTAAGGTTCCTTTCAGGTAAGATGAGCTTTGAGAAAAACTCAAGCAATGTGCTAGGACTCCTAGTATGAATAGGGTTTTTTTCATCGAAATCAAAAGTAATAAAATGTCTGAAGTTACCGTCAGATTCTTTCAAATTCTTTGAAAGATTAGGTAAAACGGCTACCTTCTTTTTTTATTATCAATCAATGCTTTTAGATTTTGGACCTGAGGAACGTGATGATTGAGGTGATTTATAAAAAAGGAAAGGGTTTGATTCATGCTTAATAACCCAGCCCTTGGGTGCAAAAAAACAGCTTTGTTCAAATATTCTTTCGGATACGTTTCTACAGTTTTGATAAGAAACATACGAGAGTTGTCCCATTTTTCTTTCAATTGAGAGTAGTCTGCGCCAGTTTCAGGCTCGGAAAGAACGGAAGGAACCTTGAATTTTTGGTCAGATTGTAGCTTGTTGTTCAGTGCTTTACTTTTGATAAAGTTTCGTAAACCCACAGAGGGTTGTTCTGCAATATTTTTCAAACGATAATTTACGTACTTATTTATTCCAGTTTCTGAGTCAATTAAATGCTCGATGACTTGAGAAATAGACCACACTTTGTCAGAAGGTTTGAAATTTAATTCTTCTTTGGAGAGATCAGAAATAGAAGTCAGTAGTTTTTCTTTCTGGTCGGAAAGCTCGATGTATTTTAATAGTAGTTTGTTTGTTCTCACGAATTGCTCAGTTAGTTTAGTTCGATTAAGGTAAGGTTATCTTCCAAAGGAATCAAATTGTCGTGAATGTTTTTTATCAATTCTTCCTCATAAAACTCTAGCAGATTACTTTTTCGTTCTTGAAATGTACCGGCAGGAAAAAAACAGGCTTTGATTTTATTGATTCTATTGAGTGCTACCGAATGATTTGTTTTTTCGGCTTTTAAGGTTTTTTTACGAATTTTTTTCATCGAATTCTGAGCTCTTTTTAGTTCGGCTATGACAGTTTTTTCGAGCGTAAAATCTATTTCTCCTACTTTTTCTCTAGTTAGTTCAAATATTTTCTCGATTTCTGCAATTTCTGGTTCCAAATTAATAGTACTTTGTTCCTCTACATACTGTTTGATTAATTCATTATTGGAATGAAAATACTGCGAAAGTTCGAAGGGTAGTTCGTTTATTTTTCTCACGATGTTCGTAGGGAGTAATAAGGCTGAATTTCGCAACACAAGCAGCGGAAAATCAAGCTGGTAAAATTCAAAAGCCTCTTTTAATTGTAGCCAGTATGCCAATTCGCCCGGCCCACCGATGTACCCCAAATTGGGTAAGATTTTTTCTTGATACATTGGGCGCATCACAACATTAGGACTAAATCTTTCTGGGTGGTTTTCTAATTCGGTAAGGATTTCTTTTTCAGAAAATGATAATTCTGTGTTTACCACTTGGTACCGATTGTTCACAAACACAATTCGTTCTCTCAGTCCGTTTTTTTGGTAAAATAGATTGATTTCACGTGGCGTAACTTGCTGCTTGTGTCCTAATTTTTGCAACTCTTCGCTTTGTCTTAAAACAATTTCTTCCGACTTTCTTTCTGTTAGTTCTTTCGCAAAAATTGGAATCATTTCTTTTTTCAACGCGTGAGAATCGGCATCGAGTATGACAATTCCGTAACCTCCAAATAAGTGATCAATCACTTTGTTGTGAGCTTCTGCCAATGTGGAGGAAGATTTGTAAAAAGAAGTAAGAATTTTGGTCAAGTCGCTCGTGTTTTCCATATTGAGCTCATTCAAAAAGTCAGCCATGTCGTTCGTAGAAAAGCGTCCTACTGGCCCCGTTTGATTAGAGTTCCAAGTGAGTTTTTTTTCTCCCAAAAACACGTGGTTTATTTCCTCAAAATCATGGTCTTCTGTTGCCATCCAAAACACGGGGACAAAATTATTTTCGGGAAACTCAGCATTCAGTTTTTCGGCTAGTTTGAGGGTGGAAATAATTTTGTACAACGAATACAAAGGCCCTGTAAACAAACAAATCTGATGTCCCGTTGTTACCGTGAAGGTGTTGTTGTTCCTTAGCAATTCAATATTGGCAATTGAGGCTTGGTTGGAGGTTTTGTTTTGCGAAAGTAATTCCTCCACCAGCAAATCTCTATTCACCTGAGCTCTTTCCTTCAAGCGTCTTCCAAAATTTCTTACACTAGGCTCTCCAGTAATGAATGGGGAGAGTTTTTTAGGTTCATACACATATTCTTTGGCTGTTTGTGACAACAAGCTAATTTCTTTGAATGGAATTTTGTGAATGTGTGGTTTCAATAGGTTGTGTGTTGGTTGAATAAATGATTAATCGAATTTACTTAAAGATTCTTTCATGATTACCTCAAGAAGTTCTTGTGGTATATCTTTGTTTGGATCTATAGTGAGGGCTTTCATTTGTTTTCTGTTTCCTAGTTCTAGCTCGGGGACATCAATATGTACGCTGCGCACAAAACAAACGTAAGGCATTCTGGTTTTTTTGTTTATCCAAAGATAGCAAAATGGTTTTTTCTTGTAGTAAAAAAAAGGAAGCTTCCATTTCCATTTTTCTTCCATATGTTCATTATTCGATAAAATAAATTTACGCAGAAACAAGAAACAACCCTGAGTAGGTTCGGGAGAGGATTCGTAAAATTCTTGGAGCGGTGTCATAGAAAATGGTCGTGAATTTTAAAAGTACAAGAAATTAAAAATCAAGGCAATATTTTCTTTCAATTAATCGCCTTTTTTCACAAAGCCTTTTAACTTTGATAATTATTAAACAATTTATGGATTTCACAAATAGCTTACCGAAAGAAACACTCTTAAAACTGTATAAAGCGCTCATTACTCCCCGAATGATTGAGGAGAAGATGTTGATTTATTTGAGACAAGGAAAGATATCGAAGTGGTTTTCCGGAATTGGTCAAGAGGCGATTTCGGTGGGCTGTACACTCGCTATGGAAGAAGAAGAATTTATTCTTCCCATGCACAGAAATTTGGGAGTTTTTACAGCTCGTGAGGTAGAGTTTGAGCAGTTGTTTTTACAATTTCAAGGAAAAAACGGAGGGTTTACCAAAGGAAGAGATAGGTCTTTTCATTTTGGGTCAAAAGCTCACCATTTGGTCGGGATGATTTCTCACCTTGGTCCACAATTGGGGATAGCCGATGGAATAGCTCTAGCTAATTTATTGGAAAAGAACAAAAAAGCAACCTTGGTGTTCACGGGTGATGGAGGCGCTAGCGAAGGAGATTTTCACGAAGCCCTGAATGTGGCTGCTGTGTGGAAATTACCTGTAATTTTTGTGGTTGAGAATAATCAGTGGGGATTGTCTACCCCCTCAAATCAGCAGTTTGCTTGCAAGCAATTTATCGATAAAGGAATAGGATACGGAATGGAGGCTGTTCAATTGGACGGGAATAATATTGTTGAAGTGTACGAAGCTATTTCTAATATCAAGCAAGATATTAGCGAGAATCCACGGCCAGTTTTGGTCGAGTGCATGACTTTTAGAAGAAGAGGGCATGAAGAGGCTTCTGGGACAAAATATTATCCGGAAGGATTGATAGAACAATGGGAAGAAAAAGATCCTGTTGCCAATTATGAATCTTATTTGCTGGAGAACAAGGTACTAGACGAGGAAACGATAGAGAAATTAAAAAAGGAAATCACGAAAGAGGTGGCAGCCGGTTTCAAACGTGCTACCGAAACCGAAAACATACTACCGAACACGGACTTGGAATTATCCGATAGGTTTGCTCCATGGGAGTTTGAACCGACTGAACCAGCTGGTAGCAAGAAAGAAATGCGGTTGATCGATGCTATTTCGGATGCGATGAGATTGGCGATGAGGAAACATGATAAACTAGTATTGATGGGGCAAGACATTGCCGACTACGGAGGTGTTTTCAAAGCAACGGAAGGATTTTTGGAAGAGTTTGGGCCAGAAAGAGTGAGAAATACACCTTTGTGCGAATCGGCTATTGTGGGAGCTGCATTGGGGCTTTCTATCAATGGATACAAGGCTATGATGGAAATGCAGTTTTCGGATTTTGTGACTGTTGGCTTTAATCAAATAGTAAACAATTTGGCCAAAATTCATTATCGATGGGGACAAAACGCAGATGTGGTGGTGAGGATGCCAACTGGAGCCGGAGTTGCCGCGGGACCTTTTCATTCGCAAAGCACAGAAGGTTGGTTTTTTCATACTCCAGGATTGAAAATTGTTTATCCCTCTTCGCCTAGAGAGGCAAAAGGATTGTTGTTGGCAGCATTTGAAGACCCTAATCCGGTAATGTTTTTCGAGCACAAAGCACTCTATCGTTCCACTTCCGAAGAAGTAGAAGAAGGTTATTTTACCATCGAAATAGGAAAAGCTAATGTGGTAAAAGAAGGAAATGATGTGTCAGTCATTACCTATGGGTTAGGAGTAAAATGGGCAGAGGATTTACAAGAGAATAACCCTGAGACTTCAATTGAGATTGTGGATTTAAGGACGCTGAGTCCGCTCGATACAGAATCGATATTCAATTCTGTAAGAAAAACAAACCGAGTAATTGTCTTGCATGAAGCTAATACAACAGGTGGAGTAGGAGCAGAAATTGCTACGCTTATAAATGAGAATTGCTTTGAAAACTTAGATGCACCTGTCCGAAGATTGGGTAGTTTGGATACTCCAGTGCCATTTGCGGCAGAATTGGAGCAAAATTTCTTTCCGTTGGAAGAATTACACCATGCCTTGACACACTTAATCAATTACTAATGAGAGAATTTCGGTATCCCTATTTGCTGTTTGTCCTGACTCTTTTTGCTTGTAAAAGTTATGTAATTACCAATAAGCAGAGCCAAAACAATCCGGTGGTTCAAACTGAATCTGCTAATAAGGAAGTGTCCGAGATAATAGCTCCGTACAAAGAGGAATTGGAAAAATCAATGAATGACGTAATTGGAGTTTCTGAGCGTGAGTTGACTACTGGCAGTCCTGAGGGAACTTTGGGAAATTTCATTTGTGACTTATGCTTGCGATTGGGAAATGATAACTATGCTGCGCTCTACAATGATACCGCAGATTTTGTGTTGTTGAACAACGGTGGGTTTAGAACCGTAATGCCAAGAGGCGAAATCACTCGAGGAAAGATATTTGAAATAATGCCTTTTGAAAATGAATTGGTGGTGGTTACATTGTCTATCGAACAAACCGTGAAACTGTTTGAATACCTCGCAAACAAAACAGTGAAAAACGGAACCAGAAAACAGGGAGTGCCTATTTCAGGGAATATAATGGTAGAGATTTTGGACAAAACGCCAATTGAGGTGTTGGTGGATGGGATTCGATTGAGAGGAAGGCCATACAAAGTAATTACCACTGACTACTTAGCAAATGGAGGTGACAACATGAGTTTTTTTCTCTCCCCTATTCAGGTAGAGAAATTGGAAATGAAGTTAAGAGACGCCATTATAATGGAAGTTGAAAGCCTCACCAAACAAGGAAAAAAAGTAACGGCAAACCTCGATAAAAGAATACGATATGCTCAATAGAAGAAAGTTTTTGCAGCGATCACTTATTGCGGCCGGAATAGCTCCGCTCACCCAAGAGGTTGTGCGAGAAATGTTGAAAAGTGGTGAGGCCTTGAAAATAAGTGTCTTGCATACCAATGATGTGCATAGCCACATAGATCCCTTTCCCGATACTCACAAACGATATCCTGGAAAAGGAGGTGTTCAGAACAGGTATACTCTGATTCAGAAATTCCGCAAGGAAAACAAAAATACTCTATTGTTCGATTGTGGTGATATATTTCAAGGAACGCCCTACTTCAATTTGTATGGCGGAGAACTCGAGTTAAAACTAATGAGTAAGATGGGCTACGATGCGGCCACCATGGGGAATCACGATTTTGATAACGGAATGGAAGGGTTTTTAGCAGTAAAGAAACACGCGAAATTTCCTTTTGTATGCAGTAATTATGATTTTTCGGAGACGATTTTGCGAAATCAAATTCTTCCTTTTAAGGTGTTTAATAAATCAGGAATTAAAATTGGAGTGTTTGGAATAGGAATTGAATTAGAGGGGTTGGTTGATAAAAAGTTGTATGGCAAAACTGTTTATAAAAACCCGATACAAGTAGCCAATGATTATGCTACAAAATTACGACATGAACAAGGGTGTGAGTTGGTAATTTGTTTGTCACATTTGGGGTACAAATACGCAAACGATAAAATCTCAGATTTGGAGTTGGCAAAACACACTTCGGGCATAGATTTGATCCTAGGTGGTCATACTCATACGTTTATGGAGAAGGCTGAGTTTGTTAGGAATAGCAAGGGAAAGGAGGTTTTGATTAATCAAGTAGGATGGGCCGGAATTAATTTGGGAAAAGTTGATTTTTATTTTAGTAAATTGTCGAAAAAAAGACTAAATGTGAGTGAAACCAACAAAGGATTTGTCGAAATAAACTAAATCCAGCACCCTAAAAAAAAAGTTACTACGCAATAGTAATTCGATTTTGTTTTAAACTTTTTTTTGTCAATATTTGTTCAGTGTTAAGGAGGAGGTTTTTTACTTCCCAGAAAAGGACAAGATGAATCCCATTTTGATCACAAGCTTTTCTTTGTAAGACACATTTTTTTTTAGATAAAACAATAACTTTTTTAGAGGAAGAACTATTATGAAAAAAAACCATGTAACTGTTTGGGGAAATTGTCTGAGTGTGATCAAAGACAATATTAGTCTACAAGGATACAAAACTTGGTTTGAACCTATAGTGCCAGTGAAATTAAAAAGTGACGTGTTGACGATTCAAGTTCCCACTCACTTCTTTTATGAGTGGTTGGAGGAACATTACATTTCGTTGTTGAAGAAAACAATCAAAAGAGTAATAGGTCCTGAGGGAAGATTGGAGTACAGCATTGTAATGGATAAGAACCAAAAAAATGCAAAACCTTACACAGTAAATTTCCCAGCCAAAACAAACAATTCATTAAAAAACAAATCGATCAATGTGCCGCTTAATGTGAACAAAAGCGCCATCCGAAATCCATTTGTAATCCCTGGACTCAAGAAAATAAACGTAGATGCAAATTTGAATTCATCTTACACCTTCGAAAATTTTATTGAAGGTGAATGCAACAGATTGGCAAGATCTGCAGGGTATGCAGTAGCAAGCAAACCGGGAGGAACTTCTTTCAATCCTCTTCTGTTGTACGGAGGAGTTGGTTTAGGAAAGACTCACTTAGCGCACTCTATCGGGATAGAAATTAAGAACAACAACCCAGAGAAGATTGTCTTGTACGTGTCTTCCGAAAGATTTACTCACCAGTTTATTGATGCGGTGAAGAACAACGAAACCAACGATTTCATTCATTTTTACCAAATGATTGATGTGTTGATTATTGACGACATTCAATTCCTTGCAGGGAAAGAAAAAACTCAAGATGTATTCTTCCACATATTTAATCACTTGCACCAAACAGGAAAGCAAATCATTCTTACTTCGGATAAAGCACCAGTGGATATGCAAGGAGTAGAGCAACGATTGCTTTCAAGATTCAAATGGGGGTTGTCTGCGGATTTACAATCTCCAGATTTGGAAACGAGAATTGCCATTCTGAAAAAGAAAATGTACCAAGACGGGATAGAACTTCCTGAAGATGTCATTGAATATTTAGCCTACAGCATCACAACCAATGTAAGAGAATTGGAAGGAGCACTGATATCACTCATCGCTCAATCTTCATTGAACAAAAAAGCTGTAACATTGGATTTGGCAAAGCAAATGATCGATAAGTTTGTGAAAAATACCGCCAGAGAGGTATCCATTGACTATATCCAAAAAGTAGTATCGGATTATTTCAATATGCCTGTAGAGCTTATGAAATCCAAAACTAGAAAAAGAGAAATAGTTCAGGCCAGACAAATCTCTATGTATTTTTCGAAAAAATTAACGAAGTCTTCCTTGGCGAGTATTGGGATGCAATGCGGAGGAAAAGACCATGCAACAGTTCTTCATGCTTGCAAAACAGTGAATAACTTACAAGATACGGACAAGCATTTCAGAAAATACATTACGGACCTGGACAAGAAGTTGAATCTGTCGTAAGATTTCAAGCAACTAAGTTTCAAAAAAAATGTCCTTTTAAATTAAAGGACATTTTTTTTGCTTAATCACACCGAAACAGCCGCTTTGATATGCGGATGTGGATTGTAATTAATCAATTCGAAATCTTCATAGGTGAAATCAAAAATATTTTTGATGTTGGGGTTTAGTTTCATGGTTGGCAATTCTCTCGGCTCTCTAGAAAGCTGAAGCTTGGCTTGCTCGAGGTGGTTGTTGTACAAATGTACATCCCCAAATGTGTGAATGAACTCTCCGTATTCTAGACCGCATACCTGAGCTACCATCATGGTAAAGAGAGCATAAGAAGCAATATTAAACGGTACCCCAAGGAATGTGTCGGCACTTCTTTGGTACAACTGACAAGATAATTTCCCCTTGCTCACATAAAACTGAAAAAAAGCATGGCAAGGAGGTAAAGCAGCTTTGCCGTTCGCAACATTATCCGAAAATGATTTGCTGGTGTCGGGCATTACGCTCGGGTTCCATGCCGAAACCATAATTCTTCTGCTGTTTGGGTTGTTTTTAATTTGGTCAATTGCTTGAGCTATTTGGTCAATTCCATCACTGTTCCAGTTTCTCCATTGATGGCCGTAAACAGGACCTAATTCTCCATTTTCGTCTGCCCATTCATCCCATATTCGTACTTTGTTTTCTTGTAAGTAGGCAATATTTGTATCTCCTTTTAAGAACCACAACAACTCATGTATGATCGATTTTAGGTGTAGTTTTTTGGTGGTTACCATGGGAAATCCTTCGGCCAAATCAAATCTCATTTGATAGCCAAAGCAGCTAATAGTTCCGGTTCCTGTACGATCTCCTTTTTGTTCTCCGTTGTCTATAATGTGTTGTAATAAATCGTGGTATTGTTTCATGGCGATGCTCCTAAAAGTTTCTGTACGAAAATAAGCATTTGACGACTTAGTTTGGTTTCAATCTGCACTTAGTTATTCACTTGTGTTGAAAACAGGCGCCAAAGAAGATTGGAACTGCATTCCGTCTGCACTTTACCCTCCAGAACAAGGAGAATTGGTTCATGGGGTTTCTTGAGGAATGTTTTTCGACTTTAAGTCAGAAATTATCTTCTTAGTGGTTCTTCGATATGCTTCAATAGTTACTAGATTTTTCGAACTCTTAAAAAGAAGCGAAAAAGAACGTAGGATAAAAGTATTGCATGGTTGCCTTCGGTTAACCAAGTGACATATAAATATGGTTTGGCAATCCAGAGGAAGAAGCTCACTCTGTCAGTTAATACATCATCAAGGATATTTCTCTGGACCAAAGCCAGAAAAAATATTCCACAAAAAAAACCTACCATAAAAATGATAGGTTTTACTTTACTACTGTGGGCCCACCTGGGCTCGAACCAGGGACTTCCTGATTATGAGTCAGGTACTCTAACCAGCTGAGTTATAGGCCCTATTATTCGCGAATCGAATAATCTTTGTTTTCTTTTACTAGGAAAGTCTGCGAATTTAAAAGGTCTTTGCCCTTTTTCCAAATTTTAGTCTGTTTTTATTTCGATTTGGCGGTGTCTTTTTTCATCGGCTTGAGCGAAACAATGAATTTAGTTCCGACATTTATCTCGCTTTATACATTTAAGGAACCTCCATTTGGTTCATTCATTTGCTTTATCATAAACAAGACAATTCCGTTGTCTTCAAAAATCAATTTAGTCATTCCATCTTTGTTGTACGAGCTTATTTTAATGACGATTTGCTTATTCTTGGGTCCATATTTGATGGAATTGCTAATCATGTTGTAGAACTTACTTTCGAGCACAGAGGCATTGAACTGGATTTTTTTTGCTTTAAAATCAACCTCAAAACGAACATCATTCTCACGAATTAATATCAGAACCGAGTTTTTTACGATATCAAAAATAGCTTCAAAATATAGTTTTTTTACATTCTTTTTGTTGGCTTACATTTGCTTATTCATATCCAGCGTTGCTTTTATTTTGTCTTCTAGCAAAACCGGTAAGTTAACGAGTATTTTTCTGATTTCTGATTATTCTTCTTCTGGAGCGCCAGGTTGAAGAGTCCTCTGTTTTTAATACCAATCCACAAATAACCTTTCTTGCCTTGCTTGATTGAAGTAATCGTATTACTGGGCAATCCATTTTGTTTATCAAATGAATTAACTTATACACCTGGTCATTTGCTGCTGGTAGGGTCGCTAAAAAGATCAATAAGTATATGTAATTTAGATAGTTCACGGTGCAAATATATTGCTTAGAACGATAAGGTTGACTGAAAAATGAAATTTCTTGGCGGCATTACCCATCCCGGTCTTGTTTGGTACTCAGTATTTAACAAGTTATTACAGACAAAACTCACCTGTATTTTATTGGATAATTCGTAACCAATTCGCACGTCTACAATTTGTGTGTTTTTGGGCTGTTTCTCACGGTATTCCTTTAATCCGCCTAGGAAAGTAGCTCCGCTAAATATTCCTAAAATATGGAAAGATTCATCGATGTTGTGCACAAAACTATTGAACCGATAACTTCCTCCTATACTCACCTTTTGGTAAGTGAACTGGATATCCGCTTTCAGCAAATGATTGAATCTATATTTTAAATTATCGCTCACCGAGTCGGAGGACAAATTGCGAGTGGGGTCGTAAGTATAATTTGTAGTGAGGGAAGAAAAAGTACTCAAATAGGCGGAGTCTGCCCCAATGGGTTTTGGGTTCATGAAGGTATAACCAGCCAATATTGCTATTTCTATTTTTCCAATTTTTCCTTTTCCCGCTATCGTTGCATCAATTCCAGTTATTCGTGCTTTGCTCACATTTCTTGAGGAAGCACCAAATTCGTTTATTGTTCCAATAGGTTTTTGGTCAAACGAAACGGTGTCAAAAAAACCAAAGGTGTATTCGGTCATGTTTTGATATTCATTGATAAATCCGGCAACATCTAAAAATCCTTTCCAGTTCTTGATTATGAGTCCTTGTTTAATTCCTAGTTCGGCACTCCATCCTTTTTCGGGAGTCAAGTTTGGATTGGGAAAAACCGTCAAAGAACCCACCGAGGTGCTTGCGAATTTTTCGGCAACGGAAGGAAATCGGTATCCTTGCCCAAAAGAGGCACGTACAAAAGTGGCTTTCGAAGCCTGATAATTCAATCCCATTCTGGCAATTGGAATAATAGGTTCGTTTAGCGAATTCAGTTCGTAATATTCTCCTCTAATTCCGGCCGAAAGTGTAAGTTTTTTCCAAAGCATTTTGTCTAGTTGACTGTAAATAGCCACATTCGTGGCAGAATGGTTTCCGTATAATTCGGAATTTACAAAGGTTCTGATTACTGTGATTCCAGAAGTTATCTTAAAATTGGTGTCAAGTTGTTTTTTGAACTGATAGTCACCAAAAATAAGGTGAGAGGTAGAAAATTGAGCAGGATCTACGAGGTTGTT
>Ga0255779_1001627_pt1 | contig 25137 bp, 20 predicted proteins | sample 011ome_21_FD_179977 | JGI IMG/M metagenome (GOLD analysis project Ga0255779, IMG submission 179977) | Coastal salt marsh microbial communities from the Groves Creek Marsh, Skidaway Island, Georgia - 011508AT metaG (version 2) | ecosystem: Environmental > Aquatic > Marine > Intertidal zone > Salt...
ATACGGTCCCCGCCGCGAGGTGATCCCCATGGGATTGCAGCAACAGCCCACCAGCACTTCGCAGGTCACCGACTGCGTGGAGGTGGCAATCGACATCGACTACCATACCTACGGCACCTTCGGCAACGATTGCTACCCCGCAGTGGAATGGGCCTTGGCCATCTTGGCAGGTGTCAACACCATCTACACGAATGACCTCGATGCACTCATCAACATTCAAGCATCGTACATCCACGTGTGGGAAACCACCGATCCGTATGCGGCCTTTGTCAATGACTCCGGCAACATGCTTGACAGCTTTCGGCTTGAATGGTTGTCCAATTCGAATTTCACCGGCATCCAGCGCGACATCATTCATTTGTTGACCCGCAGGCAGAACACCGGCACGGGCGGCATCGCCTACCTGGACGTGGTGTGTTTTCCATCGTATGCAGCAGGTTTCAGCTCATACCTCGAATCGGGCAACACCTACAACTTGAACAATTACAGTTGGAACCTCAACGTGGTTGGACACGAGTTGGGCCACAATTTCGGCTCCAACCACACCCACTGGTGCGGATGGTCGACAGGGCCCATTGACGATTGTTATGAGGCTGAAGGCAGCTGTACAAACAACCCACAAGCCCAGGTCGGAACGATGATGAGCTACTGCCACGCCGTAGCCGGCGGATCGGTCAACCTCGAGTTCCATCCGACCGTCATCGCGGAAGCCTTCCTCCCAACCATCAATTCCGATGGCAGCTGCTTCAACACGTGCGTGGAAATGACCACCAGTTGCCAATATTTCGGTTGCACGGATGCAACCGCGTGTAATTACGATCCAAACGCTGTCGAAGACGACGGAACCTGCGCCTATACAGAAGACGCTTGCGGCGTTTGCGGCGGGGACGATTCGTCGTGCTCGGGTTGCACCAACACCAATGCGTGCAACTTCGATCCATCGGCAACCATCGACGACGGTTCGTGCTTCTTCCCGCCTGCGGGCAGCTCCTGTGACTGTACCTATGCGGCATCTTTTGATGTGAATTTGAGCGCCGGCGAAACCGCCAGCGAAACCATCGAAGCCGTGGGCTATGTAACTGGGTTTTCTGCTGTGCTCGTCTTCCAAGATTTGCCCCCAGACCAATCTTGGGCTAACGAAATGATGGTCGGCCTCACGGCTCCCGACGGCACCTGCCTCCAATACGGCGGGTACAATTTAACACTCGGTTGTCCAAGCGCGGGATTGTGGCCAGCCGGTTGGAACACCAGCGCTGCTGGAACGTACACGGCAACGGCAACTTTCTCTGAACCGATTCAAGGTGTCGGCGATTGGACCATCACCATCATGAATTCATGGGCTTCGTCCAACGGCGCCTCCTACGAAACGACCCTGACCTTCGACGGCCTGTGCGAAGGTCCCACGAGTGTGCCTGGATGCACCGATGCGGGAGCCTGCAACTACGATGCAACGGCCACGGCCGATGACGGTTCTTGCGAGTATGCGAGTTGCGCGGGCTGCACAAACAGCGCCGCGTGCAATTACGATCCTGCGGCAACGCTCGACGATGGCACGTGTGACACGGTTTCTTGTTACGGCTGCACCAACTCAGAGGCCTGCAACTACGACGCCACGGCCACGGCCGACGACGGTTCGTGTGAGTACGAAAGCTGCGCATGCCCGGGAGATTTGGACGGTGATGGCCAAGTCGCCGTCACGGACGTTCTGCTCTTCTTGAGTGATTTCGGATGCGTCGACGCACCGTGCGTAGGCGATGCCAATGGCGACGGAAACACGAATGTCGAGGACTTGCTGTTGATGCTGTCGACGTTTGGTGCCATCTGTGAATAGGCGAAGTCAGTAGCGCTTCAGCGGCGCTAAAACCGGAATTCAATCGCACAAAAAAACCGCACCTGTTGGTGCGGCTTGTGCGGTTATTCGGTATCCAAAAAACTAACCCTTACTTCATGGAAACTCACAACCAACTACACTAACCCCAACGAGTCTAAGATTGTTTCGGGACACCTTAAAAAAAATCTTCATTCCGGCGGAAGACTGCGGATTCTCCTAAATTGCGAGCACATTCCGAATCACCATGAATCGCTTCCTCTCCCTATTGGCTTGCGCAGCCATATTCAGTGCTTGTGATTATTGCGAAACCAAAGGCACCGTCACCTTCGATAACACCGAACGTCTCTGGTGCAACTGCGAAGTCACCTGGCCAAACGGCGAAGAATATGTCATCGAAGCCGGCCAAAGCCGCACCTATGAGTTCATCCGAGGCACGTACGAATTCGATGCGTACTGCGGTAACGACGCTTGGGGCAACACCCTGTGCGGTTTGGAAGAAGGCATCATCACGCGCACGTTCACCATCGATTGCGAGGACGAGCACGTGATGAATTTGAACTTTTGATGGATTGAAATCTCGGCTCTGGAGACAAAGCGCTTCATCATTATTCAAACATTTGAACAATTATTAAATTGTTTGTATGTTTGCGCTGTGAAAGTCACCACAACCACCCCCACTCAAGCGCAATTGGAGCGTGCGGCCAAGGTTCTCAAAACCATCGCCCACCCCGTCAAGCTGGAGATTTTATCCATTCTCGCGGAAGAAGAACCCATGGATGTGAGTAGCCTGTGTGCCCATGTGGGCATGGGATGTCAGATCTCGATGATGTCACATCACTTGGCCAAAATGAAGGACAATGGCGTGTTGCTTTCCGAAAAACAAGGTAAGCAAGTGTTCTATCGCATTGCCAACCGCAACCTGCTCAACCTGTTCAACTGCATTGAAAATTGCGACGAAGCCTAACGCATCATGGAAATCATTGGTTACCTCATGGCCGTGGTCATCGGCATCTCACTCGGACTCATCGGAGGCGGCGGATCGATATTGGCCGTCCCCGTGCTCGCTTACTTGTTCGCGTTGGATGAAAAAGTCGCAACGGCATATTCGCTTTTCGTGGTGGGCGCTGCGGCGTTGGTAGGCGGGCTTCGCCAAAACCGAAATCAAAACGTCGATTGGCGAACGGCAATCGTATTCGGAATTCCGGCCATTGTCGGCGTTTGGTTGGTGCGGCATTACGTCGTCCCTGCCTTACCAGACGTCCTCTTCACGGCGGGCGATTTCGAATTCACGCGGCGGATGGGCATGTTCGGCCTTTTTTCGATCCTGATGATCTGGGCGGCAGCGTCCATGCTTTCGAACAAAGAGCGCAAAGGCGGCACCGGGGAAGTCGCCTACAACTATCCGCTCATCTTGGCGGAGGGATTGATTGTCGGTGGGGTCACCGGTTTTGTAGGTGCAGGCGGCGGATTTTTAATCATACCCGCCCTCGTGATCTTGGCCAACCTCGAGATTAAAAAAGCCATCGGCACTTCGTTGATGATCATCGCGTTAAAATCGTTGCTGGGATTTTTCCTAGGCGACGCATTGACCACCACCATCCATTGGCCCTTCTTGCTGCAATTCACGGCGCTTGCCGTTGCTGGCATCTTTGCCGGCGTTTACCTCGGCAATTTCATCGATGGTAAAAAACTCAAAAAAGGTTTTGGTTATTTCATCATTCTCATGGCCGGATTCATCTTTACCATGGAATTTCTCATTCAAGGCTAATTCACACGACACAATACCCAATCGATCATGAAAATCGAACAAATCTACACGGGCTGCCTGGCTCAGGGCGCCTACTACATCCATAGCAATGGCGAAGGCGTCATCATCGATCCGCTGCGCGAAGTCTCCTCGTACATCGAGCGAGCCGAGGAAGACGGTGTCAAAATCAAGTACGTGTTGGAAACGCACTTCCATGCGGATTTTGTGAGCGGCCACGTCACACTTGCCGAAAAGACCGGAGCCACCATCGTTTACGGACCCAACGCCAACCCTTCGTTTGAAGCGCACATCGCTACGGACGGAGAAGAACTCCGCGTCGGCGACGTCACGATCAAGGTGCTTCACACGCCCGGCCACACCATGGAAAGCACCACGTATTTGTTGCGCGATGAAAGTGGCAAAGACATCGCCATCTTCACCGGCGATACGCTCTTCCTCGGTGACGTCGGACGACCCGATTTGGCCCAAAAGGCTGCGACCATGACCCAAGAAGAGTTGGCCGGTATTTCTTTCGACAGCTTGCGCACGAAAATCATGCCCCTCGCGGACGATGTCATCGTATATCCCGGACACGGCGCCGGTTCCGCTTGCGGCAAAAACATGATGAAAGAAACGGTCGACACGCTCGGCAACCAGAAAGCCATGAATTATGCGTTGCGCGCCGACATGACACGCGACGAATTCATCGCCGAGGTAACCGACGGCCTGCTGCCGCCTCCCGGCTACTTCCCGCTCAATGTCAAAATGAACAAGGAAGGTTACCGCGACATCGACGAGGTGTTGGACCGGGGGTTGCGCGCACTCTCCCCTGCCGCCTTTGAGGCCGTGGCAAATGAAACGGAGGCCCTCATGCTCGATGTCCGTTCGCCGCAAGAGTTCGCCGCAGCCCACATCCCCAACAGCATCTTCATCGGCATCGACGGCAACTTCGCTCCTTGGGTGGGCGAATTGGTGGTCGACGTCAACACCAACATCATCCTGATCGCGCCCGCCGGCCGAGAGGAGGAAGTGGTGACGCGTTTGTCGCGCGTCGGCTTCGATAACACGTTTGGCTATTTGGAGGGCGGTATCGATGCTTGGAAGGCGGCCGGCAAGGAAGTAGATACCGTACATTCGGTTCCCGCATCGGAGCTCGCTGCTTCGTATGCCGACTTCTCCGACCGAATCTTCGACGTGCGAAAGCCGGGCGAATACCTGAGCGAGCACATCGAAAACGCACACCACACGCCGTTGAGCTCGTTGAACGATCACCTGGCCGAATTCCCTCAGGATGGAGCGTTTTACGTGCATTGCGCGGGCGGCTACCGCTCCATGATTGCGTCCAGCATCTTGAAGTCACGCGGCATCCACAACATCATCGATGTGCAAGGCGGTTGGGGCGCTATCAAAGAAACGAGTTTGCCCAAAACGGACTACGTCTGCCCATCTACGCTCTGAGCGACTGAAAGCAATTCAAACGAAAGCCTCACCTTCATCGGGTGGGGCTTTTTTCGCGCCAATCAAAATCCACCTCTCAATATGAAAAACGCCCGGCCTTTTCGAGACCGAGCGTTCACTTCATTTCGTCGGGGCGGCAGGATTTTCCGGACCGCTCCGCGGCCGAAAGATCAATCGCCTCCAAACCACAACAAAAACGCCCGGCCTTTTCGAGACCGAGCGTTCACTTCATTTCGTCGGGGCGGCAGGATTCGAACCTGCGATCTCCTGGTCCCAAACCAGGCGCCGTAACCGGACTAGGCCACGCCCCGAGCGCTGTAAGCGGGGGCAAAGATAGTCCAAATTATTCTGTGTGCAATTTCACCTGAAAGATTCTCCGGGAATCATGCCAATTCAAAGCCGGAACCCTACCCGACGACTTCCAACAAAAAAGCCAGCGCAATACACGCTGGCTTTTTAAAGCGGAGAGACTGGGACTCGAACCCAGGCGACGGTTGCCCGTCGACAGATTAGCAATCTGCTCCGTTACCACTCCGGCACCTCTCCTTCTCCTTGGACACTCGTCCGTCGAAGCGGCGACAAAGTTACGATAAAGCCTTGCCAAAACAACAAAAATGCTTATCTTACAACACTGAAATATTCTGACCGAAACACACTAACCATTTCTTCGATGAAAAAAGTTCTGATTCTCAGCGTGTTTGCTTTCTTCGCTTTTGCTGCGAGTGCGCAATCTGACGCTTCGACTTCTTCAAAGTCGACCACTTCTCAGGTAGCCCAATCCAAAAAAGATGCAGGTTCTTCAACGAAGAATGTAGCCTTAGGAGGTTCTTCCGCTACCGAGAAGAAATCTGACGCCACCTCAAAGTCTACTTGCTCAAAAGACGCCAAGTCATCGAGCAAAGACGGAAAAGCTTCTTGCAGCAAATCACAAGCTGCATGCTGCTCTTCAAAGTCTGCTGACGCAGGCGAGAAGAGTGCTTCTTGCTGCTCAGGCAAATCTGCCGAGAGCTGCTCGAAGGGCAAGAAAGAAGGAGAAGGCTCCAAAAAGGAGTAATTCTCTCGGTTCCGGGAAACCGGTACCATCAACCACCATCGCCGCGCCGAAAGGCGCATCATCTTGCCAGCGACTTGAATAAAGGAAGGCCATCCAAAGGGATGGCCTTCTGTCTTTTTCATTGAATCTTGAACAAGTCCATAGCGTCCAGTTCAGGGATCCATCCTCTGCTTAAAAGGTAAACCGCTCCTCAGCAATGTTGGCAATGTAATCTCCAATGGCAAGTGCGGCTGTAGCAGCGGGAGACGGCGCATTCAGGACATGGATATTTCGGTCGGTATATGATATCCGGAAATCATCGCGGGTGTCGCCATCTTGTGATAACAGGAGCGCACGCACACCTGATCGTCCAGGGCGAAGATCGTCCATGGTCAAATCGGGAATCATCCGTTGCAACGTTTTCAAAAAGAGTCGTTTCGAAAACGCCCTGCGGTATTCGTTGATGCCGAAAGCCATATTTTGGAAGAACAGCTTCCACGTGCCTCCGTATCCGAGGGCCTCCATTGTGTCTTTCAAATCGAAGTCGGTTTTCCCGTATCCTTCGCGTTTAAAAGTAAAAACCGCATTGGGACCGCACTCAATCTCACCGTCCGTCATCCGCGTGAAGTGTACACCTAGAAACGGGAAATCAGGATTCGGCACGGGATAAATCAAATTGCGCACTTTGTGCTTGGCTTGATCGGTCAATTCGTAATAGTCACCGCGGAAGCCGACCACCCGCTCTTTCAAATCCACGCCGTCCTTTCGGGCCAAACGATCTGCTTGCAATCCACCACATACGACGACGTGCTTGGCTCGGAAACCGTCGCGGTTCTTGTTGGTCCGCACCACGGTTTCGTCGCCGTCCCGCTCGAAAGACTCCACCTCCTCCCCCAATCGTAAGGCACTGGACGGTTGAGCAGCGAGGGCCAACTCGACCATCTTGGCCGTGGCGGCGCGGTAATCGATGATGCCCGTACACGGAACCCACAACGCGTCAATGCCTTTGCAATGCGGTTCAATTTCGCGGAGTTGATCGGCGGTGATCCGCTCCAAGCCTTCGATTTCGTTCTGTTGTCCGATGCCGTGGATTTTTTCCAGCATCGGCAGCTCCGACTCCTCCACTGCCACCACCACCTTACCACACACATCGTGCGGAATGTTGTGTTCCTGCGCAAATCGCACCAACGCACGCCGGCCTTCGACGCAGTTCTTGGCTTTAAGCGAACCCGGCGGATAATACAAGCCCGAGTGAATCACGCCCGAATTGTTTCCGGTTTGATGGTCTGCGAGCCCCTGTTCTTTTTCTACCAACAACATCTTCCGGTCCGGATAGCGCTGTTGCAGTTGGTAAAGCGTCGCCGCGCCGACAATGCCTCCGCCAACGATGATCACATCAAAGTCGGCCTGTACGTCTTTCGGTTCATTCATCGGCACAAAAGTACAACTGGAATTCGGTGAACGTGGCTATCTTGAACCCCATGAATGCACCGGAAACAGCCATTTCAACCAAGCGAATCAAAAACGCTTGGGCCATGTACGATTGGGCCAATAGCGTGTATTCGCTGGTCATCACAACGGCCATTTTTCCCATTTTTTACAATGCATTGACGTCGACCCGGGACGAATCGGGTGCCATCGTCAACGATGTTGTCACCTTCTTTGGAACGCAATTCATCAATACACAACTCTACAGTTATGTATTGGCCGCGAGCTTCATCGTGGTCATCATTGCTTCCCCCTTACTTAGTGGCATGGCGGATGTGTCCGGTAAAAAACTGCAGTTGATGAAGGTATTCTGTTATGTGGGATCAGGGGCCTGCATGACCATGTACTTTTTCGACGAAACGCACCTGGAGTGGAGCATGCTCAGTCTGTTCCTCGCGAACATCGGATTCTGGGGCAGCCTTGGGTTTTACAATGCATTTTTACCTGAAATCGCTCCTCGGGAGGAGCACGATCGCTTGAGTGCAAAAGGGTATGCCTTGGGCTACGTCGGCAGCGTGTTGTTGCTGCTCGTCTGCTTGGGACTCATCATGGGAGTCGGCGGGCACTTGACACCTTGGGCGTTCGTATTGGTGGGCGTTTGGTGGGTAAGCTGGGCGCAACCGGCTTTTCGGAAGTTGCCATCGAATCCCTACGGAAAAAAAGTCACTCGCGATTTGTTTTCACACGGGTTTCGGGAGTTGCGCAAAGTGGCCTCAGACCTGAAAGGCCAAACAAAACTCGTCCGCTACCTGTGGGCATTTTTCGTTCTTTCCATGGCCCTGCAAACCATCATGTTGATGGCTTCTTCGTTTGGCATCAAAGAAATCAACTTGGCGGATGATCAACTCATCATCGCCATCATCGCGGTGCAATTGCTTTCCATACCCGGGGCGTTTTTCGTGTCTTGGATCAGCAGCAAACTGGGCAACATCCGAACGCTGATGGGCTGCATCCTGGTGTGGGTAGGCGTGTGCATATACGCTTACCAATTTGTGACCAGTGTCAACGGTTTTTTCGTCGCGGCGGGAATCATCGGTTTCATGATGGGCGGTACGCAAAGCCTGAACCGCAGCAGCTACTCAAAAATGCTCCCGGACACCGAAGACCACGCCTCATATTTCAGCTTTTATGAGGTGCTGGAAAAAGGTGGGCTCATCATCGGAATGTTTAGCTGGGGTTACATCGAAGGATTCACCGGTTCCATGCGGTCGAGCATCCTCGCGCTCATCATCTTTTTCGCCATCAGCATTGGCTTCTTGAGCTCCATCCCGAGGCGCCTCGCTATCTAAGCAGCGACGTCACTGCTTCGGTAAAAATGCGTGCTCGAGCAGTTCGAATTCCACCCGCCGGTTTTGTTGGCGTCCCCCTTCCGTCGCATTGTCTGCCACGGGCGTGCGGCTTCCATGCCAAGCCAACTTCAACCGGGCCGGGTCCACTCCGCGCTCGCGCAATGCAGCCAGCACGGTTTCGGCGCGTCGCTCACTCAGCAATAAATTGTAAGTTTCCGAACCGATAAAGTCCGTGTGTCCGTTGACTTCGACCACCAAAAAACGATTGAGGCGCATTTCCTCCGCCACTCCTTCGAGCTGCTCTCGACCCTTTTCGGTCAAATCGGCCGAATCAAAATCAAATAGCACGGCATCCCAGCGCACGTGTTCTTTTTGGTAGACCTGCCAAGGCGGATCGGTGACCCCGGCCTTGATTTCGCGATTGAGGCAACTGCAAGCGTTCGCATCCTCCACTGCATGCACACGCACATCATCGATGTAGACATACGCCCAAGAACTGGCATCCGTGGGTGCATCACGCCGCTCAAGCACACGCAGCTCAGCGGGGGGCAGGAAGTTTCCAATGGTGATGAAAGATTCGCCGCCTTGCGCTTGGAATACGTCGCTCAATTTGGTCCAACTCCAGCGATCGCTCAGCATGTGCAGCCGGGGATTTTCAACCTGCGCAGGCAAATTCAGCCGTCCTTCTCCGACTTCACGAATTCCCTGCATCCCGAAATGCACACCCAATCCGTCCGTTATGAGTTTGCCCGCATCAGCGGCACACACCCACCATTCTACGCAAATCCATTCACCCGCTTCCAATGGCCGTTCCAACTCCGCATGCAGATATTCTCGGTATTCCGGTTTCGATGAAGAATACAGCACAATGCCGCTGTACGCATTTCCGTCGAGCGGTTCCTGCAGACCGAACGCATTGCCCGGCACACCCGCACGTGTCCCTGCTGCGCACACATCGAAATGATCCGGCGTTCCCGCATTGGTCTGCTTCCACCCCTGCAACGTCTTCAACTCCGACTGCGTGAAATCATTCGGACACCACTGCTTCTCCTCAAAGCTTCCATTGGACACCAAATTCTGGGCAATCAAATTCCCAGTCAGAAAGAACAGAGCAAAAGAAAACCACCCCCGCTTTCGGCGAAGGTGGTTCCGTAGATGTGAATGCGGATGGATGCGGGGCACCGCGTCGCGCTTATTTAATCAATTCAAAGACGACGCGACGGTTTTTCGCGCGGCTGATGTCAGAGTCGCGGGTACTCGCTGGATCGGTCTCTTCCATGGAGTCCACCACAAAACGGTCTGCGGCAATGCCCAATTCTCCGAATTTATTGACTACCTCCTCGGCTCGTTTGTATCCCAATTCTCGGTAGCGCGGATTGATTTTGCCTTCATTGAATTCATCCGTATCGGTGTGACCGATGACGCGCAACTTCCAAGAAGGGTTGTCCTTCAGGATATCCGCCAAACGTGACAAGGTCATCTCTCCAGCTCCGGTTGCGCGACGCTTCAAAAATGCATAGTAAACGCCCGAACCGGCGACAACCTCTTCTGCCGATGCATCCGGACCTGGTGCTGCTTCACCGAAGACCAAGTCCGTGCGGACCTCGTCTGCTGCGGAACAAGCACACTGTGATTTGGCGTCAATGGGGGTTACCTTCACATTGTCGAGGTAGTAGTAGGCATGTCCGACTTGAGAACCCATCACGCCCGAAGGCTTCTTTACTTTTTCGTCTTCGATGTCCTTATCGGAATGAAATCCGCCAATGATGATGTATTCCTCCTCACCCGTTCCGATAAACGTACCGCAAACCGTTTCCCAACCATCGACGAGTGACATGACTTTATCGGTCTTGTGCATGACGTCGGGAGTTCGAACGAGCAAGCCTGTGTTGCCTTGTTCAATTTTGCGATCGCTGAGAACCGCACCAATTCCGTTTACTGCGTAACGCGACAAATCGCTCAAGCTGATATCGAAAGAAACGCAATAGAGTTGATTTTTCTCGAGCTCTGTTGTCAATTCCACCTCATAGTATGTGCGGGTCATCTTGGGATCCTTTGAATACGCCCGGAGCCCGGCATAACAAACCCCGTCTGCGGCGTCCTGAACACCGTATTGGTTGTTGGGGATGTTCACCTTTTCAGACTTCATGCCTTCGGCATACAAATCCAAAAACGTCTCGGTCGCGCGGAACCAATCTTCCGTGTATTCCTCCAATTCGCCTTGCTTTTTCAGTTTGCGCAAATCCGAATTTTCAAAGCTGCCGTTGGGGACGAGGTTGTCGTCCTGAGCTGTCGCGGGATTCACCCCTAAAACCAACCCCGCAATCAACGCGGCTGATCCAAATTGCTTTATCATGTTCATGCAGTTGTTTTCATTTCAATCCGGTTCATCGGAGCCGCAAGTTAGCGCCCCCCTTTCGGCTGGCAAAATTTCAAGTTTCGGGTTAATGCAAAATTTTGAAGATCGCTTCTTTCAACAAAAATGAATCCGTTGTTGAAGCATTCCCCTGCCCCTTTGATTTTCGATCAGCCTCCCGCAAGTAGCCAAATATCCTGCCAACTTTATCCACGGGATAATGTCGGGCTGCTTCGGCGTATTCCTTCACGGCAAATGGCGCACACCGCAGGGCTTTGGCCGCTCCTGGGCCCGACCGATCTTTCAACCCATGGAAAGCATAGATTTTGCTGAAATAGCTATTGAGTACGGGCATGATCATCGCCACAGGATGATCCTTGGGGTTGGCTGCAAAAAAATCGGTGATGCGGTGCGCTCGAGCTAAATCCTTCGATCCCAACGCGCGTTGCAATTCGAAGACATTGTAATCCTTGCTGATTCCGATGTGCTTTTCGATGTGTTCCGGTCCAATCTCGGTTCCCGCAGGCAATACAATTTGCAACTTCTTGAGTTCATTCGCCACCTTGCGAAGGTCGTTGCCCAAATACTCGGCTAAAATTTGCGCGCCCTGAGCTGAAATCTTCAACCCAGACGCAGCTACATAAGCACTGATCCATTCGGGCAATTTGTAGTCGCGCACCTTTTCACTGAGAAACAAAACACCCGCCCGACTTACCGCTTTGACCGCTTTCAACCGCCCATCGGCCTTTTTGTTTTTGAAGCAAAAAACCAACACCGTCGAACCTACCGGCGCGTTCGCATAAGCTTCCAATTTTTCCATATCCTCCTTCCGACGCCACGCTCCCCAATCTTGAGCCTCGCGCATTAACACCAGCTGGCGCTCTGCCATCATCGGAAAGCGTCGCGAAGCTTCAAGTACTTGGTCGATGTTGGTATCCCGCCCGTACAAAATCGTTTGATTAAAATCCCGCATCGACTCCTCCACAACGGAAGATTCCAATGCTTTGGCGATTTCATCAATGAAGTAAGGTTCCTCCCCGTGTAGCAGGTAGACCGGCTTGAATGAACCAGCCTGAATGTCGCGGATAATCTGGCGATGCGGCATGTGCACGAAGATATCTAATTTTGACTCGATGCCCAGCACTTCTTCACGTGAAACGATACAGCTCGGCGTGAGCACGTTTGACCGACTCAATCTGCCCGCCTTCGCCATGAATTGGCAAGTCTCCAACGATGGCCAAACTACTCAGGTTCACTGCTTGAATCGCAGGCGTTGGGTAACATTGGAGCCGGAAGAATGGGTGCGTCAACACTGGTTGCATCACCTGGCGAGCGATCTGGGCTATCCGCAGGGGTTGATTTCCGTGGAGCACGCTGTCGAGCTGAACGGTATGAAACGATTTGCAGACATCGTGTGCCATGACATTCATGGTCAACCCTTGATGATCCTCGAGTTGAAGCGACCGAATGTGAAATTGAACAAGACCGTGCTCGATCAAGCACTGCGCTATCACCTGGTCATGCAGTCGCCATGGGTCGTCATCTCAAATGGCATTCATCACCAAGGATTCCGTTTCACCCATGGAGCATTCCAGGCGCTAAATTCCCTGCCTACGTTTGCCGCATCACAGGATGAGGACAACTGAATTCGCAGAGATGGCGGAGTTGGCCTATTTTCGCACTCAATACGAAATGATTGAACTTTTATGATCATCCAAGAAATCATCGCCATTGCAGGCAAACCCGGGTTGTACCGCATTTTGGTGACCAACCGATCGAATCTTGTTGTCGAATCCATGCTGGACAAAAAGCGCTTGAGCATTCCAGGCACGAGTCGCATCAGCAGCCTCGCAGACATCACGATGTATACGACCGGCGAAGACGTCCTCTTGATGGATGTTTTGAATCGCATGGATGAGCATGTTGAGAAAGGCGATCTTCCGGATGTGAAAGGTGACGCGCAGGCTACGAAAGATTTCGTCGATGCGGTCATTCCTGAATTGGATCACGAGCGCGTCTACAATTCGGACTTGAAAAAATTGGTCCAGTGGTTCAGCATCTTACGTAAAAACAACGCTTTCCCGCTGGAGCATGATGCACAGGACGAGGAGGCTCCTGCAGAAGAGGCTGTAACCGCAGAGGCAGAAGCAGAAGCACCAAAAGCTAAGGCAAAGAAAGCAGCCGCAAAGAAGCCTGCAGCAAAGAAGCCTGCAGCCAAGAAGCCTGCAGCGAAGAAAACTGCAGCGAAGAAAACTGCGGCGAAATAAGCTCGATTCATGCAAAACATTTCTGTCATCGGAGCTGGAACCATGGGCAACGGGATTGCGCATGTTTTTGCCCAATCGGGATTCCAAGTAACCCTTATTGATGTCCAATCAGAGGCTTTGGACCGGGCCCTTCAAACCATTGACCGGAATTTGGATCGACTGATCAAAAAGGAAAAAATCACCGAATCGGATAAAGCTGCGACCCTCGGCCGCATTGCCACCAACACGGACATTGCAAGTGGTGTGGCCCAAGCTGATTTGGTGGTGGAAGCGGCGACCGAACGCACCGATTTAAAGCTGAGCATCTTCCAATCAATGGATGCCGCAGCACCCGCTGGCTGCATCCTCGCAACCAACACGTCTTCCATATCCATTACGCAGATCGCTGCAGCGACCCAACGTCCCGAACAAGTTATTGGCATGCATTTCATGAATCCTGTGCCGGTGATGAAGTTGGTGGAGGTGATTCGGGGTTACGCGACCAGCGATGCGACGTGCGCAGCAATCATGACGCTTTCCCAGCAACTCGGAAAAATCCCGGTGGAGGTCAATGATTATCCGGGGTTTGTTGCCAACCGGATCCTCATGCCCATGATCAATGAAGCCATCATCACCCTCCACGAAGGTGTCGCGGATGTCGAGGCCATCGATACCGTGATGAAGTTGGGCATGGCGCACCCAATGGGACCGCTGCAACTCGCTGATTTCATCGGATTGGACGTTTGCTTGAGCATCCTTCGCGTCCTTCATGAGGGCTTGGGCAACCCGAAGTACGCCCCTTGTCCGCTTTTGGTTAACATGGTCACAGCTGGACACTTGGGCGCCAAAACGGGCCAAGGATTTTACTTGCACACCCCAGGCAGCAAAGACCTCGTCGTCGCACCCAATTTTCAATGAGTACGCGGCGCGACAGACTGCACGAAATCATTTTTGAAGCGGACACGCCCGCAGGAAAGCGATTTGATGTCATTCTGTTGTGGTTAATTGTCGGCAGCGTCCTCACCGTCATGGCCGAGTCGGTGCCGGAATGGCACGACGCATACAGGCAGCTCTTCTTCATCCTTGAATGGACGTTCACCGGCTTCTTCACGGTCGAATACATCGCGAGGCTTTGGTCGGTCAAACATCCATTGCGCTACGCCACGAGTTTTTTTGGGGTCATTGATTTATTGGCCATCCTTCCCGCTTTTTTGGGGTTCATTCTTCCCGGTTCTGGAAGCCTGCGCATCATTCGCATTTTTCGGCTCTTGCGGGTTTTCCGGGTGCTTAAATTGGTCGGTTTCCTCGAAGAAGCTCGGGGTTTGCAACTAGCGCTGCGGGCGAGTCGCCGGCGGATCATCGTATTTCTCAGTGTGGTATTGACCCTGGTGACCATGATGGGAACGCTCATGTACCTTTTGGAAGATGCGCAAACTGGATTCTCGAGCATCCCAAAAAGCATTTATTGGGCCATTGTGACCGTAACCACAGTGGGGTACGGTGACATCGCCCCGCAAACGGTTCTCGGTCAAATCATCGCTTCGATCATGATGATCTTGGGGTATGCCATCATTGCTGTGCCGACGGGCATGATTGGCGTGGAAATGATTCGAAAAACGGATAGCTCGAATAAAGAAGGCGCTGTCAACACCCAAGCTTGCCCCGGTTGTGGCCGAAATGGGCATGAAAGCGATGCCGTGTACTGCAAACACTGCGGTGACGAACTGTAATTTTCCTAAATTGCCACATCGCCCCGACGCGGTCTTCCGTGTCGCAAACTCACAACCATGACCCAACCCACACGATTATTCGATTTTCCGCGGTACCAACTCGCGAGTCGCCCACTTGAGTTGATGATGACCATGCCGAACAACGGCAACCGCGTGTCGTATTCAACGAAACAATTTGTCGAGGCCGTAGACCGCACGGCACGCGGACTGATCGCGATGGGCCTTCAGGCTGGAGATAAAGTCGCCCTCGTTTCACACAACAACCGGTGCGAATGGAACATCATGGACCATGCGATCATGTCAGTTGGAGCCATCAATTGTCCGCTTTATCCGACCATGACCGCCGCGGATTATGAATACATCCTCAACCACAGCGAGAGCCGGTATTGTGCAGTCAGCAATCAAGAGTTGTACGACAAGGTCATGTCCATCAAGGACAAAATTCCGACCCTCGAGCATGTCTTCATGTTCGAACACGGAAACGGAAACCATTGGTCGGCCATTGCGGACGCCGGAAGCGAAGACCAACAAGCTGAATTGGATGCGCGCATGGCGGCCGTGAAGCCGGAAGATTTGGCCACCATCATCTACACCTCAGGAACCACGGGCACCCCAAAGGGTGTCATGCTCAGCCACAACAACATCACCCAAACCGTGATGAAGAGCATTCCGCGAATTCCTCCTGTCCTCATGAATTCGGATTACCGGGTGTTGAGCTTCTTGCCGGTTTGCCACATTTTCGAGCGCATGCTCCACTACTTGTACATGTACATTGGCGCGAACATTTACTTCGCTGAGAGCCTCGAGACCATCAAAGAGGACTTGGCCTATAGCCAACCCACGGTATTCACCGCTGTGCCTCGTTTGTTGGAAAAATTCTACGACGGAATCGTCCAAAAAGGGCGCGCTGCTGGTGGAGCAAAAGCCGCCATCTTCAATTGGGCGGTCGACCTCGCATTGCAGTGGGAGCCCGATGGGCAAAACGGTGGTTTCTACGAATGGAAATTGGGCATCGCGCGCAAGTTGGTCTTCAGCAAGGTCAAAACTGCCCTCGGACTGGACAACATCCGCGCGGTAGCTTGCGGTTCAGCGGCTTTGGCACCGCGCCTGGCGCGCTTCTTCTGCGCCGCCGGAATTCCGATTTACGAAGGATACGGATTAACGGAGACGAGTCCAGTGGTCACGGTGAATTCGGATGTCGAACCCGGACTCATGCGCATAGGCTACGTCGGCAAACTCATCGAAGGCGTCGAAGTCAAGTTTGGACCTGATGATGAGATTCTGGTTCGAGGCTTTAATGTGATGATGGGCTATTATAAGGAAGAGGAAAAGACTGCCGAAGTCATGTCCGGCGAATGGTTCCACACAGGCGACATTGGACGCATGGACGATGGATTCTTGAAAATCACGGACCGCAAGAAGGAGATGTTCAAAACCTCTGGCGGTAAATATGTAGCGCCACAACTGCTCGAGAACGCCCTCAAGGCATCGTTGTTCATTGAGCAAGTCATGGTCGTCGGAGATGGCCAAAAATTCCCAGGAGCGCTGGTCGTCCCGAACGCCGACGCCGTGGAAGAATGGTGCAAGCGCAAAGACCACCCGTTCCCTGGTATGGCCGGCATCCGCAACGACGAGCGCATCGCCGCGCGCATCCAACAAGACGTCGACACGTTGATGGAACCTTTTGCGCAGTGGGAAAAAGTCAAGGCCATTCGGATTTTACCCGAGATGTTCTCCATTGAAAACGGGGAATTGACTCCAACGCTCAAATTGAAGCGCAAGCCGATTAAAGAACACAACCAAGCCGAAATCGACGCCCTTTACGCTTCGTAATCCATGGTAGAATCGCTCATCAACTTGGACTTCGCGCTTTTTCGGTTGTTCAACACCCCCTGGGCGGGAGGCGATCAAATCATGTGGGCCGTTTCGGGAATATGGTGGTGGACACCGCTCTACCTCCTGCTCCTCTGGGAAATCTGGAAGAAATCCGACCGCACATGGGACCGGACGCTCATCCGGGTGTTTTTCCTCGCTTTGTGCATCACCGGCACGGATGTGATTTCAGCACGGATCATCAAACCCAGTGTGCAGCGTTTTCGCCCTTCGCATTCCATCGAGTTGCGTGATGCTGTCCACCTCGTGACGCCACCGGGGGAAACCGCTCCGTATCGCGGAGGCAGGTTCGGTTTTGTGAGCTCTCATGCGGCCAATTACACGGGTATCGCACTGTACATAGGGTTGCTGCTCGGGGGCGGAACGTGGCTGTGGACCTTGTTGGCATGGAGTGCCTTGATCGGTTACAGCCGCATGTACCTGGGCGTGCATTTCCCGTTGGACATCATAGGCGGTGGACTTCTCGGCGCCTTCATAGGCTACGTCATGTGGCGCCTCCAACACAAACTCGTCGGAACGCCCATCGCGGTCGAATAGCGCTTTCATGAAACTATTGGCCGTATTCATTGGAGGAGGATTGGGAAGTTTGGCCCGCTACGGCATGGGCTCATTTGTCTCCTACATGTCCTGGACGAACCCCTGGGGGACGTTGATATCGAACGTTTTAGCAACAGGAATTTTGCTCTTTATTTTAGGCCAAACAGCCAACGAAATCCACACGCTTTCTCCTCGGAATCAAGCCATCATCGCCCTCGTGACTGTTGGATTTTGCGGAGCCTTCTCAACCTTTTCCACCTTTGCAGCAGATACCATTCAGTTGTATCAGACGCATGGGCTCCTCTGGGCCGTTTGCAACGTGAGTGCAAATTTCATTTGCTGCATCGCCATTGGAATCTGGATGTGGCAATGGGGCGCAGCACGAGGGTGATTCCGCATTTGCTTGACATTACCTTTATGCTTTAGAAAATCATGCACATGAAAACCGCTCTTCGAATCTTTTTAACTTTCCTGTTCAGTGCACCATTTTGGATGAGCGCTCAAATCGGACTGCCACCCGAGCCTCAAAAAAACAAGGACGGCAAAGTGGATGAGCAAACGCAGATGATGAATGCGATTCGCGAGAAAAACGCCATCAAGGAGCAGCGGGCGGGACAGGCAGAGGTGCGAAAATCACCGCCAAAACCGAATCCTCAAAAGCCAGCGCCCATAGCCGTTGAAGCCAAGTCACTGACCAACCTCGGCGAACGGCCCAAGTTGGTCGTTGGCATCACAGTTGACCAAATGCGCATGGATTACCTCTATCGCTTCTGGGATGCATTCGGTGATGGCGGATTCAAGCGCATCATCGAAGGCGGATTTGTGTGTGGCGACCACCACTTCGGTTATGCACCGACCTATACCGGTCCCGGGCACGCCTCCATCTTCACCGGCACCACCCCACGATACCACGGCATCATCGGCAACGACTGGTACGATCGGAACAGCGGGACATCGGTTTACTGTGTATCAGATGATCGTGTTCAAACCATAGGCATCGATGATGCGACAGATCAGAGCGGGCATATGTCGCCTCATCGGATGGAAGCGTCCACGCTCGGCGATGAATTGAAATTGGCCACCGGCTTGCAGTCCAAGGTTGTCGGAATCTCTATGAAAGACCGCGGCGCCATCCTACCAGCCGGACACCTCGCCGACGCCGCGTATTGGTATTACGGCAAGGACGAAGGCAAATTCATCAGCAGCACGCGGTACATGGAACAACTGCCCCGCTGGGCGGAAAAATGGAATGACGGCAAATGGAGCCAACGTTATTTGAAAACTCCATGGAATATCGGGCTTTCCGAAGGCGCATTGGCCATTCAAACCGCGGACAACACGCCTTACGAGCGCCCTTTCGATGGCGACAACAACCCAACGTATCCGTACGACCTCAAAAAATTGAGTGAAACGAATGGCGGATTCGATGTACTGAAAGCCACGCCGTTGGGGAACAACTTGGTGGTCGATTTCGCAATGGCGGCCATTGTTGGGGAGGAAATGGGTCGAGATGCAATTACGGACTTGTTGGCCATCAGCTTTTCGTCAACCGATTACATCGGACACCAATTTGGCGTTCATGCCTGGGAAACCATGGACACGTATGTGCGCTTGGATCAGCAGTTGAAAGTTTTGTTCAATTATTTGGACCAGGCCGTGGGCCCAGGCGAATGGATGTGCTGGTTATCGGCAGACCACGGGGCCGCGACTGTACCTTCCTACGCCATGGAAACGGGGTTGCCCGTGGATTACTGGAAACCCGGCAACATGATCGATGATGTCAAGGCCGACTTGACTCAAGCGTATGGCGAAGGCGAGTGGGTCCTGAATTATTCGAATGACCAATTTTTCCTCAACCGCCCCCTCATTGCGGAACGCGGCCTCGATCGATGGGAAATGCAACGCCGAATCCAACGTTTCGTGAATACATACCCCGGCGTCATGATGGCCGTCACCGGGGAAGACCTCACGACGGGTGCAATTGTAGGCGATGAAATTTTGGATCGGTTGCGCATGGGTTGGTCGGGATCCGCTTCAGGAGACGTGATGGTGGTGACCAAACCGGGCTGGATTCAGTACAGCCGCTCTGGAACTACGCACGGGTCGCCGTACGTTTACGACACACACGTGCCGTGCATCTTCTACGGGTGGAATGTACCCGTCGGCATCACTTACGAACGCACATACATCCGGGACATCGCTCCGACGGTGGCCGGTTTGATCCACTGTCCTTTGCCCAATGCAACGACGGGACGCCCCATTCCTGCATTGTTTGAATAGTTTTGGTAGCGAGCATGAACGAATCCCATCCTTGCATCAAAATTGCCATCCGTCGGCTGTTGGACGGCACTCCCAAAATTCAGCTCGAAGCAATTTTCCCGGAACACACCGGCTTTGAAGTGCAGCTGCCCGTTTGGCGGCCAGGCCGCTATGAATTGGGGCAATTTGCTCAGTACATCTACCAAATGGAGGGCCAATCGGAAGATGGCACCTGGGAGGCTTTATCGAAATCGGACCTCCACCGCTGGCAGGTCCCTGCTGGGACGCAACGCTTGCGCTGGATCTTTTATGCCGACCTGTTCAACGCCGGTTCAACAGGCGTGGCTGACGATGTGGTCTATATCAACCCCGTCAATTGTTTCCTTTTCGATGCCAATCACCCGGAATACGGGTACCGGATAGCACTGGCCGATGTTCCTACGGAATGGGATGTCGCGACCGGTTTGGCGCGTGATGGGGAATACTGGGTGGCACGGGATGTCCAACACGTCATGGACAGTCCCATGCTTGCGGCGCCTAAACTTTGGCACCACGCGTACGAGTCCCACGGCTTGCCTTTTCACATCTGGGCCTACGGCATCCACACACCCGACGCCGAGCGGTTTGTGCGCGAACATGAGGCTTTTACCGACGCGCAAATTGCCCACTTCGGGAATTTTCCTGTCTCGCAGTATCACTTTATATATGTATTCCCTGAGCGGGAAGTTCGTCACGGGGTGGAACATGAGGATACAACCGTCATCGCCTTGGGACCTTCTGAAAAATGCCAGACCGAGGAAGGGCATATGGAACTCATTGGCATCGCATCCCATGAGCTGTACCACGCATGGAACGTCAAGCGGATTCGCCCCGCAGAGTGGACGCCGTACAATTTCACCCAAGCGTGTCCGAGCCGCATGGGCTACGTAGCGGAGGGCGTAACGACCTACATGGGTGACCTATTCCTGTTTGAAAGCGGAGTCGTTGATTTGGCGGGATGGTGTCGGTTGATGGAACGGCTGTTGGACCGGCACATCAACAACCCCGGTCGATTGAACATGAGCGTGGCAGACTCGAGTTACGACACTTGGCTCGACGGATACACCATGGGCGTTCCTGGGCGAAAAGGCTCAATTTATGTTGAAGGGGCCGTCCTTGCATTGTTGTGTGACGTGCGCATCATGCAACTCACGGGCAGTCAAGCCTCACTGCAAACCGCCATGCGCATGCTGTGGGAACAATTTGGGGAAGCTCGGATTGGATTGACCGAAGCGGACTATTGGTCCGTTTTGAATGAAGTTGCAGGAGCACCGGACGCGTTGGATGATTTGCGACGGGATTTTTGCGACGGCACAGAGGACAGCTGGGATGCGCTCGTTGCAGCTATGGAGTGGCAAGGATTGGCGTTGACCAAAACCGAATCAAACGCAGGATGGCGATGCCGGCTTGATCCGCGCTAACCTGCGATTATTGCACAGCGCCGTTGAAGGCATGGGAGACCAGATTGGCCCCCATTTGCAGAGCCCATTGTCGGACGTCCTCGGGATCCCGATGCACTTGGTAGTCTTCCCAACCGTCTCCCAAGTCGGATTCATAGTCGTAAAAAACGACCAATCGGCCCTTTAGGAATAAACCCAATCCTTGCGGCGGTAAGTTGTCATGTTCATGGACTTTGGGCAGGCCGTTATCCAGGTCAAAAGCTGAATGAAAAACGGGATCGGCCCACGGAAGCGTCACCCATTCGGATTCAGGCAAGACTTTGGCCATTTCGCGACGGACATACGGATCCATGCCGTAGTTATCTGAAATGTGCAAGAAACCACCCGCTTCGAGATAAACTTTGAGGTTTTGCGCTTCCGAAGCAGAAAAAACAACGTTGCCATGCCCCGTCATGTGAATCCACGGATAGTCAAATAGTTCGGGCGACCCGACTTCGACCGTTGCCACGTCTGAGTTCAAATTCATCCCGAGTTCCGCATTGCAAAATGTGACCAAATTCGGCACCGCCGTGGGATTTGCGTACCAATCCCCTCCCCCGCGATACTTCAAAATGGCCAGTTGGTAAAAGCCCTCCTGAGCAACGAGGTGGCCCGAGCAGCTCACTGCAAAAAATCCGAACAAGGCCGTTTGTATAAAAACTCGCAGAAAACGAAACATAGCACAAAGGTAGTTCGTACCCTTGCTAACCCTCATCCGTGACGGGTTTTAAGTTATATTTGCGCCCCTGAAAAACACTCTTGCATCATGCAAAATAAGAATGCAATTCTGCTCTTCACTGTTTTATTGTCGTTTGCGACCCTTTACACCCTGAGTTTCAACTGGGTAGCAAACGGTTATGAGGAAGAAGCAGCGAACTATGGAGCTTACGTAGCGGACTCGCTCGAAAGCAATGGAGAAATTACGGAGACCGAATGGGCATCGACCCGAGATCAAGCGGCTCGTGAGTTCTTGCGAGACAGCGCGAACGCTGAAATTTATCCCCTTTTAGGACATACCTATCGCGAGGTGATTGAGCAGGAGCTCAACCTCGGTTTGGACCTGCAAGGCGGTATGTCGGTGACGCTCGAAGTGAGCATTCCCGATTTGATCATCGCGTTGAGCGATTACTCCAACAACGGGACGTTCCGCCAAGCCATCGCCGATGCGAAAGCCGCTCAGCGCACCACACAAGGCTTGACTTATGTCGAATTGTTTGAGGCGTCTTGGAAAGAGCTCAACGGGGCATCTGAAAATCCCGTGGAATTGTGGCGCATCTTCCACAACATGGAAAGCAAGGACCTGTTCCCTGCTCAATCCACGGAAGACGAAATCTTCGCCATCCTGCGCAATGAGTCCACCACCGCAATCGACAACACCGAGAGCATCATTCGCAAGCGTATCGACCAATTGGGCGTTGCGCAACCGAATGTGCAGAAAGTAAGCGGCGGCCGAATTCTGGTGGAATTACCCGGCATCGACGACCGCGAGCGCGCACGAAAGCAATTAAAGAGTACTGCGAACCTCGAATTCTGGGAAACGTACTTCAACGACGAAGTCATCCAACGTTTGGACGCAGCAAATACGGCGATTGGTACGGCCAACAACCCTGATTTGTATGGCAGCAATGCACCTGCAGATAGCGCGTTGACCGATGAGCAGAAGCTCGCCAAGATTCCATTATTCCGCTACTTGCAACCGGAGTTGCAACGTCGCTCCGCCGTGATTGGATATGCTGCGATCGCGGACACGAACCGTGTGAACGATTTGTTGCGTCGACCTGAGGCGCGCCTGGCATTGCGCAATGACTTGCGCCTGTTGTGGGAAGCGAAGCCAACCCAAACGTTCGCTGCACTTTACGCCATCAAAGATGAGAGCCGTAAAGGAAAGGCGAAGTTGTCAGGCAAGAGCATTGTGGACGCACGTGTATCATATGACGAAATCGGCGATGTCGTCGTGTCCATGACCATGGATGCAGAAGGTGCAGGCATTTGGGGCCGCATGACCACGGAATGTGCCGCCGACAACCAGCGCGCGGTAGCCGTTGTTCTGGACGGATTGGTGTTTAGCGCGCCGAGCGTTCAGTCGGCGATTACAAGCGGCCGCTCGCAGATTAGCTTCGGTTCGGATCAAAGCATTGAGCAGAAAATGTTGGAAGCAAATGACCTCGCCGGTTTGTTGAAAGCGGGTTCTTTGCCAGCTCCAGCGCGTATTGTGGACGAAGTAAGTGTCGGCCCACAGCTCGGTGAAGAAAACATCAACTCGGGATTGAGCTCATTTGTGATTGCCTTGTTGGTGATCCTGCTTTACATGATTTTCTACTACAAGGGAGCTGGACTTGTTTCCAATCTTGCGTTGATTGCCAACTTGTTTTTCTTGATTGGCGCACTCGCGTCACTCGGCGCGGCGTTGACACTGCCCGGTATCGCAGGTATCGTTTTGACCATCGGTATGGCGGTCGACGCGAACGTCCTCATCTATGAGCGTATCCGTGAAGAGATGCGCGGTGGAAAAGGCCTAATGGTGGCGTTGAAAGACGGCTACCAAAAAGCGTACAGCGCGATCATCGATGCCAACATCACCACTTTGCTCACCGCATTCGTTCTGTACAGTTTCGGTAGCGGTGCAATCCGGGGATTTGCAACCACCTTGATCATCGGTATTTTCACGTCATTGTTCTCAGCCATCGTGTTAACGCGGTTGGTCTTTTTCAGCCGATTGGAGAACAAGAAGTCCATCACCTTCTCTTCAGAAATGACGAAGGATTGGTTCACGAAAATCAATGCCAACTTTGTCGGCAACCGCATGAAGTTTTACATCCTCAGCGGTGTGCTTGTCGCCGGCGGTTTGGCCAGTTTGATGACCAAAGGCTTGCAGTATGGCGTTGAATTCTCTGGCGGAACCACGTTTGACATCTCGTTCGCCGAAGAAGTGGATGTGCAGCAAATCCGCGAGTCCTTGTCGACGGCTTTCTCCGAAGAAGGTAAAATGGGCAATCCCATTGTTCAGACGAAGGACAGCGACGCCAAGTTGCGCATCATGACCAATTACATGATCGACAACCCGGACCCAAATCAAGACGAATTGATCCAGGCTGCGTTGGCGGAAGGATTGGCGGTTGCGGGTGTTGACTACACCATCGACCAGTACAATAAAGTCGACAGCACGATTTCGGATGATTTCCGAAACGGGGCGAAGAACGCAACCATTTTCTCGTTGCTCATCATCTTTTTGTACATCTTCTTCCGATTCCGCAAGTGGCAGTACGGTTTGGGCGCGTTGATTGCCATGGTGCACGACGTAATCATCGTTTTGAGTTGCTTCTCGATTTTTGCCGGCATCTTGCCGTTCACCATGGAAATCGACCAAGCGTTTATCGCTGCCATCCTCACGGTTATCGGTTACTCCATCAACGATACGGTGGTTGTGTTTGACCGTATTCGTGAGTATGTCGGGTTGTACGGAAGCAAGCGCGATGACCAAACGGTGATGAACGACGCATTGAACAGCACGTTGAGCCGTACCATCAACACGTCACTTTCGACGTTCGTGGTGTTGCTGACGATATTCCTCCTCGGAGGTGACAACATCAAAGGCTTTGTCTTTGCCTTGATGGTCGGTGTGGTCGTCGGTACCTACAGCTCGATCTTCATCGCAACGCCAAGCGTATTGGACTTGAGCAAGAAGCTCAAGGCGTGATCCAGCGTTAACATAGCATTTAAAAAGGCGGGCTTCGGTCCGCCTTTTTTTATCCTAAGAATCTGACAATCAACTCGCAAAAATTTAAAATCGAC
>Ga0255779_1001630_pt1 | contig 25131 bp, 25 predicted proteins | sample 011ome_21_FD_179977 | JGI IMG/M metagenome (GOLD analysis project Ga0255779, IMG submission 179977) | Coastal salt marsh microbial communities from the Groves Creek Marsh, Skidaway Island, Georgia - 011508AT metaG (version 2) | ecosystem: Environmental > Aquatic > Marine > Intertidal zone > Salt...
GTCTCAAACCAAAGATGATGGCTTGTGCGAAGGCGCTTACCTCGGCTTATGTGCCTTTATCTGCTGCTCTGGTGAGTGGTGATATCGCGGACGCGATCGCAGGCCCTGCATCCGATATGGGCGTCTTTGGCCATGGCTATACCTATAGCGGGCATCCTCTCGGGTGTGCTGTCGCCAGCAAGGTCCTCGATATTTATGTTCGTGATCGGCTATTCGATCATGCTGCAGAGGTGGGAAGCTACATGGGCAAGCGGTTGGGGGAGTTTGCGGATCATCCGCTGGTTGGTGAGGTGTCGGCGGTCGGATTGCTGGGCGCGTTGGAGTTGGTTGCGGATAAAGACAGTAAGCAGCCTTTTGAGGGCATGAAAGTCGGCCAGTTCTGTGCGAAAGCAGCAGAGGAGCGTGGGCTTATTGTGCGCCCACTAGGCGGTAATCGTATTGCGCTCTGCCCGCCGCTGATTATTCAAAACGACCACGTTGACGAGATCATCGATAAGTTGTCAGGGGCTTTGACAGACACGCTTGACATGGCGACGGCGCAGAAACTTATCTGAGTCGCCGCCAGGGCTAGGTCAAACGTCTCCACCCTAACCGAGGCGTCCTAAGCGCCAGCAGACACAGTGGCAGGCCAGGTAATGTCGGACCCGGTGTCGGTGCCGAATAAGGTGCTGCCACCGTCATCGGGTCTTCGATGTCGTATAAGTCATCATACTGATCCAGCACAGCATCATTGTCTGTGGTGCTGTACTTTCGGTTTTTCAGAGGATATCCAGAGTATGGCGAGCCTCACCGATCGAGACCGCCCATGAGCATATATTTAATCTCCAGATAGTCATCCATCCCGTACTTGGAGCCCTCTCGTCCGGAGCCAGACTCTTTGACGCCGCCAAAGGGTGCCATTTCGTTGGAAATAATCCCTTCGTTGATGCCGACGATCCCGTATTCCAGAGCTTCCGCAACCCGCCAGACGCGCCCGATGTCTCGCGTGTAAAAATAGCTGGCCAGGCCAAATTCAGTATCGTTGGCCAGTGCAATCGCCTCGGCTTCATCATTGAAGGTGACGATAGGGGCGACCGGGCCAAAAATTTCGTTGCGGAAAACCGCCATCTCGGGGGTTACGTTGGTCAATATGGTGGGGGTGTAAAAACAGGGTCCCAACGCACTTGGCGCGCCACCCATAATGAGAGTCGCACCCGCGGCAACGGTCTGCTTTACCAGCGAATCAACATCCGCAACGGCCTGCTCGTTGACCAACGGCCCAAGATTGACTCCTTCTTCTAGGCCATTTCCCAACGTGAGTTCTGCAGTCGCCTTCGCCAAACGAGCGGTGAATTCTTCAGCAATACTCGCTTGCACTAGCAGCCGGTTCGAACAAACGCAGGTTTGCCCACTGTTGCGGTATTTTGAAATCAGCGCACCTTGTACCGCCGCGTCGATATTGGCGTCGTCGAAGACAATAAAGGGCGCATTGCCACCGAGTTCCATGGAGGTTTTCTTCATGGTGGCGGCGCACTGGGCCTCGAGCAATTTGCCGACCGGGGTAGAGCCGGTAAAAGATAGTTTGCGAACCACCGGGTTGCTGGTGAGCTCACCACCAATCTCACTCGAGCTACCGACCACGACGTTGAGCACGCCGGCAGGGATGCCTGCGCGCTCGGCGAGTTCTGCCAGGGCGAGGGCCGAGAGCGGGGTCTCGCTCGCCGGTTTGATGACAATGGTGCAGCCGGCGGCGAGGGCAGGGGCTGCTTTTCGGGTGATCATGGCGTTTGGAAAATTCCAGGGGGTAATCGCAGCACACACCCCGACGGGCTGTTTGATGCATATGATTCGCTTATCGGGGCCCGGCGCGGGGATCACGTCCCCGTCGATGCGCTTGGCTTGCTCGGCGAACCATTCGATGTAGGAAGCCCCATAGGCTACTTCGCCCCGCGACTCGGCGAGGGTCTTGCCTTGTTCAACCGTCATGATGCGCGCGAGGTCTTCCTGATTTTCCATCACCAAGTTAAACCAGTTCCGCAATATCGAAGCGCGCTGTTTGGCGGGCACCGCTCGCCAAGCGGTCATGGCGGTTTCGGCCGCCTCGATAGCGCGACGGGTTTCTTCAGCCCCAACCTTAGCTACCTCGGCAATAACATCGCCGGTTGCCGGATTTTTGATCGCAAGTCTGGCGCTCGATTCAGCACTGCACCACTGACCGTTGATGTAACACTCGGTGCGAAACAGCGTGTTGTCCGATAGGGATAGGGACATGATCTAGGACCTCTTGTTTCTCCGGCCAGCTTCGAGCGACTCGGCTTATGTTGACTGGTTGAACGCCCATTGACAGGCCTTAAAACACTTTGGTTTGGCGATGAAGATGAAGTTGCTAGGGTAGCAACGGAAATACGTTTCGCCTAGAGACTCAGGGCACTGCAACCCTATCGGGTTAGGTGCTTTTGAGCCTGACCTGCAGTTTGTGTTTGCGGACTACGCTGCGCATCTGGTCATAGGAAAGGCCCAGCAGGGTGGCGGCCTTACGCTGGCTGTACTGCGCCTCGGTCAGAGCTCGAATCGCAAGATCCCTCTCTAGCGTAGCGAGGTTTGATCGAAGATCAATCGGCCAGTCATTGGTATTAGGGTTTTGGTCGTTGGGGGAATGCTTTTCGTCTGGGTTGATCGCGGTCTGTTGTGGGCTAAACGCATCCAGTGTGAGCGCATCGACCTCCGCGTCCTGCTGTCCCCAGCGAAATAGTGAGCGTTCGACGGCATTTTTGAGTTCCCGTATGTTGCCGTGCCATGGGTGGGCTTCAAGCAGCTCGAGAGCCTTCGTGGAAAATCCCGGGAAAAAATCCCAGCCGAGTTCAGAGACAAAACGAACCGCAAAATGATTGGCCAACTCGGCGATGTCTTCGCGGCGCTCTCGCAGTGGCGGTAGGGTGACCACGTCAAAACTTAATCGGTCCAGCAGGTCCCAGCGGAACTCACCTGCGTCAGCCATTCTCGGCAGGTCCGCATTGGTGGCCCCTATCACTCTGACATCAACCTTCAGTGTCTTCTGTCCACCGACTCGCTCAAATTCACCATATTCAATAAGTCGGAGCAATTTTTCCTGGAGCCGCAAGGACATGGTGCCGAGCTCATCCAGGAAAAGACTGCCGCCATCGGCTCGTTCAAAACGGCCAATGTGTTGTTTGGTTGCCCCGGTAAATGAACCGGCTTCATGGCCGAAAAGCTCGCTTTCGAGCAGTGTTTCAGCGATAGCACCGCAGTTGATCTTGATGAAGGCCTCGGACCAGCGAGGTGAAAGGAAGTGCAGTCGCTCCGCGGCCAGCTCTTTTCCTGTTCCGCGTTCACCAATAATAAGAACGGGCCGGTCGATGCCTGCTAACAATGACAGGTGATCAAGGGCGGCAGTCAACGCGGGTGACTGACCAATCATGGTTTGAGGCGCTGTTCTCATATGGTTTAAAATACCAATAAAGGGTAATTAAAACCACTTTACTATGGTTAAAAAAACCATCTTTATGGTCTTGCCCCGGGCTCTAGAACAATAACCCTATGAATTAAATGAACATTTTCGTTTTGGCACGCGAATCGCAATACCTAATGTGAAGGCGCTGGGTTGGCCAGTTCCTCGAAGGGCATGACGCCCACTGATCAATGGATTGAAAGGAGTACCAAAGAATGGATGCGATCGACGAGCGGTTTGCGGTTTACACAGTGGTTTTGTTTCTTTGCAGCGAGATTGCACTGATGGCGGGAGTCGCGGCGGGCGCGGCGACCTTTGCTGCCCTCGCTGCCGGAATAGAGCTGTCGTATTGGCTCGGACGTGTGATGGAGGGCGGCGGTCATCTGGGCGCCGCCGACATTAAGGGAGAATAATCATGAGTATCTTTTCACGCATGTCGGACATCATTAATTCGAATATCAACGCACTGCTTGACAGTGCGGAGGACCCGGAAAAAATGATTCGTCTGATTATTCAGGAGATGGAGGATACCTTGGTCGAGGTGCGTAGCTCCTCGGCCAGGATCCTCGCCGACCGAAAGACGGCAGAGCGCAAGCGCGGCCAAATTGCGCTGGAGGCATCGGCTTGGGAAGACAAGGCGAAGCTTGCTATCAGTAAAGGCCGTGAAGACTTGGCTAGGGCTGCGCTTCAAGAAAAGCGTGTTATTGAGCAAGAGCTAGATGTCGTGGCCACTGAGCTCGCCGCAACGGATGATCATATCGATCAGCTCAATGAGGAAGTCAGTCAGTTGCAGCAAAAACTGTCGGACGCAAAGGCAAAGCAGAAGGCGCTGTTGATGCGATCAAAGACAGTTGAGTCGAGAATGGCGGTCAAGCGTCAGGTCAATCGAAGTGAGCTCGATCAGGCTTTCAATAAATTTGACAAGTTTGAGCGTCGGATGGACAACCTGGAAGGGGAGTTGGAGGCCATGGATTTAGGGCGAGAGGGTAACCTTGCCGCGGAGATTGAGGCGCTGCAACAGGACGAGTGGTTATCCGAAGAACTTGATCGGCTCCGCGAGTCAATGGCCAAGGAAAAGGGGTCGGTAAAATGACACCGTGCTCAGGGATGAAAGCAGCCTCGGGTCGCTTTACACTGACGCTTAGGACGTTAGCTGGCAGGGAGCCACATTATGGGACTTGAGTTTTTCTTTGTGCCGATGGTGCTGTTTATGGTCATCGTTGCACCCATCTGGATTGTCATGCACTACCGGAGCGTCAGTCGCTCCAGCCGAAGTTTGAGTGATGATGATCGTGAATCGATAGATACCATGTTGGTGACGGTTGATAAGCTCAACGAACGTATCGTGTCGTTGGAAGCGATTCTCGAGGCAGATCATCCAAATTGGAAGCAGCAGGAACACACGAGGGGAGAATCATGAGACGGAATTCAAGACCAGGATTTGCGGCCAACCGCAGGCGTGGGTGGGGTATGGATCTTTACCGCAACCGATCGGCTGGATGGGTTGGCGGTGTCTGTGCGGGTCTGGCCGATCACTGGGGTGTCGCGACCTGGATGGTAAGACTTGGCGCCACAGCGATGCTGATCTTCACCGGCTCGCTGGCGTTTTGGGCCTACGTTGTCGCATGGTTTTTGCTGGCGCCACGCCCCTCACAATGGGACGAGAGTGCGGATATAGAAGTGACGATGGAATACGATGAAGATCGCCATACTTACCGCAAGCGCACGGTGTTCCATTACCCCGACGCGCCCTCGGATCGGTTGCGCAAAGCCCAAGAGCGCTTGAATGAGGCACTCGGTCGGGTGGAGTCCATGGAGCGCTACGTGACATCCCGGCGCTATGATTTGAATCGGGAGTTCTCGCGGCTCTGATAGGTTTCACCCAACCTCAGCGGACGCTTCGGCCGCCCAAGGGGGCACTTCAGGAGCGGTCAAGGGATGAGCTGAAAATGCGTTTGCCAGGATAGCGCCCTTCAATGCGTCTTCCGTTCTCGACGATAATTTCGCCGCTCACAATGACCCATCGGATGCCTTTGGTAGGTTGGTAGGGGGAACCGTAGGCAGCCCCCGGCGCTATTCGATCCGGATCAAATAGGACGAGATCGGCATCGGCTCCGATTTGAACCCGGCCCTTGCGCTTAAATGCGGGGGAAGATTTTTCCAGCCATCGCGCCGGATTGATCGTAGCCCGACCAATAGCGTCGATGAGGCTCAGCACCCCGCGGTCGCGGGCATAGTGGCCCAGCAAGCGACTGTAGGTACCGGCAATGTTCGGATTGGTTTTTTGGGACAGACTCATGGCCGGCAGCGCGTCAGAGGAGACAATCATGTCTGGCCATTGCAATGCTTGTTCAATCCAGGTCTCTTTTACGTAGTGATGGTTCACCATTCCGTGGGGCTGTTCTCTTTGATAGCGCTTGAAACTCTCTTCCGTCAGCCACTCCCCGGTTTCTACCCACTGTACGTCGCTGTAGTCGATATCAAAAATTGCGCGCCAGTCCCGCAGACGAAACACATCGGCGTTAATGCCGGTCCCGCCAGCGGGCCAGGACAAGGTCTCGGTCGTAACCTGCGCCCCCGCCTCGTTCGCGGCGTCAATTTTTGCCAGCCAGTCCCCCAGCCCGCCCATGGCTGAATGGGTAATGTGGCAAATCAGCGTTGGCGCTTTGGTCTCGAGCGCAAGCGTGAGCACCTCGTCGAGTCCGGCAGAATCCCCTGGCATCCCGCGACGAACATGGACTGTAACTGGTTGCTTAAAGGATCCTGCGGTCTCAAAGATAATGCGTAGCTCCTCGTCACTGATGGCGCTGGTCATGTAGTCAAGCAGCACGCCAACGCCGAGGCCCCCCCGCCGAAGACCCTGTTCAAGGCTGTGACGAATCTCTTCGAGTTGTGCGGGTCTGGCGGGTGTAGTCCATGCTTCGAGGGGAAGCTGTGCCGGATTCTTTCCGGTAAAAATATAGGGCTGGTTCAGGTCGTTGATGACCTTCCAGCGGATTGAGGCGTGGGAGACGGATGCTCCAAAGTTGAGCTGCGCTCCCCCCGTGAAGTGATCTCCATAAGCAGAAACCGGCCAAGCGCCAGCCTCTAGGTCAAGTTGGGTTGTAATGCCGTCAAGCAGGCTCAGGTGCTGCCCTAGACGCGTCGGGGAATGGCTGTGCAGGTCGATAAAGCCAGGCGATAAGACCAGACCCTCGGCGTCAATGCGTTGCGTCCCTGATATTTGATCCTGCGTAATCGTCGCGATGCCGCCGTTGCGTATGCCTACGTGGCGGACAGCGTCTAGACCGCTTTCAGGGTCGATGACTCGCGCTCCCATAATGACGACATCGTAATTCGATGAGATTTTGGTGTCGGCTGCGCTCTCAGTTTGTGTCACGTAGGCGCCAGCGCCGGTGACAACGAAAAAGAGTAGGGTAGTCAGGAGGTGGGTTATGAGTTTCATCGTTATAATCGGTTCATGGGCGCCAGTGTGCGGCGAGTGTCCCTTTTCGCCGAGAAAGTCTTGAGGGTATAGCGCGTTATACCTTGTTGTACAGTCAGCTATGAGTGATCGCCATGCAAATGCTTAAACCCGTTCGTGATTCTGCTGACCATGGGGACAGGCCGTTCTTAGTCTTCGCCCACGCTAACGGTTACCCGCCAGAGTCATATCGCGCGTTGTTGGAGCCGCTGTGTGATGATTTTGCGGTTTTCACTGTTGAACATCGGCCGTTTTGGTCTGCTGAGCCGCCGCCCACCTATTTGTCTTGGCAACACTACGCCCACGATTTGATAGGGACTATTGAGAGTGCGGCGCGAGGGCCCGCGATCATGGTTGGCCACTCGATGGGTGGGGTAGTCAGCTTGCTGCTTTGCCTGGCTCGGCCTGAGCTATGTAGCAGAATGGTACTGATTGATCCGGTGCTGGTCCCCTATGGATTTTGGTTCGCCAATCAGGTCCTGATGAGATGCTTCGGGCGAGATTTGCCTATGGTGACCAAGGCCCAAAATAGGCCGCACAACTTTGAGTCGTATCAATCGGCCTTCGACTTTTATCGATCCAAGCGCCCTTTTGGTGGGATCAGTGATGATGTCCTCTGGGATTATGTGAGAGCAGGCCACGCTCAAGATGGCACTGAAGGGTCGGTCTCTCTCCGCTGGCAGGGGGCCTGGGAAGCCTGTGTCTATCGATCCGCACCCAGCGTGATACGTTCGCTTCGAAAAATTCGCCAGCCAACCTGCGGCATCGTAGGGGAAAACAGTGCTGTCATGGGCCCCGTGGCAAGAGCGCGTTGGCGCCAAGCTATGCCTAACGTCGAGCTCAATACGTTGGAGGGCGGTCATTTGATCCCCCTCGAGCAACCACAGGCCTGTGCAAACTTGATACAAAAGTTTTTACTCGCAAGCGATTAGAGAGCAGGCCAGCACCGTCGGAATCGCTGACGGTAGTGGAAGCAGGACATCCTCGCTGCGTCGGGAATGAGGTAGAATGCTCAAGCAGGGGTGAACACGACAGGGAGTCAGGATGAGTAACCTTTTGATTATTGCTGATATCGACGACAAATGCCTCGCGACGCCTCGCGGACTTCAGCTCGCGGAAGCTATGGATTTAAAGCCAGAGATTGTGGCTTTCGTTTTTACTGACCTGAAGCGATTAAAGCTCGATCCGAAAGCGAAGGCAGCCATCAAGAAGCAAATTATTGCAGAGCGCCGAACCACACTGACTAAGCGGGTTGAAAAATATGCGGGCTCTGCTCAGGGCGTTAAGATCAGCGTCATTTGGTCCGAGGATGTGGCGCCGTGGATATGCAAGCGGGCGTCTGACGATTACGCGGCCATCGTAAAAACTCGACATCAGTCAGAGTCAATTGGGCATCTATCGACGGACTGGCAGTTACTAAGAGAGGCGCCTGTCCCTTTGCTGTTGGTCAGCGATAAAAAATTCAAAAAGAACGCTGTCATTATGGCGACGGTAGATTTAGATGCCTCAAGCCGTGAAAAACAAAATCTGAATGTAGAAGTGCTTCTCACCGCCCGACATTACGCCGAAATGCTTGAGGCAGAGTTGACGGTGTTGTGTGTCATTGATGTGCCAACAATTTTGTCTGACCTAGACCTAGTTGACCCTAAAACCTACGCAAAAAATCGGCAGTGGGAGCTGCAGCCGGTTGTTGAGAAATTAGCAAAAGACTCTGGTCTGCCCCTACATGTTTTTAAATTGAAGCGCGGTCCTGTGGCGAAGACGATCGTCTCGGAAGCCAATGCCAAGCGTGCCCGGCTGGTGGTTATGGGTACTGTTGGCAGGCGCGGAGTTAAAGCAAAATTACTAGGCAATACCGCTGAGGACGTTCTTAGTTTGCTGCGCATGGATACCTTAACCTTGAAACCCTAAAGCCGGGGCATTGAACTGTAATCGATAGTTTCTTAGGGCTATGACGCTCTAAAGGGCATAAAGGTGGCATAGCAGCTGATGAAAACAACTCCCATCACACAGCTAATCAAAGAGCTAGATGAGCCAGCTATGTATCCGCGTGAGCTTAGTTGGTTGAACTTCAACGCCCGGGTGCTGCAGGAAGCGCAGGATCCGGGCGTGCCGCTTATTCAGCGGGTGCGTTATCTTGGGATTTTTTCAAACAATCTGGACGAGTTTTTTCGCGTGCGTGTCGCCGAGGTGCGCCGCTGGATTTCGCTATCGACGGGCCAGAAAAAGCAGCAGGCGAAAAAGCTGCTGGAGGCAATCCAGTTTCAGGTTATAAGCCTTCAAGAAGAATTTGACGCGACATATTCTGGGATCCTTCGAGAGCTTTATAAGAAAGGTATCTTTCTAATAAATGAACGTCAGCTAGAACCCCATCAGTTGGAGTTTGTGCAACGATTTTTTAATGACAAAGTGTTGCCAGAACTGGAGCCCATTCTTCTGCGTGACGATCAGCCCATTCCCATTTTGGCGGATGAATCGCTTTATTTGGCGGTGGATCTTGAAACCAGCCAAGGGTTGCACTATGCCCTCCTTGAGGTGCCGACAGCCGCGCTAGGTCGTTTTATTGAAGTGCCCAAGCGCGGCAAGAAGCACAGCCGTGTGTTTATCGCGCTCGACAATATTATTCGGGCCTGCTTGCCTCAGGTATTCCGCGGTGTTTTTGAGATAAACGCGAGCGCCGCATATTGCTTCAAATTTTCGAGGGATGCTGAGCTGGAGTTGGATGCCAGCATCAACGAAAGTTTGATTGAAAAAATGGCGTCAAGCCTCAAGCAGCGGCGGCGTGCCGATGCGGTACGCTTTGTTTATGATGAAAAGATGCCATTGCGACTACTGGATTACCTACGTAAGCGCTTTGGTTTTGGTAATTACGACAGCCTGATCGCGGGTGGGCGCTATCATAATTCCAAAGATTTCATCAATTTTCCTAACGCGGGCCCTAAGTACCTCGAATTTAAGCCGCTGCGGCAAATCAGAATAGACCGCCTCGAGGATGACGCGAGTTTGTTTGCAAACATTCGCGAGAAGGATGTCTTCCTTTATTATCCTTACCACCCCTTTGAATACATCGTGGATGTATTAAAAACTGCCGCGTTGGATCCCGACGTGCTTGCGATAAGAATTTGTTTGTATCGCGTCGCGAAAAACTCCCAGGTGGTGGATGCGCTCATTAATGCCAAGAACAATGGCAAAACTGTTCAAGTCGTGGTGGAGCTCGCCGCTCGGTTTGATGAGCAGGCGAATATCACCTGGGCGCAGCGCCTGACGGATGCTGGGATTGAGGTGATCTTCGGCATTCCGGGCTTAAAAGTGCACAGCAAGATCTTTCTGATTGAACGTCAGGAAGGAAGAGAGCTGAGGTATTACAGCCACGTAGGCACGGGTAACTTTAACGAAAGGACGGCACAACTCTACACCGATTTTTCACTGCTGACGTTTGATCAGCAGATAGGCCGTGATGTAGCACAGGTGTTTGAATTCCTAAAATACAATTACCGTCGCCCGGATTATCAAACGCTGTTGGTGTCTCCACACAGCTCTCGGCCCGGGCTGTTAGACATGATCGATCGGGAAATTAAAAACGCGAGAGACGGTTATCGAGCCCTCATTTTTTTAAAGTGCAATAACCTGGTTGATCAGGAGCTAACTCAGAAGCTTTATGAGGCGAGTCAGGCGGGTGTTGAGGTCAGGCTAATTGTCCGTGGGATGTGTCAGATAAAGCCCGGCATTAAGGGGCTTTCAGAGAACATCAAGGCCATCAGTATTGTAGACCGCTACCTCGAGCATCCGCGCGCCTATGTATTTCATAACCGTGGCAAGCCAAAGTACTACATTGGTTCGGCCGATCTGATGACGCGCAATATCGATTTTCGGGTCGAGGTTCTTTGTCCCATTTTCAACTCGGATGCTCAGAAAATTATCCAGGACGTTCTTGACCAGCAGTGGTACGACAATGTGAAGGCCCGGATTATTGATGCCGATCAGCGTAATCGTTTTCGGAGGCAGGAAAAGCGCGCGCCGACTATTAGGTCTCAAGAAACCATCCATCGCTATCTCGCTACCGGAAAGCTCCCTCGGTATCCTAAATCAACGATGAACCAAGCGTCCAAGCGCAGAAGGAAAGGGTAGATCTCGTGGCCTTGGGAACTCTGCTGACGCTGTTGGACGACATAGCGACGGTCCTTGATGACGTGTCTGTTATGACCAAGGTAGCCGTCAAAAAAACCGCCGGCGTGCTTGGAGACGACCTCGCCGTCAATGCGGAGAAAGTGCTTGGGGTAAGGCCCGAGCGCGAGCTAGCTGTCGTTTGGGCGGTGGCGAAGGGCTCTTTCAGGAACAAGTTAATTCTCGTCCCCGCCGCAATGCTTATTTCTTTTTTTGTGCCGAGCCTCATCACTCCGCTCCTTGTCTGCGGCGGGCTTTACCTATGCTTTGAAGGCGCAGAAAAAATCCTGCATAGCGTCGGTGGGGTGCACACCGAAGGCGAACTGCGCGCGGCAGCTGATCGCCTAGCCGGGTCGCCGGAGGATTTGGTTGCTTTTGAGCGAGACAAAATTACAGGGGCCATCCGCACGGACTTCATTCTCTCGGCGGAAATCATTGTGCTTACCTTGGGCGTAGTAGAGGCAGAGCAGCTCCTCATCCAGTTGTTGGTACTTTCAGGTATTGCAACGCTGATGACAATTGGTGTGTATGGTCTAGTGGCAGCCATTGTCAAAATTGATGACGCCGGACTGTTGTTGATGCGCCGTTCAGGAAATACCGGCGGTTCCAGAAGTCTGCGTGCGCTTGGTAGGGGAATGCTTTGGTTTGCACCACGTTTAATGAAGGCGCTGACGGTGGTCGGTACCCTGGCCATGTTTTTGGTGGGCGGTGGTATTTTACTGCATGCGAATCATGCGCTAGCGATTTTGGTTGAGAGCTGGTCCCTCGGTCTCAGGCCTATTGAGTGGACGGTACCGATGGCAGTCGGTGGTGTATTGGGATTGATAGCAGGCGTCATTTTGGTCAAAGTATGGGACGCGTTGAGTCACCTTTTGCCAGGTCAGCGCGCAAAGTAACAAATCTCCATAGGCAGTCCTTCGGCATCCTTGCTTGGTTGCTGGGGTAGTGTTCTTAGATGACCGCCTTTGGGCATCACAGCGAGGCAAATAGCGTCCAAAATATCATCGGGTAGTAGGTGTTTGCGCAGGGTTTGTCGCAGGATTTTATCTACTAGTGTGGGTACCCGGCTGTCTTGGGTTGAGAGAAGCTTGAGCCTTTCTTCAAATCCTTCGGGAGTTTTTTTCTTGTGAAACAACGCACCCGCGTTCAACCCGTTGAAAGCCACTTCAGGATGTGCTTCTCGTAGCTTTCCTCGCCACCGCTTATTGTTCCGTAGCAGCGTATCGACTTCCCGAATTTTGGGAAGAATGAAAAAGCTTTGCTTGCTAATGCCGCGACCACAGGCTTTGCGATGTCGGATATTCGCGTCTTCGTAGGAGGTGGCTGCGAGGACGCTGCGCACCGGGGTGGGAAACACGGAGCTGGAAAATCCGCGGCCTAACAGCTGACGTGCAGCAGTATCACACTCTCTACGCTCATCAGGGCTCAGGCCGATAGGAATATCGATGAAGGCGCGATCACAGTGATGGTGGGATAGGAGAGTTTCAATGGAGTGTTCCAGTCGCCAGAGCAAACCGCCGGACCTGTGCCAGACCCCCAGCCAGCCCAGCTTGCACCCGTCTATTCCCAGCGTGATCGGCTTAGTTGCCATTGAATAAACTAAGGAGCCTAGCCGCCCCGAGCCGGGGCCCAAAGAACAAGTTGGCCACCGGGGTGGGTGGCCAGCTGAAGGTCAGCGTAAATCGTTGGTACGAATGTTATAGAAGGGGAGCGTGGAACCGTCTTCCTGCAGCTGCAAGTACTCTGTTTTGTCGGGATTGGCGATGATTATTTCGACCTGTTGGAATAGCGGTCGTCTTACAAAGGCAACGGTCCAGCCGAACTGCTCCTTGGAGGTCAGCGTTACGTTTTGTTCAAAGCTAAGCAATTTGTTCAAATCATCAGGCCTGGCGCGGTCTCGCCCGCGTCGCTCGCTGACATTAAACGCTTCTTTACCCGCCACTGAAGCTACTGCTTGCATGATTTACCTCCATTATCGACGTCAACCCTTATGCGTTGCGTTCGGCTAGCGTCAAAAAGCCAACTGACATCTACACCGTAGAGGGTTTAGAAAGGAGGATAAAGTGGCAATGTTTCGAAGTGTGAGCCCAGTCACAGAAAAGCTTAGAGCAGCCAAGGTGCTATATGAACGGCATTGGCTATGACAACTTGCTGTGCTCTGGGATCATCCAGAGGTTCACCGGTGTGAACATTGAGCAGCTGTAAGAGATAGCTTACTAAGCGGGCCCGCACCCGCACCCGCAATTGGCCATCGCACATCCCATAGTCAACGGCTACGACTTCTCGTTGGTCCAGGCTCAGGCGGGGATCGGGTATCAGCTGAAGGTCGATAAATCGATGCCAATCGCGGTCCTCTGCCGGATCAATACGTGCGTCACCAAGTAGCTCCGGTGTGCCGCGGAAACGGCTTAAAACAAAGTCTCTGAAGTCGCGATTTTTTTCGCACCAGCCTCGTACGTGCCAACGCAAGCCAGTCCACACAAGCGTGTGCGGGGCGATTATGCGTCCCTCGCGATCAGGATTGTTTAGCGAAACGTAATCGACTTCGATGCGCTGCTGTTCACGAGCCGCCTGCATCAGCGGCCGAAGCGTGTCGGGGGACACGGGCCGCACAGGGGGCGACAGGACATCGACCTGATGCGTCGGTAGCGCAATGTCGCTGAAGGTTTGATGAAGCTCGCTGCGATGAGCTAGTAGCTGCAAATACTCCTCAGAGAGTCCACGGGTGACCGCGGGGACAAAGTTTGGGGCGGGCTCATAGCCCTTGAGATACTTGTTATAAACAAGATTTCCCACGCCCACCTCGCGGTTGTACACATTGATGTCTCTACTGGCTTGTTGCCTGCCAATTCCAAAGGTTTCCACCAAGTGCCGGGTCGTCAGGCGTCCTTCCCAGAGCGCGATAAGCTCAATAAATCGGTAGCGGGATAACAAATCCCAGCGGAAGGGTAGTGTTTCGCTCATACGCTACAGGGTGTCGAGGATCAGTTTTATGTCCTCGATGGTCGTCCGTGGATTGACAATACAAAAGCGCAGCACGGTTTCGCCGTCATGTTTGGTGGTGGTTACAAAAGCTAGACCGTCGGCCATCAGCTTTTCACTCCAAGCCGCGTATTGCGCCGGGCTCCATCCCGGACGGCGAAACACGCAAATCGATAGGTATTGTTTAACCACCATTTCGAGTCTGGGGTGTTTCTCGATCATGCTGGCGGCTTCCTTCGCCACATCGATCGTTTTTTCTACCGCCTCGGTGTAGGCTTTGGTTCCGTGGGTCGCGAGACTAAACCAGAGTGGCAGCCCGCGGGCGCGACGAGAAAGGTGATGCGCGTAATCCGAGGGGTTCCACACGCCGTCATAGAGAACTTCGAGATAATCGCCTTTTTGCTGATGGGCGCGGCGAGCTGTCGCCGGGTCCCGATAGACCAGTGCGCAGCAATCGAAGGGCGCAAACAGCCACTTGTGAGGATCCACGATAAAACTGTCGGCTCGCTCGATGCCCTTGAAATCGTTTCTTACCGAGGGGGCGGCCAAGGCGGCTGCACCGTAAGCCCCATCGACATGCATCCACAACTCATGTTGCTCGCATACATCCGCGATGCCAGCCAAATCATCAATGATGCCGAGGTTGGTCGTGCCGGCGGTACAGGCAACCGCGAATAAACGTGACCGTTCCTCAGGTGATAGTGCACTGACAACGGCAGCTACGTCTTCGCCAGTCAATCGGTGTCCCCCGGTCTCGATGAGGTCGGCATCCATGACGTGGGTGGCTTGGGCGATGGAGGCGTGAGCTCCGCGGGACGAAATGACTAACCCTCTGACCTGTCGCTTATCCTCATGAAGACGTCGCCATTCGTGGCGAGCTGCCGTCAACGCGGACAAATTGCCGGCCGTGCCGCCGCTCACGAATACGCCGCCCGCCTCGGCGGGGAATCCGGCGAGGTCGGCTATCCAGCGCAGAGCCTGATTTTCTGCATAAACGCCTCCAGCGCCCTCAAGCCAAGTACCGCCAAAAATGCTGGAGGCGCCGACGACAAGATCAAAAAGTGTGGCTGCTTCGGTGGGGGCCGCGGGCACGAAGGCGAGCAGGCGAGGGTGGTCGACCGAAATGCATGCAGGCGCAAGCACGTCGGTGAATAAACGGAGGGCTTCCAGCCCGCCGAGACCTTCAGGTGTGATCGTCTGACCGACCATTGCTTGCAGTTCAGCTTCCGGTCGCGCCGCATCAAGGGTGGGAGGATCCATTCGCACGCGCTCTACGGCGTAGCGAATAATGGCTTGGGTGAGCACTTCCATGTCTTTGTTTAGTTCATGCACAGGCTAGTCCTTGAGTCCCGAGTGGTCGTTGAGTTGTCGGCACACATTATTCCCTGTCCTTTGCCCAGAGCAAATACCCATTAAGTGGAAGCAGAGCGAGAAGGTGATGGTGGTTCGGTGGTCAGTGGCAATCCGAGCAGGCCAATGACGCCACATACCAGCATGATGTTGGCGGTGGGGATGAGCGAGCCGTCGTAGTAAATACCCGCAAGAAAACCCACTAACGCGGCGATCACAGAATGTAAAAACCCGTAAACGGCGGAGGCCGCCCCAGCGCTTCTCGGGAATAAGGACACGGCCCCCATGGCGGCATTGGCGGAGGTCAAGCCAATGCCAAAAAAAATAAGACAGGAGCTCACAGCGAGTCCCCAGGCATTGTCCAGTCCCGCAGGTGCCAGCGCGCGCTGGCTGATGGCTGCGAGCAGCGAAAGTGTGAGGCCAAGAGTCATCACGCGGTGCATGCCCAGGTGCATGACGAGGCGTGAACAAAGTAGGGCGCCCGCCATGAATCCCGAAACGGAGGCCGCAAAAGCATAGCCAAAATACGCTGTTGGAAGTGCAAAAACGTCGCGCATGAAATAGGCGACAGTGGAGAGGTAGGCGAGAATGGCGGCGTAAGTCGCCGTTCCGCAGATTTGAAATCCAATGAATTGACGGTTGCTCAGACAGGCTGAAAATAGTTTAAGGACTGGCAGCAGCCGAATACTGCCCTGGCCAATAGCAGGTGCAGATTCTTTGAACGAGCGCAGACCAAACAGAATCAGCACGCCAAACACGGCAAGCGCGATAAAGGTTGCCCGCCAGTGAAACCACACGATCACCCACGCGCCTATTGTGGGTGCAATCAGTGGAATGACCGCCATTGCAGCTCCCAGCATAGACATCACCTGCGCCGCTTTATTGCCGTGGTAACTATCTCTGACGATAGCTCTGGCAATGACAGGTCCACTGGCAGCCGCTATTCCCTGCGCCAATCGCGCGAGCCACATCATTTCCATGCTATTTGCCACAGCACAACCGACCGACGTCATCACAAAGAGCGCTGTTCCTGCAGCAATTACCGGTATTCGGCCGTAATAATCTGATAGCGGTCCAAAAAGAAGCTGCCCGGCCGCCATCCCTACCATAAAAATAGATAACGTCAGCTGTCCTTGGGCTTCGTTGGCCCCAAACGCGTCAACCATTGCGGGAATGGCTGGAAGGTAGAGGTCGGTGGCGATCGCGGCGTAGGCCACCATGCCCACGAGGGTAACGTAGGTGGCTCGCTCGGTCATGACGGGATTAATTCAGCGTGGGTGCTGCCAATTGGCAAACCGGGCAGGCTTCGGGGATAAAAAACTGGCCGTTCTCGGCATCCATGATATCGAGCCCCATGGCCTGTTGATTATTGAATAGTGCCACGCGCATGACGTAGGTCGATTCACTGCTGCTCATCTGCACCATTTGAAACAGCGTGATGTTGGTGCTGTTGTCGTGGGCAGCCCGCTCGGCGACCTGCTCCATGTATTGCTTTGCCGCGGCGGGTTCCATGGGTAAGAGAGGTTGCTGCAGCGCTTGCTCCAGCATACGTGCCAACAAGTCCTTGTTCTCATCATGAAAGAGGGTCGCATTGGCGGCGGCGCTTATATCTGACATCGAATTCCCCCTCGACGCAGTGAACTGGGTCGGCTGGTCTGCTCGCTTTTTGGAGGAGCACTCAGCGGAGGGCGAGTCTATCACTGAATCACGGGGTGAGCCATGAAATCCGGGCAAAAAGCCTACTGCCAATCAACGTTATCGAAGTCTGACGCACTGTGGCGCTCGGGGAGCTGCTTGTTTTCATCGCCCCAGGCGCGGTTGACTAGAATTCCTCGTTTGGCCGCGGGTCGCTCGCCAATTTCTTGGGTCCAGCGCTGCACATGGCGATAGCTCGCGACATCAAGGAATTCGCCAGCCTCATAGAGTAGGCCCTTGGCAAGGGCGCCATACCAGGGCCAGGTGGCAATGTCTGCGACCGTATAATCACTGCCGGCGAGGTAGGGCCTCTCCGCGAGGGTTTTATCGAGTAAATCCAGATGTCGCTTGACTTCCATAGCGTAGCGATCGATGGGGTACTGCCACTTTTCGGGGGCGTAGGCATAAAAATGGCCAAAGCCGCCGCCCAGAAAGGGCGCTGATCCCTGCAGCCAGAATAACCAGCTCATGACTTCCGCGCGGGCGTCTGCCTCCGCGGGAAGCAAGTGGCCAAACTTTTCGGCCAAGTGAACCAAAATGGCACCCGACTCAAAAATGCGTATGGGGGATTCGCCGCTTCGGTCGAGTAGAGCCGGGATTTTTGAGTTTGGATTCACCGCCACAAAGCCTGAGGAAAATTGATCCCCTGAGAGAATATTGATGGGCCAGGCATCGTACTCGGCGTCACGAATGCCAAGCTCGAGGAGCTCCTCAAGCATCAGCGTGACTTTGACACCGTTCGGCGTGCCTAGCGAATAGAGCTGGAGGGGGTGCTCACCGATCGGAAGGTCCTTATCGTGAGTTGCACCTGACACTGGACGATTGATGGCAGCAAAGCGGCCGCCGCTCTCGCTGTCCCAGGTCCATACTTTTGGTGGTTCATAGCGATTCGATTCGGTCATTTCAGGTTCTCTTGGTAGCAAGGCTGGTGTATCGCCAGAGGCTGTGTTCCTTACGTATAGATCGCAAGCAGCGCCATAAGCGTGAGTCCCAGTAACGCGGCGGTCATCGATTGATGAGGGCGATCAGTAGCATTTAGTTCTTTTGCCAGGATTTCTGTCAACGCTATATAAAGGAATGTACCGGCAGCGATCGCATCAAACACCGCCTCGAACAGCCCGCTGTTATTTTGCAGGCTAGAGGCAAGCAACAACATGCCCAGTGCCACGCCACCAGGCGTCATTAAGGCAAAGGTTACCATACGCCGCCAGTATTGAGTGCCTGTACTCCGTAAGCCTAGTGCAAACGCTGCACTACTTTTATGAGCGAGAATAGCGATAAGGATGGCTGCAGCTTGCACGGGATGGGCTTCTAAACCCAGCGCCATTCCCGCCAAGATCGAATGCAGGGACAAGACGATAAAAAGGGTAACGCCGCTTACGTCGCTAGTCTGCTTCCTACGGCCTAGGCTCTTGTCGATCCACATCAGTGCGATGATGGCGGCCGCAGCAATGACTGCCCAGAGAGGGAAATCTAGATTTGGGTAAAGTTCGCTAAATAAGCCAGCCGAGTCAGACAGGGTGTGAATGAGCCCGGCACCGACAAAAACACCCCCCGCAAAGCAGTTACCCAGGCCTAGCCATGGAGAGGCAGTGTCTCCTCGTACTGCGCGTGCGGCTTGAGCGCCGATGAGGCCGCAAACAAAAATAGCGATTGCTGCGCCGCATTTGAGCATTATGGAGGATGGGTCAGTCATGTTGGTATCTAGGCAAAGTTGACAATGCAATGAGACTGATTACGGCAAGCACCATAAGATAGTAAGCGGGCGCGGCATCGTTGCCTGTGCTTGCAATTAGCCACGTGCAGACCATTGGAGCAGTGCCTCCCATAAGGCCAAGCACTAAATTGTACGCTACCCCGATGCCCGTGTTGCGAATATCTTTGGGGAATGTTTCTGCGAGTACGGCGGGCATGGGGCCCTGCACCCAGCTCACTGTGATGGCAAAAATCAAGCCGGCACTTAGTGCCGCGACGAAGGTTCCCGTGTCTATCCATAGGAACAGCGGATACGCGAGAATCCCTGTTAATGCGACCCCTGAAACGATGATCCGACGATAGCCAAAGCGATCTCCCAGGGCGCCTGCCACGGGTACCAAGAGAAGTAGGACCAGCATGGTAATGGTATTAACGTCCATTGCGTGGTCTACAGGGTTCGGCAACATCCTAGTCTGATAGGTGGGCATCCATACAAAGAGAATATAGAAGCTCGTTGAGTAAATGAGCATAGCGGCGAATAGGTGTAAGACGCTGCCGAGGTGCTGACGCAGGACGCGAACGACGGGAAGGGTGTCGGTGGCTTGTGCAACAACAGATTCAGCTGACAAAGAGGCGCGTAGCCACCGCCCTACCAGAAAGATAACGACACCCAGCAGAAAAGGAATCCGCCAACCCACAGTTGCCATTTGTTCAGGTGCCACGAGGGCTTCGGTTATTGATACCACTGCAGATCCAAGTAGGATGCCGCCGATACCGCCAAAGATGGCCCAACTGCCGTACAAGGCCCTGCGTTTTGGCGGTGCAGACTCTACCAGAAATGTTATTGAGGCGATCAGTTCACCACCCACTGATACCCCTTGTATAAGTCTCAGCAAGATCAGGCTTCCAGTCGCTACTACCCCCCACTGCTCGTAGGTGGGTAGGAGGCCAATAAGCACGGTAGGCACGGCCATTACAGCAATCGACCATTTCAATGCTTGGGTTCGCCCAATCCGATCGGCGACATAGCCAAATAAAACGCCACCGAGAGGCCGCATCAGGTAACCCGCAGCAAACACGCCATAGGTCTGGATTAGGCCGACTATTGGGTCGGTGTCAGGGAAGAAGAGCGGACTCATGATTGGCGCTAAAAAACCGAATACCGCGAAGTCGTACCATTCAAGAACGCTACCAATGGCCCCCGCTATTTGCTTTCGATATTGCATTACGGATTCCCCTCTTTGAACGATTAGTCTTATTGTCTATTGGGGGGCTAGGATAGCATCGAAAGGTGAACGTCTGGCTCCTTCCCTAAATAAGCGGTCGAGTAACATAACTGGTCTATTACTCTGCTAGTCGGTTCCGTTTAGCCGGTCCAATGTCGACGCCCCTTTGCCTGGTGATGCCTTGACTAACCAATTGAGTCTGCCTATTCTTCACGCCCTCCGCCCGTAGCTCAGCTGGATAGAGCACCAGGCTTCGAACCTGGGTGTCGGGAGTTCGAATCTCTCCGGGCGGGCCAATTCTAACAAAAACACTTAAAAAATAAGCTTATATACAAGCACGTTTCCGATTTTCTGAAAAAAATCCCTAGTGTGCGTGCATTATTTTCACTCCAACAGACCAAAAAAAGGCCCCGTAGTGCCTTGGTCATGCCAGCCCTACAATACCGCACACGTACACCACTTCCACAAAGACCGTCGTCAAGCCAGCCAGTATCGCTATACCCTTCGCCGCTGCATCACTCATTTTTCTGCGAGCTCCGACTGCGGCTCAACAACCTGCAACGTCGGTTCTGCTGGATGCTAATTAGCTACATAAGCAGAGCTTATTCGGTCTGGTGTAGTGGCTAGGCAGTAAGCGGGAGGAGCCAGCCACGTGTTCAATTACAAGTGGCGCTGGGTAAATGCATTAGAGGTGGATTTAAAAAAAGAAGGGGACAGTTCGACGCGGAAACCCTTTCTCTTCGTAGTCAAAGAAAGGATAAAACGGTAGTCTGGTCACGCTAATAAGGCTAAACAAAGAGAGCGATATGCCAGCCCACATCGGTTTGATTGGCGGAATAGGTCCTGCTGCTACGGACTACTACTACCGAAAAATTATTGAAGCGTATGCCGAATCAGATCTGAAACTCGAGCTAACAATCGCTCATGCGGATACACCGACGTTGGTCGGCAACCTGAAGCATGATGATCGACAAAGTCAGGTGGAAATATACAGACGACTAACTGGTCGCCTCAAAGCCGCCGGAGCAGATTTTGTCGCTATCACCTCCATAGGGGGTCACTTCTGCATTGAAGAATTTAAGAAGACTTCCCCTTTGCCAGTAATTGATTTAATCGACGCTGTTAGTGAGGAAGTCGAGCGGAGAAGCTTCAGTAGCCTTGGGATCTTGGGAACTGAAACAGTTATGAGGTCGGCGTTCTACGGGGGTCTTGGGAAGGTCAGGGTGGTTACACCATCGCCAGAGCTGCTCGCTAATGTACACGCAGCTTATGTTGCAATGGCGGCGTCAGGCTCGGTTACAGCGCCGCAACGCGAAACCTTTGATGCGGCCTGTTTGGAACTTATTGAAGAATCTGAAGTTGACTCGGTGTTGATGGGCGGTACCGACCTAACACTGGTCTACGACGAAGAGACTTCACTGTTTCCTATTGTGGATTGTGCTGCAATCCATGCCCGAAAAGTGGTGTCTGTATCATTGGCAACCTAATAAATTTGTTGACCCGCGGTCTTGGCAAGCGGCTCGTAGCGAGAGGTGTACGTACCATCGATAAGCAATACGGAACTCTTCGGTCTGCGTAAACTCAAGCAGTAATCGCTACATCAAGCTAAGAAGCCCGGTACGCGCACCGGGCGGGCCAAATCAGGCTGGCAAAGTTTTGCGCCAAGGCCTTATGGTCACTGACTGAAAGAGCCCGGCAAGGTAATAGGGGTCTCCTGCACTGAAGTCGGTTGCTATTCTCTCGTTTGCAAAATCCATGATGAGCATCGAGCCGATTGGCTGTTCCTTGGCGTCCAGGAACGGTCCGGCCATGATGAGGTGGTCTTGAAAGTTTTTCAGGTAGATTAAATGGGCCTCGCGGTTCGCTAACCGCACTTCCAAGGAGTCGGGTTTGTCCTCGCAGTTGATGACGTACAGCATCTTTCAGGGTCCTTTCGGTCTTGGTTTATGATGATTGGGAATCATGAAGTGATAAATTTAGCGAGATGTTATGCATGATCTCAGACTACCTACACCTTGTCCTGTATCAACCCGAAATACCGCCCAACACTGGTAATATAATTCGGCTTTGCGCCAATACCGGCGTGCCGCTGCATTTGATTGAGCCCCTCGGTTTCGAGATGGACGACAGGCGCCTGCGACGTGCCGGTCTTGATTATCATGAGTTCGCTTCGGTAAAGGCTTGGTCCTCTCTGGACGGTTACCAACATATTTTTCCCGAGCGACGGCTTGTCGCGATCGAGACATCGGGCCACGCATATCACACGGATTTCAAATTCCAATCGGGTGATACCCTAGTCCTCGGTTCCGAGACAAAGGGCCTGCCATCGGAGGTGCTCGATAGGCTAGCTCCAACTCAGGTGATCCGACTTCCCATGGTGTCGGGTAACCGTAGTATGAACTTATCCAACGCCGCGGCGGTTGTGGTCTATGAGGCTTGGAGGCAGTTAGGCCATGCAGGGGCGGACAATTGAAATCCCTAATGGCACGAGTCTCTGCAGGGAGCTTGGGTATTTGACGGTTGGCGGAGTTCGGCCTGCCTTGTGTCCTAATGGCTTTGAAGCCACCCCAAAAAGCTCGTACGTGGCTTGCCCGCGTAAGGCGCTATCAACTGCACGGCGTGGTCTTGCGGGACTAAAAAAATATTGAAGGTGTTGAAAGCGGGTTTGAACGCCTCAGTGATGCTGCCAGTCTTATCGAAAAAGGCGAGGTGACCACCCCAATTCTCATTCCATTCTGGGGTCATACTTAGCACCCAGGCGGCTACGCGTTTTTGGCGCGGATGGCGATCATCGTGTTTGGTGAGAAAGTGCCCGGGGCTGTACCAACTCGCATAGCTGTCGGAGTGAGTGATGTCATCCCGTTTCGTCAGGTTGCGCATGAAGCCAAGAAACTCCTCGCTGTTTACCCAATCATTGACCGCGTGCATCGGGTGGCCCGGATTCTCACCATTTTTCAAAGCTGCAGTGATGTAGTACTGCCAGAATAAATATTGAAACCCTTCCCGGGCCCGCCGGTAAATGTTGGCAGTGAACCGGTGTTGCTGCTGGGGCGGCAGGGCCTTGAAGGTTTGTTCGTCAGTCTCGTAGTTTTCGCTGCCTTCGTTGTAGGTGAGGTGCCAATGTTCGTGGCTGTGCAACAGGCCGTGAAGATAATTGGCTGATTCTTCTGTCAGGAAATTGGGAATCTGACGTCGACCGGTCTCAAGCAGCTCCGCAGAGAGGCTGGTGGGGTCGTGTTGGGCACGGAGCGTTAATGGGGTCATCACAACACAATAGAGGATTTTTCGGCAGATTTCTGCCTTTGACGAGGATTGGCACTCGCTTACAGAGAACGAGTACTCTAGGCAGCAAATTATCTATCGGGAGATAGGAACCATGAGGCAGGCTTCGGTGTTGAATTATTTCTTTGCTGTCTTTGTTTCATCGCTGCTGGCGATCGCTGCAATAGCGGAGACTGGCCCGGGAGAAGAGGGTGCCACCCTAGCTGCCAGTCTAGGAATTCCATTGCCTCCGATTGCTCCTGAGAGAGGGTCAGGTGAGGGCCAAGGGCCTTTTGATCGACTCGTCATTGACCAGGTGATGTTGGTGGATGGACTTGGCTCTCCTCCGAGAGGGCCTGTCTCCATAATCATTGAGCAAGACACTATTGTGGCGATTACCTCGCGTGCCCCAGCGCCGGTAGAAAACGAAACCCGATTGGATGGCCGTGGCAAGACTGCCCTGCCGGGCTTTGTGGATGCGCATGTGCATATCGGGAACCCGCTACAAGGCCTCGCAGGCCCAGTTACGCCCCCCGAGTATGTATTTAAGCTGTGGTTGGCTCACGGCATTACTACGGTGCGAGATGTCGGCTCGGTGATGGGGCTAGGGTGGACCGTAAAACACGCGACATTAAGTGAAGCGGGCGCCATCGTCGCGCCGAGAATAATCCCATACGCCATGTTCCCAGGCGCATCGGGGACCGGTATAGGTGGGGTTATCACGAAGGATGAGCCTGCTCGCAATTGGGTGAGGGCGGTGAAGAAAAAGGGCGCTATGGGTGTCAAGGTGCGAGGTGGTACCCGTGAAGCGCTGGCAGCCGTTTACGATGAAGCCCAGGCACAGGGTATGGGCACGGCGAGCCATCATGACCAAAATGGCGTGTACGACATGAATGTTTTAGATAGTGCTCGCCTGGGTCTTGACAGTATGGAACATTGGTACGGGTTACCCGAAGCCATGTTCACCGATAAGACCATTCAACACTATCCAGCCGATTACAATTACTCCGATGAGCAATGGCGGTTTGGGGAAGCCGGTAACCTGTGGCTTCAAAGTGCAGCTCCAGACTCCGACACTTGGAACACCACCATTGACGAGTTGGTCGCGCTTGATTTTACGCTCGTCCCGACCTTCACAATCTACGAGGCCAATCGCGATGTGATGCGCGCGCGGACAGCAGAATGGCATGAGCAATACACGTGGCCAGCGCTGGCGACGTTTTTTCAGCCCGATCCACATTTGCATGGTTCCTACCACTTTGATTGGACGACCGGTCACGAGGTTGCTTGGCGCCATAATTTTGACCGGTGGATGCGCTTCGTGAATGATTTCAAGAATGCCGGTGGGCGGGTCGCCGCGGGGTCTGACGCGGGCTTTATTTACAAGGTTTATGGCTTTGCTTTCATAAGAGAACTGGAGCTGCTGCAGGAAGCCGGTTTTCATCCACTTGAGGTCATTCAAGCGGCTACACGGAATGGTGCTGAGTTACTTGGGTTGGCAGACACTGTTGGCTCAATCGCCCCTGGGAAGAGTGCGGACATCCTGTTGGTGGATGGTAATCCCGTGGCCAATTTTAAAAGGCTCTACGGCACCGGCCATATGTACCTTGATCGAGAGACGGGGGTGCTGAGTCGTGTGGGCGGTGTTGACACAACCATCAGTCGAGGCGTTGTTTATGACGCTAAGGCCTTATTGGCCGATGTGAGCCGGATGGTTGCCGACGCGCGCGGGCAGGAGGAGGCCACTCCGGTAACTGGAGCCACCGCGGACCATTGAACGAATGTTGTGTCCCTTAGGCGTGGTGGTATTTCGCAGCAAAAGTTCTTGACCTATATACCCATACCCC
>Ga0255779_1001642_pt1 | contig 25071 bp, 22 predicted proteins | sample 011ome_21_FD_179977 | JGI IMG/M metagenome (GOLD analysis project Ga0255779, IMG submission 179977) | Coastal salt marsh microbial communities from the Groves Creek Marsh, Skidaway Island, Georgia - 011508AT metaG (version 2) | ecosystem: Environmental > Aquatic > Marine > Intertidal zone > Salt...
ACGCGGATGACGACGACGACGCGAATGACGACGATGCGTGGACGTGCGATGACGGCGATGGCGGCGATTCCGGTGCACATCGAGGTACGTACGCGCGATGCGATGGGACGCGGGGTGCGGTCGGGATAACGACCGAAAGGCGATCGATCGATCGATGTCGAATGTCATTCGATGGGTTGTCGATGTGTATTCGACTATATGGTCGCGATGACTGACGAGTGGCGATGGGTGTGTTGGTGTTGTTTCGCGCGTGGGTAGTATTGTGAAAAGTGAAACTACGCGCCTCGGGTGAAGATGCTCGTCGATAAGACGGAGGCGGAATGCCCGGGGAAGTTTTCATTCACGTACAACGACGTCGAGGTGCTCAAAGCCACGGTGCCCGCGGGGCAAGGTTGGGCGATTGAGAACCAGGCTGAGAAGCCTATTCCTGGTGGGGAGAATGCGCTTTGGCGTAAGGGCTCGTTTGAGGTGTTGCGCCTCGATACGAAGGAGCTCTTGTATTCCAAAAAGGCGACGGGCGAGCACTTGGTCGACGGGAAGGGCGGGCCAGAGGGTAAGCTCGGTAAGTTTATCACCGAAGTCATGGTGGCTGCGGTTTAAATCGTCCGATCTTGGCGATTGGAACCGACAGTGGTATCGTTATGCGATGGATGAGACGTATATATATGTATAAGGCGTCACGAATGGTGTTCAAATGTACGTGAATGACTCTTCGTGACGCGTCGCGGCGAACGCGTGACGGGGGCGCGTCTGAAAGTTTTCGGTGGCGAATGCGCGCCGACGGATGCCTCCTTGATTACGCCGCGAGCGTCGAACGTGTTCATCAAAAACGATAGGTTATGTATTAAGAAACCAATGTTTGCTTATGATGATTGTTGTACAAGGCGCGCGCGCGAGCGTCGGCGTTACGGAGCGGCGTGCGCGCCGCTCGCCAACGCGTTTCTCGCCAATCCAATATCCGTTTTGATGCGCCCAACGAGTTCGTGTAAGCTCTCAAAACGGATTTCCGGTCGAATAAAACCGCACACATCCACAGTCATCTCTTCACCGTAAAAATCTGTGTCGTATTGCGGCTTTAAATCGCTCGTGCCCATGACGTGGACTTCAATAGTCGTGCCGTCGCCGTCCACAAACGTTGGACGCTTGCCCACGTTAAGCACGCATTCACGCCATTCAACGTCACGTTTAAGTTTCGCCCAACCAAAGTATACTCCGAGCGGGAGCGTGCTCAAGAACGCTTCTCCTCCGCATAACTCGGGGTCTAAATTCGCCGTCGGTACGCCCATTTGTTTACTCCCTCGTCCAAATCCGTGCACCACTGGCGCTTCGAGCCGCATGCGTTTCGTAAGACCGAATGTCGATGGCACAGCAAACACGAGTGGTGTATCGTCGACATCTGCACGCATGGGCGAACTCGACTCGTTCGTCGCATGTATATCCTTCGTTGCGCTCGACGCCGACGCGCCCTGGTCCACGCGCGCGAGCGGCAATTTCCGCACCACGCCCGAAAAATCAAACTCCTTATCGTTACCATCACCCATAAATCGTTCAGAAATAACCACTCTCGCCCCAGGTTTGCACAGCATCACCACTCGCGTCAACGCCTCAGCGATGGCGCTCTCGTCGCCCCGGTCGACCAAGTGCGCGTTGAACACCGCGCCATCAAATGGTCCTTGGTACGGCTTCACCCGGCGTAAAGTCTCATCGCACATGAATCTCACGCCATGCGCGTTTCCTAAAGTGTCTATGCCCGTCACGAGCGCGCTATCAATCGCACCCGCCGCGCGAGCGAGCATCTTCGCTGAGGCATCCACGCACAATGCCGTACAGGGCGCCGCGCCTTCACGCACGAGCTCCGCGAGAAGCGCTCCGGTTTCCGCCCCAACGACGAGAATCCGCGCGTGACCAGTGTTTGGGACGTTCAGCGCGCGCGAGATGGCTCTCGCACGCGCGTGTTCGTTGGGAAGCGAACACTCAGTGCACCCGGCGACGGCGTCGTCTCTCGCGAGCGCGAGCTCAGACTCGGATGGCGGCGCAACTGCACTTCTTACGCGCGAGCGGGACGACAAAGGCGCGTGTGAACGCCTTTTTGATGCGCTTACGACGCACGGCGCCGTGGTGAGGGAGCGCGTGTGCATCTCGAGCGTCGCGTTGTGGCGCCCAGAGGTGCTCGTCCTTGTGTTCGTGTCTTCTATGATATCAAATCATCGCAGCTATTCATCATTAAATGCTCATTCATTTCCGCACGCGGGCATTCAGTTCAACTAAAAAGTATTCATTCAAGTATTCACTCAGGTGGCTGGGAGACGTTGTACGTTCCATCTTGTCCAAGAGACATGGCGTTACCGCTATCCAAGAAGCCGCGGTCGTTTGCCAACGACGCCGCGGCGCACTGCCATACATTCGCATTCGGACTAATCAACTTTGCCGCATCCTTTGAACATTTTGCGTTGAAATCATTCACGAATTGCGTATCCACTGCGCGAGCTTCGATGCGCACTACGTCGGCGTAAATGCCAGGATTGGATAAGTTCGTGGCGGCGTCGCAATGATATACGCCATCCTCGTCTCCGTTTGCAAACGCCTCAGCCGCATCTGCAGCCATACCAGCGCGAATCTCGCTCATTTCTTCCGCTTCGGGATCTCCTAACTCCGCTATCAATCGTTCTAAAGCTTCAGCGGCTTCACCGGCGAGGAATTCCAAGCCTTCTAAAAACAACACGCGAGCGAAGAGCCGCATTTTAATAACCGCGTGCTTGCCCTTTGCGCGTTCGATGGCGTTAATACGTCGCCCAAGCGCCTCTCCACCCATCGTGCGCACGCGCATGAGTGTATGTTGATACGACGCCGTGCCAACAATCGATGCCCGCTCTTGCCGACCGGCGTGTCGACGCGCGTACGCGGCCGCGGCGACGTCGTGTAACCGACGCGTCTCCTCGTCGTCGAGCGCGACGCCTTCCTCGTCCTCATACTCGCCATCTTCATCGGCGCCGTCATAGCCAGCGCCGCTCGCGCGTTTAGATGACATCGGCGCGCCTTGCAAGCGCTTCGAACGCCGAGCGGGTGCGGTCGACGTCGACGTAGACGCCGCACTCGGCGTTTTGCGCTTGTTTGAATCGCTCGCACCTGTCGCGCCTTTTGAAACCTTTGACGCCGACTTTTCATTCTGTCGCGAGTGCGTGAGAATATCGTTCGTGTGAATACCGAGCGATTGCATCATCGCGCGATTACGCGCGACGCGCGCATCACGCTCGGCTTCGTATTCGGTTTTGAGCTCGCGAGACGACGACATGGCAACGAATGCGGACGCGCCGCGCGCTGGAACGCGCCAACCAATCACGTTGGAGTGGGCTAATGAGAGGCATATAAATGATAACAAAACGTGCAACAGCGTGGAATTTCGTACTATGATCCCGTGATGTGCGAGCGGAATTTATCGAGCGCGCGAAATCTGTGACTGATGGTGTTCTTCGTCGCCTTGTCCAACTCGGCGTACGTCTGGTCAAATCCATCGGGTTGAAACACTGGATCCCACCCAAAATCCGTCGGCCCGCGCGCGGGAACGATAACCCCGTGCGTACGTCCGACGAACACCATTGGATCCTTATCCTCCGGACCAGTAGAGTAGGCAAAGATGCATTGCGCGTACGCGCTCTTGTCCGCGTACGCGGCTAACAAATTATTCAACCCTTCGTGTCCAGTCTTTTCTAAGAACCACTTGATGTACGGTCCTGGGAGCCCATTGAGCGCGTTAAAACACAACGACGTGTCTTCCACGAGCGTCGGCCCTCCGATTTCAATCGCCGCCAATCGCGCTTTTTCCTTCGCGATGTCCTCGGGCTCGCCCTGGAGCTCGGGAAGGTCCAACTTTTGATTGCGCAAGCTAAAACTCGAGCTCGCACCGATGATCGCCTTGACTTCCTCGAGCTTTTTGGCGTTCCCAGTGACAAACGTGATGTCCATCTTCGATGACGTCGACGACGCGAGGGTCAACGCGCGCGTGATGAAAGGTTCCTGCGCGCGAGAAAAAGTGGTTAGGCGCAGCTCGAACGACGACGACGACGACGACGACGACGACAAGGCTCGCGAACGCCCGACTCGCACGCGCACCTCGTGAACTATGCGACCCCGACGCCGCGTCTGTCGACGTAACACTCCAGGCGCCGCGAACGCTCGTGCCGCGCGCATGAATGTGACGACGCCAGTGCGCGGACGGTTGCATGCAGGTTCACACTGTCGCCGCCCACGCGTTCTCGCGCAGCGCGCGCGCGTCGTCGTCGTCGTCGTCGTCGTCGTCATCGCGGGATTCGAGACGCCCGCCGCCCCGGTCGACGTCGGCATGGATCGGGGGCAAAGTTCGCGGCGCCGGGGACCCGCGCGGCGTCGTGCTGCGCCACGGTGGAGCGCCCTCGATGAAAATTGTGCGCTTTGCCGAGCGCGACGAACTCGACGCCATCGCCGCACTGCAGAGCGATGCGTTTTACGAGCCGCTCGCGCCCGCGCTCGGGACGACGGTGTTTGATGCGCCCGTGCGCGCGTACTTTGAGTACGACGTGCGACAGACGCTCGAACGCAAGTACTTTCCCTATGCGGCTCAGGGTAGATTCGCGCCGCTCGTGATCGATGCGGGCGAGAGTGATGTCGTTGGTGTGGTAGAGATTAGCGTGCAGCGGGATTTTGAGTGCATGCGCGCGCTTGAAGACGTTGACGGTCTGTCGAAGACGCACGAGTACGCGTATTTGAGCTGCATGGCGGTGGACGCGAGCGCGCGCCGACGAGGATTCGCCACGGCGCTCATCGCTGGTGGTGAAGTCGTCGCGCGCGAGTGGGGGTTTAATTTACTCACTTTGCACGTGTTTGCTGAGAACGCGGATGCGCTTAGGGTGTACGAGCGTGCGGGTTATACGGTTTTAGACAGGCCGTTTCGCACGCCGCTCGATGTCGTTAAAAATCGTAGCAAGTTGTACATGGCGAAGCGATTGTAGCCGAGGTGAAGAAGTACTGCAAGGATTTACGCCTGTCTGAATTTACCGCGGCGCATAGATGCACATAGACCTTAGACCGCTAGACTTTTAGAATTTTTATAGCACGCTTGCGCGTACCAACCAACCAACCAATCAAAAAACAAGCGAAACTCACCGACGCGCGCACGTCGGTAGTCTCGCTCGCGCGACGTCGCGTGCGTAAAGAACAACCGTAGTACTCGCTCTCGTAAGTCGCGTGCGCCATGAATAACATCACGCGAGGGATGGCGCGCATGAGCGCGGGCGCGGCTCCAGCGGGTGTTTCGAACGCGGGCGACGGCAAAGCCAATGGCGGCGGCGGCGATGGCGGCAACCGCGGCGGTGGTGGTGGTGATGATAACGATGGCGACTATTCCAGCGATGGCTCGTACGCGTCTGGGTCGTACGATTCGCGCTCGTACAGTTACTCGTCTTCTCGTTCGTATGACTCGCGTAGCGGCGACGACGAGGACTCGTACTCGCGTTCATATTCAGATTCATACAGCGATAGTGGGTCATATTCGCGATCATATAGCGATGGTGATTCGTATTCCGGTACTGGAAGCGATCTGAGTGGCGTCGCCAAGTCGTCTTCGGTGTCGACGGATTCGCAAGCGACGGCAAGCGCCTCGAGCGTGTACTCAGAGGAGGATGAGGCTTTTATATTCGCTGGGAAGACTGGGGCGTTGGATATCGCGCAATTAGGAGACGTGAGCACGACAGCCATAGAGGCTGGACCTGAGGCGATCCCGCTCGCGTTTGACATGTTTATGGGGGATGTTCATTTGATTCGCGGCGACGACGCGTTTGAGACTCAGCACGAACGTGAGTTATTTAAAAAGGCATTTGTCAAACAAATCGTCTTCAAGGAGGCGGAAATAGTATTCAAAGAGATGCAGTCCTGGGATGAAGAATCACGCGAAAGCAAGGGGCAGGGATATTTTGTGTACTTCGTCATTCGCGGCGCGCTCGCTGCGACCAAATTGGTACATCCTCGATACGCCGCTGTGCACACGCCTGAAGCCATGGCGCATCTTGATGATCCAATGTCTATATTGAAGCCAATTAGAATGCAGACGCCAATGATTTTCCAGGATGCACAGTTTGAAACTGATGTGGATCGCCAGCGAGCGAAAGATATGCTCAAGGCGGATGACTTTTCGTCGGTGGAGCTCGCAAAATTTATTAGAGGAAGTTGTTTCGGCGAGTTTGAGGTCTTAGAAGGGCGCATACCTCGTCAATACACAATCACATCGTTGGTATCAAACACCGCAGTGGCGGTGATGCACGCACACGTGTTTGAAAAGTTTGCTCGACAAGGCTCAGAGTTACGACGACGCATCGACGCCGAGCGAACGTCCAACATATTGCGTTTCTAGTTCAGTAACGGTAGGATAGTAAAAAGCTTCATGTTAGCGAAGCCATTGAATATATTTCAAGACAAATGTAGATTAGGTTCAATTGTTTCGTTTAGATCACAAAAACACGTCCTTTTCCAAAGCTTTCACGACGTCGTCTTGGTCGTTCAACTTGGCGACATCCACAGGAGACTTGCCGTCGTTGTTGCGAAGCGTCACAGACGCGCCGTGTTCCACCAAAAGTTCGACGAGATCAACGCGGCCGTAACCGGCGGCGTAATGCATGGGCGTGTTTTTGTTCTTATCCACCGCGTTCACATCGGCACCCTCCTTGCAAAGAAGTTCGGCGCACTTGATTTCGCCGTAGCCGCACGCGAAGTGAAGACCAGTGCGACCTTCGGAATCCTTCATGTTGGCATCTTGGCCAGCCTTCAAGAATTCAACGAGAGCGTCGTAATCACCTTCGGACGCAGCCGTGAGCACGGACTCTTCTTCGTCATCGACGGCTTCTTCTTCCTCCTCTTCCTCTTCCTCTTCAGCGTCGGCGCCAGCGCCGGCACCAAAGACTGGAACGACGTCACCCATCGCGGCGTTGATTTTTTTCAAAACCTTAGGATCGTTCCAGTATTTCATCATCGCTTGCGGACCACCGGTTTCGATCTCCTTCATAATCTCGCTCATTTCCGGATCTTCCTTCAACTCTTCCATCTTCCTCTTCATCTTTTCAGCCGTCTCGGGGTCGTTCATCGTCCCCATCATCGCCTTCATTTGAGGATCCTCCATCATTTGTTCACCGAGCTTTTGCGCCATCTTCATAAACGCAGGGTTTTGCATAACTCCTTGCATCGCTTCCATCGCCGCTTGTTGATCCACACCCGGCATACCTCCACCCGGCATGCCCGCCATCATCCCCATCCCCGGCGGCATCCCCGGCGGCATACCGCCCATGCCCGGTGGTAATGCCCCCATTTGTGCTTGCATATTCGCCATGTTCGCTTGCATCTGTTCTGCCATGGCTTTGAAATTCGGATCACTCGAAATCTGTTCCGCCATCTCCTTAATCGACGGGTCCTCGAGCATCTCGCGAAGTTTATCCATGTCAAAGGGCGAGCCGCCCGCGCCCATCATCCCGCCGCCCATGCCCGGCGGCATACCGAATCCCGGTGGTAAATCCCCTACATATATATATACGCACGACACGCACACGTCAGTACACACCAGTCGCACGCCGCCGTGACGACGCACACCACACGCGCGCTCTCGCGCGCCATGGATACGCCGATCGGCATCTTCAACCTTCATCGCATCGTCATCCACCAGTCGTCGCGCGATCGCCATCGCCACCGTCGCGCCGTACGAACGAACGAACGAACGCGAGCGCGCACATCGCCGTCGTCGTCACGCATCGCGCGTCACGCACCAGCCATGTTGCAAAGTCGTGCGTCGCGCAGTGAGGTGAGGTGGAACCCTGAAACTTCAGTGGGGGGCAATCGACCAATCATGACCAGGGGTCACAGTCCCGAGCGGGAAAATGTGCCCACATGTGGGACTGCGAGTATTTGCTTTTTTTGTTACAACACGCGAATGCGGCGGCGTTTGGGCGATCATTTCTACCCCGGCCCGATGTCTTCATCGGGCCAAACGAAAGGCATGAATGCCCAGCGCGCGCGTAAGTCACCTCGCGCGGTGTGCTCGATAGAGTCGAATTCATCGGTGTGGGGTAAGCCGCGAACGACGGCGTCGACGCGGTGTAAATCAAAGCGAGACGTCAAGCCCGGGTAGGATGTGCTCTCGCGTTCGCTCACGGCGTGCGCGTAAGTGCGGTCGATGATGTCTATCTCGAGAGGGCGTCCATCACGAGCGGTAGAGCCGAGCTCTTCGCGCACGGCGCGGGCGACGCAATCGCGCCAGAGCTCGCCCGCGGCGAGCTTTTCGCTGAGCGGACGCATGCGCGAACGCGTCTTGCCATTGGCAAATGTTTGCGAAATTTCAATCAAACACCGCGTGTCGTCGTCCGTGAACTCTGGACGGCGTATTCTAAGCGTCAGCACGCGCACGGTGCGTATGGCACGTCGTGCGGTGCGATCTGGATTGGATGAGTCGCGCGCGCCCGCGAGCGTGGACTCCCCCGCGCGACACTCGTGCAATAAATCCTCCACGTCTTTGCACCCTCGCCCGCTCGCAAACGCCCCTGGATCGACACCGCGCTGCGTGAGCCACCGCTCGAGGGTTCTAACATCCATCGCCGGTGCGTGCGGGTCGAACACGTCGTCGTCGTCGATGATATACGACGACGAAAACGACGACGAAAACGATGACGAAGCGACGCTCGGTGACGATGATGACGACACCGACGTCGACGCCGTGAGCGCGCACGCGCGAGTGCGCCGCCAACTCACGCCATGCGTCGCGCGCGATGCACAGCGCGCGGTGACGTTCGCCAGCGTCGCGCGCATCGCGTGCGACAGTGACGCCGATTAGATAGCATCAATGTGACTGTTGGAGCTCAGTCGCGTTCGTGACTCAGCGCATCGTCATTCGTGGACGCGCCGTCGCCGCGCGACGGTCGGGAACGATGGAATCGTTGCACGAGGGCGGTTTCGAGCGACAGCGCGCGGTAGTTGTCGCGGCGCGAGATGGGAGCTCGTCGTCGATGATGCAGTCGATGCGTGGTGGTGAGGACGCTGATGACGTGCTCATGGGCGATGTGCGGGATGTGGTGGACGTCGCGGGGGACGATACGCGGGCGTTGAATCCACTCGTGCCGGTGTCTTCGTACGTTGCGAGTGACGGCGATGGGGGCGAGGCGTTCGGGGCGAGGAAAGGATTGGCGGGTGATGGATCCGCGAACGCGGCGGCGGCTTCGGCGGCGAACGACGGCGACGACGCGCGCGCCGAGGAGTTTGCGTTCGCCGAAGTGTTGGCTAAAGTGAAGACGGAAGGCGCGAGCGCTGGTGCGGCGGCGGCGATGTTCGAAGATGCGTGCTGGTTGCGCGCGAGGGAGTTACGAACGCGCGCCGAGGCGAGGCGTCGTCGCTCGCCGAGCGCGGCGGCAAAGGATGTCGGCGAAGCTGAAGCGCTCGAGCGCGAGGCGCACTCATGGTCTCTCATTTACCACTTGCTCGGTGACGGCGCCACGGTTGAGCGCGAAAGCGCGGGAAGAGAGATTGAGATGTTGAACGCGACGCCGCGAGAAGACGGTGGCGCTCGGGGTAACTTTTTGCCTCCACCGTTGAGAAGTCGATTGCGTTGTGCTTCTCGCGATGAGACGAGAGATCCGGTAACTTTTAGATTGAATAGGATTATTGCTTGGCTCGAGTCCAACGCGTCGTCGACGTTGCGTAGAGCCGAGCTCGACGGGACGGCGTTTGATGGAAGATTTTTACGCGACGAATGCGCGTGGCGAGAAACCGCCGACGCGCTCGATTCGTCTGCGAAGTGCGACCCGGACGGCAATCCATTGTCGACGTCTCTCGATCCCGATGGTCCAATGCGCACGAATGCAGTATTACATCCATCTAATGCCGACGCAGAAGAGCGTTTGTGCAAGCGGTTATGGAAGCTTATTCGAGCAGGCAACATTCGCGAAGCGCGAGATTTGTGTTCCAAAGTTGGACAACATTGGCGTGCCGCCTCTCTTGGCGGTGCTGCGGGTTGGGGCCCAGCACCAGTAGGCTTAGTGGCGGACGAGGAACTTGAACGCGATGCGCGCAAGTTGCTCGCGTTGCGAGACATGGACACTCTCGCAGCGCAAAATGAAGTTGATTTGAATGACGACGCATGCGCTGCAGAATGCGACGGTGTCGGCGCCAACCGTCGAGCTTTGTGGAAATGGACGTGCATGGTTGCTGCTCGACATATCGCGAAGTCAGCAAAGCTTTCACAGCTCCCTTCGGCGCAGTATGAAGCGAGTGTGTATGGTGCGTTGTGCGGTGACTTGCAAACAATGCTCACAGCGTGTGAAGGTGACTGGGAGTCAACTACATGGGCATATGCGCGCGCTTTGTTCGATCTTCGCGTTGACTCCGTGGTGAACTCTGGGCGAGTGCTTTCCGATGTCGCAGATATCGAAGTCGGCGAGGTGATTTGTGACGAGAATGAAATCGAAAATGGCGACGATGACGCTGTCAAGCGCTTGGGCCAACCCAGATGGCCCACACTCGATGTCATCAACGCTACTCCGAAAACCGTGGAAGAGATCTTGCTGGTCAAGTTACCAGAAAAGTTTCCGGACGCCGATGCCCATCGCACGGTGCAGACGCACTTGATACTTGGTAAAACAAAAGAGCTTGTGCTAGACCATTTGCTGCAGTTGATTTTCCCTGAAGAAGAGCTCGCGAGTGATGGTGAGCGTGTGAGCCTTCGGCCGTTAGATGCTGGTCTCACTCGTTTCACCGCACATGCGTTGTTGTTTTTAGAGTCTTTATTAGCCGAAGGTGGTGGATTGTCTCCAGGGGGCGAATTATACTTTCATTTGAACAAAGTGTTGAACTTGTATGTAGTGCACTTGATTGCAAACAAGCGCTACGCGCTAGTTCCCGCATATGTAGTGCACTTGCGTCATCCGCTGTTGATCGAGACGTATGCCAACTTCCTGGATCTGTTAGCTCCGGCGGTGATGTCGCGCAAGTCGTTGTGCTTTGCTGAGGCGTCTCTTTGGATGGATATCGAAGGTCTCGGCGGGTGGCGTGAAATAGTCACGCGGTCGTTGAGTGATTCTCGTAGCCTTGACATGGTTCATCGCGGTCCAGATTATCGAAGATTGATGCTCCAATGGTCAACAGTTACAGTCGAAACCTACCCTGAAGCCGCAACTCATGCTTGCTTGCTTGTAAGGCAACTGATGTGCCAGCGAACCTCAATTAATGTCTTTTCTGGTGACGCCCAGGTGGATGGGGAATTGCGTGCACGAGAGATCCTGGTCGACGAACTTCCCGAAGGCGTGCCAGGCCAAGCGCGCGCCAACGGTGCATCGGAATCAGCTGCGGAGTTGGGTGACTGGGCGCGATATCTTTCCGCGACAGAGGCCATCACGGCGTGGAAGCAAATTTGGAGCGAAAACGAATCCAAGCGCTTAGACATTATGGCCCAAAACACTCGGCCATATCCTCCAGACCCGTTGCCAGCAATCGACGAAGATGAGTTATGTGCAGCTCAGCGTGCTGTTGATGCTGTTCTCACTCTGGTGCGCACGAAAAACTGGTTGGATGACGTCGCGCTTTGCGGGGCAGAGGACGAAATGGCACAAAATAATTTGCTGCTTCGTGTTGTCGCCATACCTGTGCTCAAGGGCTTTGCCGATTCGAACGGAGGCGTGCCAGCATCTGACGTGGAACAAATCGCCACGAACTTGGAAACGTTGATATCTTCCAAGTTTGAGCAAGGCGAGGTTTCAGTCAACGCAACGAGAGGCATCGCTCGAGGCGAATCACCGGCGCGTGCGGAGGGCGAGTACGGTCAAGTTGTGGTGCAAATATCTGCCACGTTGCCAGATGATACGAGTTTAGAAGACTTTGCTCGCGTGCGACAAGACGTCGCGCTAGCCATGTCGGATTGCGCCAAGGGCGATCTGCCAGGCCAAGAGGTGACACTTGATATTCAATCTGTCGACGGCAACTCTGCGGCTCTAGTGCACGCTCTGTGCCGCGCCATATGCATCCCATCAATCATGATGCAAGCTGCGCAAATCGAAGCAGCCATGCGAGTTGGCACGACGCGCGTCGTTGAGCTCACCGCCGATCCAGAGTATGGCATCTTTAAATACTTTTCGTCTACGGAACTGAAGTGGATTTTGGAGTTGGCAAGAGAAAGTGGGTTGACGCTCCTCTGAAGTCAATGTACATCGCATAGTACAGTAGCAAACAAACACGTTTGAACAATAAAATACAACAACAACAACTAAAATCTATGTACCGGTACGGCACTGTGCTAATAATCTATTTCATTCTCCCGTCTTGCGCTTCTTTTTCGTATGGCGAGCGCCGACATCCTTCTCCATCCAAGTCAGCTCAAACAACTCACATTCATCATCCTCCATGAAATCGAGCTCGCGCACGACGCGAACATTAAACATTTCTTTCGTCTGCTTCAGAAATTCTTCATGCGCATCGGGTGAACGACGCTGAATGCATACATAGCATACACTTGAAGTTGATTTCTTGAGTGTTCGCTCAATGCACGTCAGCAACGGCCCGACAAGCTTCACCGAAAACACTACATCCGTTCCCAGCACAACATCATACGGCCCGATCGCGATGATCTCATTCAGTTCATCTTCGCGTTCCCAATCGAGCGCCTTGACTGTCGGTGGCGCATGTTCTCCGAACGCCTTTGCCTCGACGTTGCGCTCAACGTTTCTCGAGCACGCTCCAAACGCAACCTCCTTCACGTCCGTCATCACCGTCACCGCTCCCGCGCGCGCGGCAACGAGGCCAATCAATCCACACCCACACCCAAGCTCGAGCAATTTCTTCCTCCGCCGTCCCCAACGCGCGAACGTACCGGCGCGTTCGAGGAATTTGGTGAGGCAAAAAGCGCTTTCCCACACAATGCCGCCGCACGAGTTTTCAACACCGCTGTCCTGCTCGAGCTCGAGCCCGTCGTAGGTGAACGTGCGGAGATTGGCGAGCTCGAAGAATGCCCCGGGGCCGTGTTCGGCGAGGAGAGCGTCGTACGAGGGCGGGGGCGATGTCGAAGTCATGCGTGCCCCAGTGTGGAGCCTTTGTCGCGGTGCTGTTTTCGGTGCTGTTTCTAAGCTTCTATTAAAAAATATCTTTAAAGGTTATCGACATCGGGGGTGTCTTCTTCTTCCTCCATGGCGCGAGCTTCGACTTCGGTGTCTGTTTCTATGAGGAACTCTCTCGATACGTCGGGCTTGTCGGCCTCGAGTTCGGCTTCGTGCGCACGAATGATGTTTTCGTATGTTTCGAGCGCCATTTCGTCTTGGCAGTACAATTCACCATTCTTGATGATTAACGACGCATTGGGGTCGTCCGTGGCGCCGCGAACGTGCACTATGGACATTCCAACGTCTTCAGCACTCATCATCACCACGGGTTTTGAAAAATCGAGCTGTCTGTCGTACGCGGTGTGCGCGCTCGCTTCATTGCGGGCGTAGACGAGATAAATTTTTGTCGTTGTCTCCTCGGTAGTGTTGAACGACGGCACAGGGGCATCGCTATCGAAATCCTCCTGATTTGTCACTCGCAGCTCTGTCCAAGCAATCTCGTGGTAATATGCTGGAGGCAAGGACATAAACGCCGACGTGTTGACGCGTTGCGCCTCCTCAACAAACCGTCCATAGGAATCCCGTCGTGCGCTGTACACTTCTCTCAAGTCGAGTCTCCCGTCGTTGGTTCTAGAAATGATGAAATCAACCCCATGAAGTTCAAAGGTATGATACGCATCCTCGACATTCGCCTTTGGTAAGCCTTTTGGCGAGCTCTCACGTAAATTTACCACCATTTCCCGCGCCGGCGTGGGTGTCGGGTTCTTTGACACATCTGGGAAATCCTTGGGTCCACGGTACATGTCGTCGCGGTCGATGCCAAGCTCTCGCTTTAAATCATCGTCATCAAAGTCGTTCTCGACAAAAGACAAATACCCGGCAGAGCGTGAATAAAATTCACCAGGTGAAGTGGGGCCGTCTTGCGGGAAATCGCCCAACGGCGGCAACAAATCCGCAGCGCGTTCTTCGTCGGTTTGAAACCCAGGCGGATAGTACATCGGGTCGGTGTCAACCTTCCCCGGATCATACATGTCCTCCTCTTGAATAGTGTTTCTCCACGCGGATGGTTCGGCTGCATTGTTGGAAAACATGTTGTCGATGTTCAGATCGACTTCTTCGTCGTCTTCATCGCCGCTTTCGTCCTCGTCGTCTTCGTCCACTTCAACGTACACCGTACCTTCCTCAGAGTCGTCAAACGACGCCTCAACTTCGGACATGGTAATCTTCGTCGGTGTCGTACTTGTAGACGATGGCAAACGACCGGTGACTTGCAAGAACTCATTATCTCGCAAGAGAGCTTCTTTCAACCCCGGTGGCGTCGGTCGCGAACGAGCAACGCCGAGGACAGCTTGTATAATGTCTTCCGTCGACACGCCCGCGGCGTTGCCTTTGCGCTTGATTGCACCGAAACTAAAATATTTCCCTTCTTCAGGGCTCCACACCAACACCGCGGGGACTTTCATGTCTTCGTTACCATCGATCCAGCACACTTTCCACCCGCGTCCGACAGCCGTAATCGAGGCATGCGTGGATTCTGCGGTAATGCTGAGCTCCTCCGCGGCATCAACCCACTTGTGTTTCGCCCACGTTTCTGCGCCGCTCAAATCCATCCCTCTCTGCTCACCAACAGCGGTGATGATTGCCCGGCTCACCACCCCAGCTGGACCGTGAAAATTAAAGTTCACACCAAGTGTGATGTACAAGCTCTCGGGCGTGGCGCCGACGCCGGCATTCCATCCGTCGATTGGGGACTCAAAGTGCGCTTCTTGCGCCGCGTCAGCCAGCGCGCCCGCCGCCTTTTGATCCGCCTTGTCCTTGAGAACGCCCGTGACGCGCATGAGCTCGTCCACAAAAGGATTCCACGTCGCGTCTTGTACTGCAGCGTCATTAATCGATCTGTTGTACACATCACGATAGATTTCGTTGACTAAGTAAATTTTCTGCGACGCCTCGTATATAGCCTCTGGCGTCTGACAAGACGCCTGATCAACATTCATCAACGCGCCTTTCGCGATGTCGTTCAGGAAATAAAACTTCCGAGTAGTCGACAAGTAAAACATCACCACATCCCTCTTCTGTCCATTCGGCATATTGCTCGCCGGGCACCAACACACGCGGTACTTTGGTTTTTCTGGCAACGGCGTATGCGAACTCACAAACGTTATCGGCGCCTTCGCCGCCGCCTCCTCCCACATCGCCTTCCGCCACCCAGATATCCCTCGCAATTTATTACCACTCGCCGCGTACGCCTCCTTCACTACCACCCGTCCTTCCGCCGAGCTCGGCGCGACAAAGTCCCACACCACGCCCAGGTTCTCCCACACCTCCAACACGCTCCAACCCGCGTTCTCCGGCGTCTCCCTCGCGTATTGCCGACCGCGAACGCGCTTCACCTCACTCTTCCCCCGCGCACCCGCACTCTTACTCGCCATGGCGCTCGTCGCACGCGACGCGCGCACGCACCGCGCGTTCGCTCGCGCACTCGTCCCGCCATGGTCCAGGTCACGCCCTCGCGCCCAACCTCTCGCGCGCGCATGAACGCCCACCGCGCGCGTCGTCGTCGTCGCGTGTAACGCGGGCGCGACCATCATCGTCGTCTGTCACCGCCTACCCCGCGATCGACCGCGAACGTCCGCGCGTCGGCGCGATGTGACGCCGCGAACGACGACGACGCATGGGTGGCGGCGGCGGTTCGTATCACGCCACCAATGTAAACATTTGAGCGCATGCGTCGCACCCTCTCTCTCTCTCGCGCGCGTCGTCGTCGTCGCCGCCGCCGCATTCGTCGTCGCCGCGCACGCGCGCAATGTTCGCCCGCGCGCTCGCGTCGGCGCTCGGCGCGTCGGCGCTCGGCGCGGTGTCGATGCTGAAGCCGCACCACCGCGCGCTGGGGCGAGGATGCGCAAAGGGCGCCAAGGGTGGTTGGCGATGCGCGCGGCGCGCGTGCGGGGCGATGCGCGGCGCGCGGGGGATGACTGGGGTGGTGACGGCGGTGTCGTGGACGTCGCGGTCGCGTTCGACGACGAGGAGGATGGCGGTGGGGAGGACGAGGGGGGGGACGCGCGACGTCGGGGCGGCGTCGGGCGCGGACGCGGACGCGGACGCGGCGGCGAGCGTGTACGACGCACCGGAAATATACGACGTCGCGTTTGGGTTTCGCGATTTTGATAAGGAGATTGATTTCTTAGAGACGCTCGTGCGCGAGTACGGGGGATTGCGCGGCGGTGGTGGGTTGACGAGCGCGTTGGAGCTCGGAGCGGGGCCGGCGTGGCATTCGTTGGCGTGCGCGCGACGCGGGATTCAAGCCGTCGCACTCGAGCGCAATCCCGCCATGCGTGCGTATGCGAATGATAAAAGAGCTGCAGTTGAAGCGAGCGGGGTGAAGCTGAATAGTATGCGCGTGGTGGATGGAGATATGCGGCACATTGAGCTGCCGCACATGATGGCGCCCGAAGGCGGATTTGACTGCGTCGTCATGCTGCTCGGCACGGTTGCGCATTTATTGACGTACGACGACGCAATTTCGTGCATGACGAGCGTGAGGAAGCACCTCAAGCCAGGTGGTTTGTTCGTCGTCGAGTTGGAGCATCCTTGGGATTTGTTTAGTGGTGATTTGTCCGAAGGTGTTGGCGACGCGTGGGACCGCGTGGACGAAGAGCGAGGCGTAAAGGTGCTCGTTGAATGGGGCCGAGACGGCGACGAGTTCGACATCGAAACCCAAGTCTACGAACGAACGGTGTCTTTCAACTTAATCGAGCTCGATGGCAACGAAAACACAAAACCGAAGGTGTTGAAAACTGTCGAGGAAGTGGTGCCGTGTAAAATTTACACGGCGCCGGAATTCAAGGCGCTGGCGCGAGCGGCGTCTCTCGCGCACGTCGGCACATTCGGGGACATGTCCACCACCATGGCGCTCGACGACGAAGACGCGCACAACATGGTTCTAGTGTTCCGTAAAGACGACTAAAAGCATAGGTTTGTACCATTTTTGGCTTTGCATTGTAATAAAACGACTCCAATGTCACGAGTAACCACAACAGTTTTACGCTCCACAACTTTACGCGCACCATGGCTGCGGCTGCCGTGGTCTGTGGCGCCGCCATCGCAGGTACGCACGGTGCACGATGTCACATGTATCACGTCCTCGCCGCCGCCTGCGCCGCCGCCATCGTCACGCGTCGCGTCGCGTCGTTTCTCGTTTCGTGTCTTTTTCGTTTGAGTGACTCACGCATCAACATTAACCGTTCGTCGTGTTCGTCTTCAATTCAGGTGTCCCTCGACGCGTCGCCGTCACCTCTGCCGCCGCGATGGGTGCCATAGGCTCGCTCACGACGCTCATTTTCGCCTACCGCGAACCACTCAACCGTTGCCGGTGCACAAAGGATGAAGTCGCGTCCACGTCCCGAGCGTCTTCGCGCTCAAATATTTTCGACGCACACTGCGCGCGCTGTCGCAAACGCACTCGTCTAGGCGTAGCCATGAGCTTTGTGTTCTCCCCAGCCTACGTCGCGGCGGCGAGCGCGTTGACGGCGCTCGCTGCACACGTCGCCGGGAGGAAGTGTTTAGGCGGCGCGAGAGGCTTGGCGCGAACGGCTCGCGCGAGACTTCGCGAACGCAGGCGCGCACGACACCCCTCCGACTAGCACGACGACTATAATACATACACATTATTACTAGCACGCACGCCGCGCGCATCGCCGTCATCGGCGCGTCGCAGCATTGACATTAAACGCGCGGCGGCCGTATCAGGCGCTGTCCCGCCCTAGCGCGCTCGAGGTCGTCATTGCCCGACGCACCTCACGCGTTCGTGCCCATTCGTCACCCTCACGCGCGTGACGTGCGGTGGACGCCCGTACCAATTCGTCAATCCCGCGCACGCATCGGCGCCGCGCGCGCGTGACCCGTCAACGGCGCGCATTCGCATCTTGCGTCAAGTCTATCCAGGTTGGAGACGACTCAAAACACATGGCGCCGCGTTCAATCACGCTCGCCGAGGTCGAGCAGCACGTGACGTACGATGATTTATGGCTCGTGATTGATGGTAAGGTGTACGACGTCACGGAGTTTATGGATGACCACCCGGGCGGTGGGGAGATCATGTTGAACGCCGCGGGGAAAGATGGGACGGATGACTTTGAAGACGTCGGACACTCTCCGGCGGCGCGCGAACAGCTGAAAAAGTACGAAATCGGCACCTACGCCGGTGGTGCGAGCGCGAATGGTGACACGGGTAAAAGTAAGGGCAAGAATACGATGACCACGGGTGGGATGTCGAGCATTGGTGCGATTTTATTACCGTTGTTTGTGATTTTGCTCGCGCTCATCGCGGCTAAAATCGGCGTCAAGGCGTAGATTTTCAAAGTGGTTGTTTTGTTTGCAATGTTGTAATGCGTAACGTTACACGATTTAGGTTTATTGTGATTCGTGTGTCTCGTGCGTCGCTCGCGTGGTGCGTCGCGGTCGATGCCGATGGCGCCTGGCGTCCGTTCATACGCGCGACGCGCTTGAAGCTCACCATCGCCCGCGGCTCGCTCGACGTCACTCACGCGCGCGACACCTCCCCGTCGTCGTCGTTGTCGTCGTCGTCGCGCACATCACCATCGTCGCGCACGCCATGGTCGATGCCCTGCCGCCGTGCCACGCCCGCGCCGACGTCGTCGTCGAGTTTGGCGTCGGCCACGAGCTGTTGGTGCGCAACGCCGACGCCGCGGGCGCGAGCGACGCGCCCACCGTCGTGCGCTGGAGCGCGTTGAGCGATGCGCGCGCACGCGTGGCTGAGCGCACCGCGCACGCGTTGCTCACGCTTCGCGCGACAGAGGTACGTCGAACGTGGCGCGAACGAGAGGTGTTTACATGTTTGATGGCGGGGGAACGTCTGTCGCGCGTCGGCGAAGACGACTGACTGACGGCGTGTTTTACCGCACGTACGCACACAGAACGCGAGCATGTCTCGAGGGACGTACGTTGAAGATGAATTCGCCACGCTTCATGCGTTTTCGCGCGCGGTGACGGAGGCGTTGGATGAAATATCAGAGTCGAGCGCCGGTGACGCGGGCGTGGCGTTGTCTTGCGCGGTTTGGGAACTTTTAGAAGGGTATTTTGTCACCAAAGGTGGTGGGTTAGGCGTGGGTACGGATGAAATAGTGTCGTGGTATCGCAAGAATGCGGCGAATTTGGCGCTCGGGAAAGATAGTGCGAGTGCGAGGTTGCGCGTTCTGTTGGATGCGTTTAACCAGAGCGCTCGGCCAGAGGAGGAACTTGGATATTGGGACATGATCGCCACCATGGTTGCCATTGGCTGGATCGATGCGGCGATTGACTTGATTAATATGCACAGTTCATGGGCGGAGTGGCGTCTGAGAAAGACGAGCGTGCAACCGCAGGTGGAATTAATGGAAGCGGCGGTGGCGTTGTTGCAAACGCTTCCGCGACTCGGAGGCGACGACGGTGGCGCCGCGAGTGTGCCGCAATTCACGAGTTTTCGCAACGCATGGTTGATGCAGGTGAAGTCTGTTCTCGCCGAGGGTGGATTATTTAACAGTTGCTGGGGACCGACTGCTGATGGCGTTCGAGCGGTGCTCCTTGTGCTCTCGGGTGACGAACGCGTCATCACGGCGCGCACTGGAAACTGGATCGAACTCATGTTGGCGCAGTTGCAGCATCGCTATCCGACGTTGAAGATTCACGGCGAACATGAAAGTTTAGCGCAAGCGTCAAAACGCACGAAGGGACCACTGATGAGCGATGCGCTCGATTCCTTATTACTCGCGGTGATGGCGGGCGATGCCCAAGGCGTTGTCTCTGTGTGTTCGCGACATTTAGATGCTTGGTTTATGGCCTACTCGACAGCCATGCTCTCGCGCTCGGGTGGGGCGCAAGCTGATGTATTGCGACGACCAACGGCGTCTGGGGCGAGCCAAAGTGAGCTGTACATGCTCGAGTATTGCTCCGCGCTGTCGACGTCAAAGAGAACGAGACATTTAGCCGTGAGTGTGCTCGCCGCGTGTAGCCCACAACGCGGTTCCGAGATGATTTCGCAAGCCCTCATGCGCATGGCAGTTGAAGAAGACGTCGATGAGACTGAAGACGACGCTCACGCGCGGGAGGCGTACGCGCGGGCGGTGGAACTCAATCTTCCGAGCACCAGTGCTCGCATTGCGCGCATGGCGAGCGAACGCGCGCGCGCGAATGGCTACGTCGCCCTCGCCTTTGACTGGCTTCGCGAATGCGGGGACTTGCACGGGAGTGATATGTTAGCGCGGGGCGTCGCACGCGTCGCAGAGAGCGATCATGGTGATCCGAGCGCGGCGCTCGTGCGCGTCGACGCTTTCATGGCGAAAAACGGCGACGTCTTGGCGCGCGCGGGAGATGGCGGGAACGACGCCGCCGACGATGACGGCGTCGCCGCACTCACAGATACGTGCGTTGATTTCTATCGCGCACGCGCGACATTCGTCAACGCTATACGTGCGTTACGCGAAGACGCCGCGGCGGGCGCGCGCGAGGCTAAAATCGCCGCCGACGCCCTCGTCGCCGCGCTTGCGCCTCGCGCCTCCCCTCCCGAGCTCTGGCCCGCGCTCATCATCGATGCCGCACCGCTCTTCGAAAGTTCTTTCGACGCATGCGAGCTATTCTCCCCCGACGCCGTGCGTCTCCTCGCCGCCCGAGCGCACGGCGCCTCGACGCTCGGCATCGCCGACTCCGCCCGCGCCCTCGACGCCCTCGCCACCTCCCGCGATCCCGCGCGCGACGTCGCCACCATCGACGTCATGCGCCTCGCCCTCGCTCGCGACGCCATCGCGCGCCTCACCGCGCGCGTCGCCCTCGAATCCATCGGCGCCTGAGCCGCCCGAGCGCGCCGACGCCGACGCCGCGCGTCGCAGCCAGCGCCATCCCCATAGACAGCCTCTACACATGCCATACTATACACACATACCACCATTCACACTACTCACATACCACATCACCCTATATACATACGCACATAAATCCCCCAAGACATAAATCCCAAAACGTGTATACCCTGAGACCCCATGTTCTGGGGTCCTGATTGGTGAAATCACGTCAGGGGAACCAAAAAACGTCGCTTCCGCTTCCCGGTCGTTCGCGCGCGGCGACGACATACCCGCACGCACGACGACGACGACGAGCACCGACGACGGTTGTGCGCGCGCGTGTGTGTAGTGTGTGTGTGCGTTGATCGGCGACGTACGTGTGTGACGGCGACGCGCGCGGTGGAGGGAAGACACGACGCGAGAGCGATGCGATGGGGGGAACTTGCGAGACTGACAATCGTTGAACGTCGATGGGTATATAGGCGACGTGTGCGCGCGACGGGCGATCGTACGCGAGGGGCCGAGCGCGATGAATGAAAATGAGACGTATGCGCGTGATGGTGCGGTGGGTGGTAAGCCAGGTGAGTGGTGCGATGTGATAGAGTTGGGTGATGATTGTGTCGCGACGTGCGACGCGCGCGCGAGAGAGACGATGGACTGATGATTGGTTTTGTTTTTGCGTACGTTTAGGTTTACGATCACAAGGATTAGCGCCTGCGGGGAACCGTGCGGCGTTGAGCAATATCGGGAATGTGTTAACTGGGGCGCAGGGCGTGCGGCAGACGCGTGCAGGGAAGGCGAGGTGTGTTTTGAGCGCTCGCGCAAAACGCGCAAAACGCGCGCGGGATTTCGCGTCGATGAAGGTGTCTTTTCGTGTGTTTGAGCCGTCTTTTGTGTGTTCAAGTACTGACTGTGGTGTTTTTCATACGCTGCGCGTGATATAGTCAACACGTCGAGCCGGCAACGCAGAACGCCGCGCGATGGGGTCGGACTTCTCAGCGCACGTCGCACGGCAAGCCGCGCGCGAGCGCCGCGGGCGGATCGATGACGACGGCGGGTGGCGACGTGGATATGCGCGAATCTTATTCATCCTACCTCGAACGATCGGTGGCTGGGGATGAAATGACCGATGCGTTACCGGATATCGATCTTTATGATCACGACAACCCGTTAGCGGTGACGGAATACGTGAATGACATTTATGACTATTGGTACAGAGTCGAGGTGCGTATGCGCGCGTCAACGGCTCTACGGCGCGCGGCGTCGCGTCGCGTTGAGATTGTGTGTTTCGTCGTGCGCGCCGAATGCGATTGTGTACGTGGTTTGAGAATGTGTACTGACTGTGCGTTTCTGTCGTCGTCGAATGTGTGCTCGATCGTAGCCCAACACGCAAGTGTCTGAAAAGTACATGATCATCCAAGGCGACATCAACAGCAAGATGCGCGCGATTCTCATCGACTGGCTGGTGGAAGTTCATTTGAAGTTTAAGCTCATGCCTGAGACGCTGTTCTTGACGACCAATTTGATTGATCGTTTCCTCGAGTTGAAGTCTGTGACTCGTAAAAACCTACAACTCGTTGGCGTCACCGCAATGCTCGTGGCGAGCAAGTATGAAGAAATTTGGGCGCCCGAAGTGCGCGATTTTGTGTACATCAGCGACAAGGCGTACACGCGCGAGCAAATTCTGGATATGGAGAAGACGATGCTGAATACGCTTGGTTTTCATCTCACCGTTCCAACTCCGTTTCAGTTCATAAATCGATACTTTAAGGCTGCCGGTGGCGACCGCAAGTTTCAGCTGTACGCGTCGTACGCCGTCGAGTGCGCGTTGCCCGACTACAACATGTTGCAGTACTCTGGGTCAATGTTAGCCGCGGCTGGGGTATACATTGCCATGCGTGCGTTGCGCACGGGGACGTGGAATCACGTCATGGAGGCGCACACGCGAGTTTCCGAGGCGCAAGTGTACCCATGTGCGTGCGACATGGCAGAACTCATGCGCAAGGCGCCGACGGCGTCGCTCACCGCCGTGTTTAAAAAGTACAGTGGGGAAAAGTTTATGAAGATTGCAACCTTGCCCGTGCCGAACGAGCTTCGACTTTAAGTCAGTTGATAGAACTTGATACACGCTTTCACACACATCACTTGCACATCGTGTCTTGATTGGTTTCGTACACGATGTGTCTTCTAGAAGAGTCTCTCGCGTTTCTTCCGCGCCTCGTGTCTTTTGACACGCGAGGATGAAACGTACGCGATCGCGCGCACGGAGGCGCGGGCGCATCTCACAACGATGCTGATCGTCTCAAAACAAAACACACACTTTAAGTTCCATTCGCACTTTGGCAAGGTGCATTGTAATTCTAGTTTTCGATAAATTGCCAATATTGTTGTTACACTTTGCCGCGCGCGAGCGACGTCTACGATATCTACCTAGGTGCTACTACTATTGCGCTATGTCGCGTCGTCATCGATGACTTGCCTCAAGATGGCACCCATATACGTTTCACGCACGCGTGCGCGCGACACTTTGCCACTAGCGTTTTTGGGGATATCATCCGTGATGAATACGAAAGTTTTGGGAACCTTGAACCGCGCTAGAGACTCCGCGCAATGCGCCTTGAGCGCTCGGATGGCGTCGTCGTGCGGCGCTTTCAAGCGCACCACCGCAGCGACGGCCTCGCCCCACAGCGCGTGTGGCACACCAATAACGACTGCATGCGCGACATTGTCATGTGCGCATAACACACTCTCGACTTCTTGCGGGGCAACGTTTTCTCCACCCGATTTAATCATTTCCTTGAGACGGCCGACGAGCCAACATCGACGCGCGCCGCTGGCGTCGATGACGACTTTTCCCAAGTCTCCGGTCGGGAACCACCCATCGTCGTCAAATGTGGACGTGCGATCGATGTCTACGTAACCACGCATGACTTGGGGCCCGCGCACGAGGAGCTGTCCGGAGGCATCCGTTTTGATTTCTACTCCAGGCGCGGGTTCGCCGGCAAACGTAGCGTCCTCAACCAGTCGCGCATCGTCTGCGCGCATAAATGTCACCGATGATGACGTCTCAGACATGCCGTACGCCATAGTGACGACTGCACTGGGAAAGATTTCGCGCACATCGTTCAAAGAATCGACGAGGCGACCACCACCGATGAGAATTTTCTTCACCGATGGATACGATGAACTCGATGCGCGCGGTACAGCTCGTAACAACATCGTTATCATCGTCGGCACAGCTATAAATGCCGTCACGCGTTCGCGCGAGATGACCTCAAGCACTCGTTCTGCGTCGAACTCTTTCATGAATATATGATTCGCACCCGCGACGAACGCCGCGTGCGCGCTCGACATCCCGCCGATGTGAAACATCGGCGCAAAGTGCAAAAATATGTCGTTCGTGTCGTATCCGACGCATTGAAGTTTCGCCGCCGACGCCGCGCAAATTCCTGCGTGCGTCAACATCGCCGCTTTAGCCACTCCTGTTGTGGTACCACTCGTATGACAATACAAGCATACGTCTTCGCCACCTACGCGCCGTGTTGTGCGCTCAACCGTTTGAGCCAAACGCGCAAACGCTTCGTCATGCACATCCACACCTTCCGTCGCCGCGATGAGCTCTTCGGCGCGTATGACTCGAATTCCAAACCCAACGGCGTCGCGCGCGCTCTCGATCCCATCATCATCGCACACCACGAGCACGGCGCCGACGCGTCGCGCCGCGTCCACCGTCTCCGTCGCGCCCCAGCGCGAGCTCAACGGCGCCGCAACCGCCCCGATCGCGTTCGTCGCCAACCAACACGCGAAACCGATCACGCTCGGTCGTATGACACTCGCGATGACGACATGTTCTCCCTCGCGCCCGGTGGCGTGCGCTAAAAATTGTTCCGCGCACGTCGCCACGAGCGCTTGAAATGCAGCTCCAGACCAGCGTTTTCCATCGTTACCGTCGTCGACGAACGCGCACTCACGCATGCACGGATCGAAAACACCCGCTGCGACGTTTACGCGCGCGCCCGCGTCTGTGCGAGCGGCGCGCGCGTCATCTGCGGCGTCACCGCCGTGAGGCAGCATCTGCGGGAGCGTTTCGGGCGAGCGTTTTTTCGTAGCTCGACACCATTCATCGACGCGCGCCCGCCTGCGTGATG
>Ga0255779_1001652_pt1 | contig 24995 bp, 17 predicted proteins | sample 011ome_21_FD_179977 | JGI IMG/M metagenome (GOLD analysis project Ga0255779, IMG submission 179977) | Coastal salt marsh microbial communities from the Groves Creek Marsh, Skidaway Island, Georgia - 011508AT metaG (version 2) | ecosystem: Environmental > Aquatic > Marine > Intertidal zone > Salt...
TTCCGGGTCACGGCTTCGTTCGCGACCCCGAGTGAACGGCACCACACAAAAACTGCACATGTTATCGCAACCTCGCATGATGCTGATGAAAGCCGTAACCCCATTCGAATCCAGCCGCACAGGGCTGATCTCCGCGTAGGTCTCTTCTCGACTGAGCAAGACGTTGACGGCCTTCTGCCCTCCGTGAACTTGATCAACCAAATTTGGGATGTCCCTGTACGCATCCGGACCCACGACCAAATCCACCAACTTTTCCTGTTCCAACAAAGACTCCTTCAGGCGTTCCGCCATGCAACCGAGCACACCAACTACCAGCTGTGGCCGATGCTTTTTGGCTTGCTTAAACTGGCGTAATCTGGATCGAACGCGCTGCTCGGCATTTTCTCGGATGGCGCACGTATTCAACAAAATCAAATCTGCCTCATCTTCATCCCGCGTTGTGGAAAATCCCGCTTCATTCAGGATGCTTGCAACAATTTCTGAATCGCTGAAATTCATTTGGCAACCGTAACTCTCCAGGTACAACTTGCGGGAATTGCTGGGCGTTCCCGACACGACGGTGGGAGATCCCTGCAGGGTTTCGTCAAGCAATTCTTTGGAATGGTCAGCAGGAGAATGGTCCATGAAAATTGGTTAATGAAGTGCAAAAATAAGGGCTTCCCACCAAATGCTGACAGTTTGTCAGTTCAATTATCCGCTGAACAATCCTTTGGCAATCAGATAAGGAAGGAGGATGTACAAAATGGAATCTCGGATGAGGTAGTACATGAAGACCGCCACAATCAGCTTCCACCCGTAGCGCTTGACGAGCCCTTTGAATCCATCTTTCTTGAAAACCGCCCGGTATTCACGGCCTTTTTCCCTCGAAAAGTTCGATTTAAATCCCATACCTCATTGGATTCATCGATCGATTCCGCTCGGACAAAGGAGCGGAACAATCAGGGGTTTTCTGTGGGATTGGGAATGGAATCACGGGAGCGCAAAGTTGCGTCAGAATTCAACAAATCGAACACCCGGAAGTTTCCGAGTTTTGTCATTTCATGCGTCAACCAAGGGCTTTGTTTGTGCAATTCATACCAATTCTCGTCGTTACACGTCAAAAACTTAGCCCCGCGCATCACATAGTGGGCAATCCGTTCATCACCTGCGTAGGCATCATCGTACAAATCTGTGAATCCCTTTTGATCCATCAGCGACAGCGTGATATTCGGGCTCGGATCGGGAACAGAAATCACCAAATCGGTACGCATAATTCCGTTCGATCTCAAGTGGTCAACCCACGCTGATTGATTCGAAAATCGCCGATTTTGGTCCCAATGAAACCAGCTCCAAACATCCCGTTCGCGCGCCGGAAGAAGGGTTTCAGATAGCCAACCGCCGACGGGTCGGTGCTTCATACGCGTTCGGAGGCCGGCATCTGCAAATTGAATGAGCCCGGCGAAAACAGCGAGAATAATCAAAGCAAGCCGTCGCGGATTCGAGATCTCTGCGGCCTCGATGACCCTGAGTAACCAAAGCCCGAAGAGGGGCACTAAAATTTGGAATTCAATCAGGTAGTAATCATGGACGTTGAGGTTTTCAAACCAAAGCAGAAAATACATCAGCAATCCAATTGCAATGCCGCCTGTAGCGAGGGCATAAGCATTCGCCCTATCCTTTCCTCGGCCCCAAACAAATGCCACCAACGTCATAAGCCCTATCGCGATGATGGTATAACGATGATACCACTGTGGAAGGACATCCTCACGGAACGCACGCCAAACTTCCTCCGGTTGTTCGCAACTCCAAATCGGTCGAATGCTGGTCAAATAATAAACACTCCCATTGAGGGCATTCACTTCTTTTGCCCAGACAACCCAAGCCACTCCGAACAATAGTGGCACAACCCACATCACTACCCAACGCAGGGGACGAAGTGCGGAAAAGCTCATCAAAACAAGGGGCCACCAACCCAATGCCATCGTCGGTCGAAAAAGCACAGCAAGGGTCAAGGCGATTGATGCAATTGCACCTAGCTTGAAGTTGGATTGACTCGACCTCCACCACTTATCAGCCGCCCACCAGGCGAAGAACAGACACCCCAGAGCGGCACTGTTTACGAGGTAGTTGGGTCCGTAAAACGCCATCAATCCCGATGACATCGTCAACCAAACCACGGCGATGGCACCCCAGGGTTTGATACGATTGATCAAGAGCTCAAAAAGCCCTCCAAAACCGAGTAACAAGATGCATAAATGGGTCCAGCGCAACGTCCAAGGTTGCACGCCTGTTGCCCTCCAAAGGGCCCCGTTCAGAAAATAAGTGAGCGTAAATTCGCCTACCGCTTCACCGCCGGAATCGCCGTGCTGAAAATGCATAGCAGGATCCATCAATCCCCGCGACTCTCTGGCATAATTAAGTGTCACCGAATACGCGTCGCACTGCCTCCATTGGTGCATTCCATAGGGCTCGCGAAAAGCAATCGCACCGAAATCATACACCGAAAAGACGATAAGTATTACCCCGACCCAAAAGGTGAGTCTCGCCGTTCTTATCGATCCAAATTCCCAGCGCTGCGCTTGCAAAGGCGAACGAAAATGAGTTGTCATGCGTGGCGCAATTCTACGGTGTTTTGACGGTGAATTTAACGCCTACGTTTGGAAAGCTTTTTTCGCGATTAACAAATCCATCCCTTTCTTTGCGTTCCTTTAAACCCATCCATGTCAAAGAATCTAGTCATTGTCGAGTCGCCCGCTAAGGCCAAAACCATTGAGGGTTACCTCGGGAAAGATTTCGTTGTCAAAAGCAGCTACGGACACATCCGGGACCTGCCAAAAGGAAGCGAAAGCGTAGACGTGGAGCAGGGCTTTGAGCCCAAATATGTGGTAGCCGATGACAAAAAGCAATTGGTCAAAGAGCTGAAGCAAGCTGCCTCCAAAGCAGAAGTTGTCTGGCTCGCAACGGATGAGGACCGTGAGGGAGAAGCCATTTCCTGGCACCTCTACGAGACCTTGAACTTGAAGCCCGAATCGACCAAGCGCATCGTTTTTTCTGAAATAACGAAAAACGCAATCTTGAAATCGATAGAAAATCCGCGCACAGTCGATGTCAACCTGGTCAATGCGCAGCAGGCACGACGAATTCTCGATCGATTGGTTGGTTTCGACCTAAGCCCTGTCCTTTGGAAAAAAGTCAAGCCGGGCCTCAGTGCAGGTCGGGTTCAAAGCGTAGCTGTACGTATCATTGTGGAGAGAGAGCGCGAGATTGCTGCCTTCAAACCGCAAGACGATTTTCGCGTTGTCGGTGAATTTGCAGCTGACGGCATCAACGTCAAAGCTCCATTGAACGAACGCTTCAAGACCGAAGATGAGGCAACCCAATTTTTAAAAGATTGCGTAGGAGCCTCACACCACGTGACAGCGTTGGTCACCAAGCCGACCAAGCGTAAACCCGCAGCACCATTCACCACTTCCACGTTGCAACAAGAGGCTTCGCGTAAGCTGGGCTTCTCGGTTTCACGAACAATGCGGGTAGCTCAAGGACTCTACGAAAGCGGGTTGATCACCTACATGAGGACGGACAGCACGAATTTGAGCAATGACGCCATCAATCAGGCAAAAGCGGTAATCACCGATGAATATGGAAGCGATTTTTCCAACCCCAAGCAGTTTACGGGCAAAAAATCCAAAGGCGCTCAAGAGGCACACGAAGCCATTCGACCTTCTGATTTGAGCCGCAAATCCATGCAGGGCGAACGCGACCAAGAGCGCTTGTATGATTTGATTTGGAAACGAACCGTAGCCTCGCAAATGGCGGATGCGGAATTGGAAAATACGACAGCGACCATCGACGTTTCGACGCGAAAGGAAACATTTGCCGCAAAAGGCCAAGTCATCACCTTTGAAGGCTTTTTAAAAGTATACCTCGAAGGCAAAGACGAAGACAGCGAAGACCAAGATCAAGACGATGGCCGGCTTCCTGCGATGACCGAAGGACAAATGCTCGGACGCGAATCCATTACAGCGACCCAGCGGTTCACAAAGCACGCTCCCCGATACACTGAAGCTAGTTTGGTCAAACGCCTTGAAGAGCTTGGCATAGGTCGTCCTTCGACATATGCCCCAACGATTTCAACGGTCCAAAAGCGCGGTTATGTGGAAAAAGGCGACCGCGATGGAACTCCGCGGGATTTCCGGATCATTTCGCTCTCGAACGATGCCATCTCGGCAAAGACTGAGACCGAGAATACCGGGGTCGAGCGATCAAAATTATTCCCGACTGACATCGGCATGGTCGTGAATGATTTTCTACTTCAGCACTTCGATCAAATCATGGATTTCAATTTCACTGCGGAAGTGGAAGAAAAATTCGACGTGATTGCCCAAGGTCAAATGGATTGGCGGACCATGCTGGAAGATTTCTATAAAGGCTTCAAGAAAAATGTTGATCTGACCCAGGAAAATGCAGAACGAGCTTCTGGTGAGCGAATTCTGGGCAAACACCCAGAAAATGGAAAGACCATCCTGGTTCGGATTGGCCGTTATGGGCCCTTGGCTCAAATCGGCGATCCCGAGGACGAAGAGAAAGAATTTGCTTCGCTACTGAAGACACAAACGCTGGAATCCATTACGCTGGAAGAGGCACTTGAATTATTCAAATTACCAAGAAGGTTGGGTGAGCTGGATGGCAAAGTGGTCGCTGCCGCCATTGGACGATTCGGCCCGTATGTCCGACACGACGGAACTTTTGTTTCACTGAAGGCAGCAGACGGCGATGACCCATACACCGTAACCATGGAGCGAGCGACAGAACTGCTCGCCGCCAAGCGTGCTGCAGACGCAAAAGCCCTGATCAAGGTTTTCACCGAAGACGAAACCGTGCGCATTTTGGAAGGTCGATATGGACCGTACATCAAAGCGGGCAAGAAAAATGTCACCATTCCGAAAACCGAGGATCCTCAATCCATTGACTGGGCTCGGGCTCAAGAGCTGATTGAAGAGGCCGCGAAACGTCCTCCACGAGGCCGAAAGAAAAAGAGCTAAACGCATCTTCTCAATTAATCACCGTTTGGCTGTCAGCAACCTTTGGTGAATCCCTTCAGGGGTCTTTCGGTATTCTGCGAAATTGCCGTCCATGCTCGACGGTATTTACGACTTGTTCGATTCGGTGATTACCCCCCACTATTCTAATGCTGAGGGAGCGCAGCGCATTGCTGAGCGAATCGACGTTCACAGCTTCGAACACCGACCTGAACTCGAGGGGGCCCGAGTCGCCATTTTCGGAGTGCTCGAAGGAAGGAAAAGCGGTGACAACGAAGGATGCAGCGAAGGTCCGCAACGGATCCGGGAGTGTCTGTACCGGTTGACCCCCCATTCGCACTGGCAAACAACCATCGACCTCGGTAATTTGCGGCCCGGCGTCACAGAAGCGGACACGGTCGCAGCCGTTCAATCCATCGTGGGTGAGTTGACACAGCAAGGAATCGTGCCGGTCATTTTGGGAGGAGGACAAGACCTCACCACCGCCATGTATCGGGCCCTAGAACCATTTGGTCGACCGGTTCAAATGGTCACTGTCGATGCTCGATTGGATTTTGGAGCCGACCCCGATCAAAGCACTTCACGGAATTTCATGAATGACATCATCCTTCATGAGCCCAATTATCTTTTCAATTACACCAACATCGCACATCAAGGGTTCTTGACCGATCCTGACACACTCGATTTATTGGATAAACTGCAATTTGAGTCCATTCGATTGGGTGAAGTCATGGAACGACCGGATCTCATAGAACCGGTATTGCGCGATGCCGACCTCGTTTCCATTGATGTAGGGGCAATCCGTGGGTGTGATCATGCAGCACATGCGGCCGCTGGACCCAACGGTTTGGACGCCCGAACTGCATGTCAATTGGCCCGATATGCTGGGATGAGCGATAACATCAAAGCCATTGGCATCTTTGAGCACAACCCCGACTTGGACAACCGGGATCTCGGTGGACAACTCATTGGTCAAATGATTTGGCACATCCTCGATGGGATTTATGCACAAAAGGCTGATTATCCGAAGTGCTCGTTGGATGAGTATGCAAAATACGTAGTGGACTTATCCGACATCGAACAAGCAATTGTTTTTTTCAAGTCGAGCCGAAGCGATCGGTGGTGGATGGAAATCCCCTACCCGCATCGAAAAGAGCAAAAGCACATTGTAAGCTGTTCGTACGAAGATTACTTGGAAGCGAGTGAGGGCAAGATGCCAGAACGGTGGTGGAAAACGGTGCAAAAGCTGAACTAATTCGACCCCAGGACCCCAGATTTTCTCCGAAGAAATTCACAAGTTTTAGAATTTCTCTATATTAGCGTTCTTGAGGAAAATCCCTCGGGAAAAAACCTGCTGTAAATCAACTAGTTAGCATGACTCGAATTCTCCACCTCGCGAGCGCCTGTCTTTTTGTTGTTGTGTCAATGCATGCACAGCAAGACCCACAGTTTACCCAATGGTACATGGAACCGGCCTCATTCAACCCGGCTGTGGCTGGAAACAGTGAGCTGACTTGCGTTTCAGGAACTTATCGAAACCAGTGGGAGGGCTTGGATCGCGACCCTAATACGTCCATGCTCACGGCGCACACGTTTGTCGATCAAATCAAAGGCGGTGTTTTGCTTTCTGTATATCAAGACGCGTTGGGCCAAGAAGAGAACATGATGGCTCGATTGGGTTATGCTTACCACTTGGAACCCCTGTCAAACGGTGCCATTGTCAGCGCAGGATTGTCAGCTACCATGTTCCAGAAAACGCTCGGAAAAGAATGGATTGCTATTGACGATTACACCCAAGACGCGGCTATCCCGAACACCGAGACCAGTGCGAGCACCATCGATTTGGATTTCGGTATTTTCATCCGGAAGCCGGGTTCTTTTTATGCTGGAGTCTCTGCCACGCACTTGCTCGAGCAAGAATTGACCGACATGAGTATTCAGCCGCGACGTCACATCTACGCCATGGGCGGTTACACGCATTCTTTGGATGGTGATTACTTGTTATTGCGTTCGAACGTTTTGGCCAAAACTGACTTGGCCGCAACCATTGCAGATGTGAACGTAAACGTGTTGTGGAATCAAATGGTTTGGGCCGGTGTGAGTTGGAGACCTGGTGATGCTGTAGCCCCAACGGCTGGCTTAGAATATGCCATGGAATCCAAGGACCGAACCAGCACATCTCAACAGGTTTTCCGTTTGGGATACAGCTATGACGCAACAACCTCAGAATTGAGTAATTATTCCTCAGGATCTCACGAAGTTTTCTTGAGTTACTGTTTCAAATTTGAGACGATTCCGGTCACAAACCGTTACGCTAACCCTCGTTTCCTTTAATCCCTCAAATACGAAAGGGCAACCTATTGGAGTTAGTATTCGTACATCCTATTTGGATACCTAGCCTGCAAGCAACATGAAAAACACCCTCATCATCCTCATTACGGCGGCCACTCTGTTTGGTTGTGTCGCTGGGCCACAAGGCGAACTGGTGGGCGTTTACCCGCGCGAACAATGGATTCAGGTGAATCCATATGGAATGAATTACATCCACTTGGGCTCATACACCATGGGCCCCAGCGACCAAGATGTTCCATTCGCCATGAACACCCGTTCGAAAACGGTGACCATTCCCGCTTTTTACATTGACGTGCACGAAATCTCGAACAATGAGTATCGCCAATTTTGCGCGTGGGTAAAAGACTCTTTGTTCAGGAACACCCTGGCCGAAGACGACAATGAAGATTATTTTTTCTCTGAAACCGAAGATGGAATCGAGCTGGATCGATTCATCGATAAGGGTTATGTCCTGAATTGGGAAACACCCATCAATTGGCAGGACGAGGACATTTTCGATTTATTGTATGACGAGTATTTCCTTCAAGGGTCAGATCAATTTTACAACCGTCGCCAATACGACACCCGTAAGCTGAATTTCAGATACTGGTGGTTGAATTTCGATGCAGCGGCGAGTAAAGGAAGCCGAGACACCGAATTTGGAGAAACGAATAGCTTAAACCAATTGCATTCGATTCGCGGGCACAGTGACCGAAGCCAGTTTGTGATTGAGGAAACGATCAACATCTATCCGGACACCTTGGTCTGGGTGCGCGACTATACGTATGGATTTAATGAGCCATTAGCAGATTATTTTTGGCACCCGGCCTATGACAACTACCCTGTGGTGGGTGTGACGTGGAGCCAAGCCAAAGCCTTCAATGCATGGCGCACACAGCTGATGAACAGCTGGCGAGCCAGCAACGGCCAATCGGATGTTCAGCGATTCCGTTTGCCGACAGAGGCAGAATGGGAATTCGCCGCACGAGGTGGGCTTGATTTGAGCCCTTACCCATGGGGTGGCCCTTACATGCGAAACGCTCAGGGCTGTCCGCTGGCGAACTTCAAACCAATGCGCGGAGACTACGTCGAAGATGGTGGTGCTTACACGGTTGACATCACAAGCTATAGCCCAAATGACTATGGATTGTACAACATGGCTGGCAACGTTGCAGAATGGACAAGCACCGCTTTTGACGAAACGGTGTATGAGTTCTCTCATGACATGAGCCCTGAGTACTCATACCATGCCAAGGTCACCGACCCGCCCGCTCTTCATCGAAAGGTCATTCGTGGAGGATCTTGGAAAGACATCGGATACTATTGCCAGACTGGAACGCGTTCTTTCGAATACCGTGATACAAGTAAAGCATACATCGGATTCCGAAGTGTGATGTCGTACATGGGTCGTGGTAAAAGCGGCGATCCCGAGGAGTGGAATTAATCTCCACGCGCGAAACCGAGGCTAGAAATGAAACCAAACCTGCAGTGACTCAGCACTGTCAGTAAGCGAGATAAATTAAATTGAAACCAAAAGCAAAAAAGAAATGAAACCAGGAAGCAAAGGCTGGAAAAACCTAATGGCCAAGATGTACGGTATCGGAGCAGCGATCGTCATCATCGGGGCAATGTTCAAAATCAACCACTACCCCGGGGCATCCGAAATGCTCGTTGTAGGATTGTCCACTGAGGCGATTATCTTCTTCTTTTCAGCCTTTGAACCGCCTCACGAAGATCCAGATTGGTCTTTGGTTTATCCGGAATTGGCAATGCCTGCAGATGGTCCTAAACCTCCAACCCGCCAATTGGACGACATGCTAGCAAAGGCCAATATTGACGAAGACTTATTGAGTCGTTTGGGTGACGGAATGAGACATCTGGGTGAGCAAGCCGAGAAAATGGGTAAGGCGGCTGACGTCGGCGCAGCTGCGCAAGATTATTCCGATTCGCTTTCTGAGGCAACGAACCGTGTGAAAGAATTGGCGGGCAACTATGCTACGGTTTCAGAGTCATTGACGGGCTTAAAAGACGCCGGAGAAATGGGAGAAACCGTTGGTTCTGCTATGAAGCAAATGTCCGACAATCTCACGTCTTTGAACGAAATGTATGCAGGACAATTGCAACAACTCGAAGTCAACAGTCAATTGTACACCAGCATGGGGGCATTGGTTCAGAATTTGAGTGATTCAGTGGAAGACACGAAGGCCTACAAAGAGAACATCGCAGAATTGGCGAAGAATTTGAGCTCACTGAACACGGTCTACTCGAACATGCTCAACGCAATGGGTAAATAACCTGCCTGGTTACCAAGATAACTGAATAGACCATGGCAGGCGGAAAAGAAACTCCCAGGCAGAAGATGATCGGTATGATGTACTTGGTACTCACCGCTCTCCTCGCATTGAACATTTCCAAAGAAGTACTGAATGGATTCGTGAAAGTCGAAAACAGCCTCCGCACAACGCAAGGGACGCTGAATGCGAAAGTAAACGAGACCAGCAGTGAATTGGAAACGAAATACCTTCAAAACCAAGAGAAGGTCAAGCCTTTTTACGAAAAAGCACAAACAGTAAACAACCAAGCCGGAGGACTCATTTCATACATCACAGAAATGAAAGCCCGCATCATGGCGGCCTCTGCTGGTGACTACGATGACAGTGGAGAACTGAATATCAATAATTACCTCGGCAAGGATGAAAACGGTATGGATACCGTTTTGAATTTGGCATTGGTTCCAATCAAAGATGAGTACCAGAATCTGACCACTTTTGTTGGAATGGCTGAGCCCAAGCAACCTGCGGAAGGGGAATGGACTGCCGTCGAATTGCGCCAAAAATTAGAGGCTTTTCGCGATCAAATGAAGGCAATCAGCGTCGTTGACAATCAAGGTGTACGCAGGGACTTGCCAGATTATCTGAAAGAGCAGTTGGATGAAACTTTTGCTTTCGCTGGCGAAACCATCGAAGGTGAAGAGGTTTCTTGGGAACACGCCAACTTCTATCACGTGCCCCTTGCTGCTGTTATGCCTTTGATGACCAAAATGACATTGGATATCCAAGATATACAGGATGACATTTTGTCTTGGCTTTTGGGATCGGTTGATGCAAAGTCCTATAAGTTCACCAACCTCATGCCGCTGGTTGTTCCGGAAAGCAATTACATCCTTCGTGGTGATTCCTTCCGAGCCGATGTGTTGTTGGCAGCTTTCGATGGGACCAATCCACCGGACATTTATGTCGACGACAAAAAATGGAACGGACGAGATTCCGCAAAGTTGGAATTCGAAGGTATTGACAAGCTTCCCATTGGCTCCGACGGACTGGGCAAGTTGCGCATTTCCACCCGAGGGATGCAATTGGGAGATGCCAATTACAAAGGGCTGATTCGTTTCCAAGGTCCCGACGGAAACATTCAGGACTTCCCTTACTATACGCCGGCATTTACCGTAGCAGAACCTGCATTGGTGGTTTCGCCCACGAAGATGAATGTCTTCTACCGCGGACTCCCCAACCCTGTTGAAGTTTCTGTGCCTGGTGTTCCAGCAGATAAGATTGACGTTCGAATTTCAGGCGATCACAAAATCAAAAAAGAATCCGACGGAACGTACACTGTTACACCTGGACGAGGCGGTGACGCGAATATTACAGTCTCAGCAGAATTACCTGACGGAAGTAAGAAATCACTACCACCGCGACCATTCCGTGTTAAGCGAATCCCAGATCCTGCACCTTTCTTCGTAGGAAAGACTTCATCTGATCGAACCATCAGTAAGCAAGCCTTACTCGGAGCCGACGGTTTGGGAGCCCAAATGGTCAATTTCGATTTCGACGTACGCGTCGTGGTAAAGAGCTTTAGTGTTTCAGTGAGCCGAGACGGAACCCTGGTGGAAAAGAAGTCCAACAGCAACCGACTAACTGAAGACATGAAACAGCTCTTCAATCGGGTATCTCGCGGGAACGTTGTCTATTTCGAAGACATCATCGTCGGTATGCCCGACGGAACAGAGCGACAAGTAGCGGCTATGAAGCTCAAAGTGAACTAACAATCTACACGCCATGCGTAAGTTAATAACCCCACTCCTTTTTGGCATTGCAAGCCTCATCGGAATATCTGCTGCATCCGCACAGGTATCTAATGTCTTAGACGGTGCCTACGTGAAAGAATCCAACATCACCAAACGTGTTGTGCCTTATCCTGCACTTCGAGAGGCGGATGTCATGTATACTCAGCGGATTTGGCAGGAAATGGACTTGCGCGAAAAAATCAATCACCCCTACTACTATCCTATTCAGCCCATTGCCGATCGAAAGAACTTATTTGATGTGCTGCGAACGGCTTTATTGGTTGAGGGATCTTTGGTAGCATATGGTACCGGACCTGCCGGCGATGACGATGAATTTCGTTATCCGCTTTCACCGAATCAAGTAGATTCAATGCTCAACCCCACAGTTCGTTTTGAAAAATATGACTTGACGACCAACGAACGCTTGCCAGATAGCATTGGAACGGTAACAATTGATTCGCAGGCTGTAACACGGTACCTCATCAAGGAAGATTGGATTTGGGATCGTCAGCGAGGAGAACGCTACGTTCGCATCATCGGGATTGCGCCACGCATTGAAGAATTTGATGAAGATGGCATTTCTAAAGGTTTCAAAACGCTGTTTTGGCTTTACTATCCAGAGTGCCGTTATGTCCTCGCCAATGCTGACGCCTTCAATCCAATGAATGACGCCCAACGCAGAACCTACGAGGACTTGTTCCAAAAGCGATTCTTCAGCAGCTTCATCATCAAAGAAAGCAACGTATACGACCGTCCCATTAGTTCTTACGCTCGTGGCCTCGATGCACTGGCTGAGTCCGAGCGCATTAAGGAAGAGCTCTTCCTGCTCGAACACGACTTGTGGCACTACTGAACACAAAAAAGATTTAGAAAAGCCGACCTCAACCAGGGTCGGCTTTTTTTTGGGACAAACCTGAGCGACCTTTGTTCTTCTCATGCTAAGCATTTCCAACTTATCCGTTCATTTCGGTCAACGCTCCTTATTCGAACACATTGACTTGTTCGTGGGACAACGTGAACGTGTCGGTTTGGTTGGCCGAAATGGCGCTGGTAAATCCACTTTACTCAAGATCATCGCGGGACTTCAATCACCAAGCGAAGGAAACGTCAGCATGCCTAAAGAGGCGCAAATCGGCTACCTCCCACAAGAAATGGAACATAACGAGGATGCGACAATCCTTGAAGAAGCCATGGCCGCTTTCGAGGAGACTGGCAGACTCGAGGAACGCGTCGAAACCCTGTCCCAGCAACTTTCTGAACGAACCGATTATGAAAGCATTGAATATGGTCGTCTGATTGAGGAATTGACTGCGGCCAATGAACGCATCGATCTCCTGGGTGGAGCCTCCCAAGAAGAACAAGTGCAACGCATTTTGCAAGGACTCGGCTTTCTTGCAAAAGACATGACGCGGACGATGAGCGAGTTTTCCGGCGGGTGGAAAATGCGCGTTGAACTGGCCAAACTGTTACTCCGAAGTCCCGAACTCTTGCTACTCGACGAGCCCACGAATCACCTCGACCTCGAAAGCATCCAATGGCTCGAAAATTTCATGTTGCAAAGTTCCAGCGCGATTATCTTGATCTCCCACGACCGTGCTTTTCTGGACAACTTGACCAGCCGCACCATCGAAATCACGCCCATCAAGCTCTACGATCACAAGGCAAGTTACACAAAATACCAAGTTTGGCGAGACGAAGAGCGATCACGCCAAGAACAAGCCTATAAAAACCAGCAGAAGTACATCGAGGACACGGAGGTACTGATTAATAAATTCCGTGCAAAAAAGAACAAGGCGGCATTTGCGCAGTCGTTGATTAAGAAACTGGACAAGCTTGAGCGAATCGAAGTGGACGCCACGGATAAGGCTGAACTTCGCTTCCGCTTTCCTCCTGCTTCCCGTTCCGGAAAGGTCACCATCGAAGCCAAGGATCTGAGGAAACGGTTCGATGATCTGCAGGTTTTTGAACAGGTGAATTTCATTTTATCTCGCCAGGAAAAGGTCGCTTTGGTCGGGAAGAATGGTGCGGGCAAAACCACCCTCACCCGAATTTTTATGCACCTTGAAAAATCCGAGGGAGAATTGGTGATCGGGCACAACGTCGACATCGGTTATTACGCACAAAATCAGGCCGAAGAACTCGACGGAAACCTCACCGTTTTGGAGACCTTAGATGAAGTAGCCGTAGGCGAAGTGCGGAAACAATTGCGTTCCATCCTGGGATCATTCCTATTCTCCGGTGAAGACGTAGAAAAGAAAGTGAAGGTCCTGTCTGGTGGTGAAAAAGCCCGACTCGCACTGTGCAAATTGCTACTCCACCCTTACAACTTGCTCATACTCGACGAGCCGACGAACCACCTGGATATCCGTGCGAAAGAGGTTCTCAAAAGAGCGCTTCAGGCATATGACGGCACGTTGATTGTCGTGTCGCACGACCGTGATTTTCTCTCTTCGCTGACGGAATTAGTTTACGAGGTTACACCAACCGGTTTGAAACAATACATCGGGGACATCAAGCAATTCTTACACGAAAAACATGCCACAAGCATCCGAGCCTACGAATCCAAGAAAGGAGAAACCGTTGCCAAACCCGCTGTAACCCAAGCAAACAACAAGCCAGACTCTGCACACAAAGAATCATACGCACAACGCAAAGAGCGCGAAAAAACCGAGCGTAAACTCAAGAACCAAGTCAAAAAGTACGAGTCACGCGTCCAGGAAAAAGAAGAAGCGCTGAAACGCATGGACGTTGAAATGGCTGAAATGGACCCTGAAAATCGCCAACTTTTGACGGAAATGGCCTACACGTATGAAGCTTTACAACGCGAACTCGAAGAAGCCATGGAACGCTGGAGTGAGGCCGTGGACGCCATGGATGCTATGGATAAAAAGGGATGAATTGTTGAAAACCCCTGTTTATAAGTAACCCAAGCCACGCGCTTTCAGGCTTTCGCGGGCGAAACCTTCTTCGCATTTTCGTCGTATGCAGAATGTGAAGCATTTCATCCTGACTTTAACCATGCTTTTTGGCATTGGTATGGCCGCAGCACAACACACACCGTTGTCTGCTGGAGTTATATTGGGCGGTTCCAATTACTTGGGCGAAATCGGAGGGAAATTCGACCCTCGGGCATCCCTCTTGGACGCGGATATCATAACCACCTCCCCAACTTTTGGCGGATTCTTGCGTTATTCAGCGAATGACCGGGTCCGTATTTCGGGCGAAGTCAATTACGTGCACATCCGACAAGCCGACGCGAATGCGGAAGACCCCGCTCGACGCGCGCGCAACTTGAATTTTCGCAACCGCATGGTGGAGTTTGGGTTCCGAACCGATTTCACCGTATTCCATATCAAAGACCGCAGCTCGAATAATAATTTCTCAAAGCCTGGCAAGCTCTTCGTGAAAGGATTTGTCTTTACCGGAGCCTATGGTGTATTGCACAATCCTCAGGCGCAAGTAACCCACGATCCCAACAACGAATGGGAAGACCGTTGGTACGACTTACGCCCTTTGCGCACAGAAGGCCAAGTGGAAGATTACGCCACGCTCATTGCTGCCATCCCCGTGGGTTTGGGCATTGAATTTGGCTTGGGCTACGGTTGGATACTCGGATTTGAAGGTTCTTGGCGCTCGACATTCACGGATTACCTCGACGATATTTCGGGCATGTACGCCAACCCGGATATGTTGAGCCCATTGGCTGAAGCCATCAGTTCACAATCCAATGAAGCCGTCATAGCTGCCATCAACGATCCAAGTTCTGGGAACGTCGGAAATCACCAATTCAGTGAAGGCGGCACGTACCGTGGCAATCCTGAGACCAATGATTCGTACGGGACCATTCAGGTGACGTTGGCCCGTGTCATCGATACCCGTACCTCCTTTGAGCGCGCGCTCGACCACATTTCTCGTCGACGATAAAGTTCGGATCAATCGGTGATTCCACCGAGGAACGCCTTCCATCGGCTCAAAATTTCTACCATATCTGAGGGGATGGGCGTGTCAAACTCCTTCCATTCCTCCGTCTTGGGATGCGTAAAACTTAGGCTTCGCGCATGCAATGCTTGACGCGGGAGTAGCTCGAAACAATTGTTTAGGAAGGCGTTGTATTTCCCGCCTCTCACGCCCTTAACCGGGCGATTTCCACCGTAGGAAACATCCCCAAATAGCGGATGTCCCAAGTGTTCCATATGGACTCGAATTTGGTGCGTTCGCCCCGTTTCCAACTTGCACTCCACCAACGTGACTGGGCCCAAACGCTCCAGGACATGGTAGTGCGTAACGGCATGCTTACCTTCTTCCCCATTGGGGAATACCGCTTGAATTTTTCGGTTGCGCCGATTGCGTCCAATGTGACCCTCAATGGTACCATCCGCTTCTATATCTCCCCAAACCAAGGCAACGTATCTCCGTTCAACGGTGCGATCAAAGAACTGCATGCTGAGCGAAGTCATAGCCTCTTCTGTTTTACCCAGTACCATGACGCCAGTTGTGTCCTTGTCCAAGCGGTGCACCAAACCAGGACGCGGAATGGCCATTGATTCTGAATCTGAGCCGTAATCCGGAGATGATGTATCGGGAGGCAGTTCCGTTTGTTGCCGAAGCAAGTGATGTGCAACCCCATGCACCAACGTGCCGGTGTAATTGCCATTGCCTGGATGAACGACCAAACCCGCAGGCTTATTTAAGACCAGCACTTCGTCGTCTTCAAATAAGACGTCGAGGGCCATGGGCTCTGGGACCAATTCAAACGTTTGAACCGGATTTGGGTACTCAATGGTCACGACGTCCAGCGCCTTGACTTTGTGATTTGGCTTTACGGGATCCCCATTGACGCGAACATACCCTGCCTTGGCAGAGGCTTGTATCCTGGATCGCGACATCCGCGAAATCAGATTGGTCACGAATTTATCGACGCGCAGCGGCTGTTGACCCGCATCAGCGACCAATCGATGGTGTTCAAATAGCTCTTCCGACTCCCCTTCAGGATCGTGCTCATATTCCGATTCGGCCGTTGCATCTGTCATCATGATTCCTTTTACAGGCTCTATTCAATGACCAAACGCTGAGGCGCATGACCAGCCGATGTTAAAATGTAGATGCCCGGTGCCAATCCGCCAACAGCAAGGCGATGCGTGCCCGGCACGAGCCAAGCTCCCCGTCCAACTTCCATACCTGAAACGCTCCACATCTGCCAATTTCCCTCTGTTCGCACTTCCACCCACACTTCACCCGTTCTTGACGGGTTTGGGTAGACACGCAAAGGATCGAGCGATTGCTGTGGCCGTGCCAATCCGGTCCAAACTTCCGATTTGTTTGCCCTGAGTATGGGGCGAATCATCACCGAACCTTCAATATCCGAATTCAACCACGAGCCGCCGAGTCCTAACTGGTAATGCAGTTGACCGGCATTGGCATTCGTGTTTTTATCCAAGCCAAAGTTGAGCATGGCATCGCTCGCCTGAACCGTGCCTACATGAAAGCTCCCGCTTACCGGAATCGGTTCGTCGTAGGCATAGTAGGCGAATACATCGTAACCGTCTGTGAAATAATTGGGGGTTTGGAACTGGTAGTTTTCACCCATTTCAGTACCGGGCAATCCGGAGCTATCCGTCCAAGCGCGGAGGAGAAAAGTTTCACTTCCGGCGTTGTAATAGTACGGTGTGAAGTGAATTGCCAATCCGAGCAGCGTGTCCGGAACTTCTAGCGTAAATCGCATGGCGAGCTTTCCACCTGCCGCTGTCAACGCATACGCTTTTTCGGCGGTGCCGTCATCGTAGGCATAGTCATTGATGAATACTTGCTCGAAGGTGATGCTATCGTTATCCGGAACACCGACCTTTTCCGTGTGAAGAAGTCCGATTGAGCTCTGCCACACCGCCACATCGAACGTAGCGCACGAATCGTTCACATTCGTGTCGAACACGAAGTCCTCTCCTTGAGGGTTGGTGCCTAGGTACAACGGAGTCGTAAACATGGATTCAGGTTGCACATTCGTGTTCTGGAAAGGACTCGGGTAAGTTTGAGCATCCGTTTCGAAGGCCACGGAGAATCCTGACTGGATGTTATCTGCCTGTGTGGTACTGAGATTGCGCTGTTGGATTTGCAGGCTGTCTCGCATATAAAACGTTGGATTGGCTGCGAATTGGTTCCACGGCATGCGGGTGTAATCGCGAAGGAACGTATTGACCGGTTCGACAATGGCCACTTCGCTGACTACTTGAAACGTTTCCGGATCGATTTGATCGTCCAACAAGATGTAATCCAGGTGCCACAAATCAACATTTCCGGCCAGTGCTCCCCAGTTACGGAAGCGGAATTGGAAGTCATTATCCAGCCATTGAAACTGATCTACCGCAACAAAGTGTCGGTCAAATGCCGTGGTGCTTGCGCTATCAGCGGACCACACTTCCGTCCAGATCACTTCACCCGTTACATCGTCCGTGGACTTGAATTCCAATACCAATTCATCTTCACCTTCGTCCGGTGCATTCCCACGGCCACCCGCTTGCACATAAAACATCAAGTGAATATTGGATTCTGGGAAATAACCATTCAAAGCAATGGGAAGGGAAGTCAAGGTATCCGCCCATCCAGGCGTATTGACTTCAACGAAGCTATAAGGATAACCAAAACGATCCAATCCTTCAAGTGTGGCACATCCAATGGTCGGTGGCTGAAGCGCGTACGTCTGTGTGATCCGCGCCGAACCTACCTCCCATCGCTGGTAGGCCTCAAACCCCTCAAATCCTGGTCCCGGCATGGACGGCGTTGAAAAATCATCGAAAAACGGAAGCGAAAGGGCGCCGCCGCGAGCTGCGCCAGAAATTTCCGACCGCGTCATTTCATCAAACGGTACCGCAATGAGGTCGCTCTCGCGCTCATTCGGCACAGAATTTTGCGCTTCCAACACACCAGTACACATAGCCCATGCACCCCACAACATGCCAATTCGTATGACACTGGAAGCGCCCATTTTATTGATCATCATAATCATTCAATTCAGTTCGTGCACGATCCCAACGCAACCCCATGTACAAATCCAATTCTGTACCCGCAGAGATGGTCTTCAATTCCGTCGGCTTCAAATGCTGCTCCAAAACGGTCGCTTTCAAAGAATCAGATTGATCTTCAACCGATTCAGCATACTCTACCAATCCCAAGCTCAATTTGGCATCAACTAGAATACGGCGCGCCTCGTCGAGGGTTTTGCCACGAAGATTCGGAATGCTGACTAGTTCTTGCGTCGTCGTTCCCGACACAATTCGAATCGTTACCCCTTTTGGCAACCGATCGGAAGCGGACAAAATACGTCCCCGAGCATCTTCCATTCGCACGACCCGACCAACCAGTGCAATATTCGGCTCCAATTGCTCTTCTACCTCAAATCCTTTGTTTTCGAGAATGATGCGAGCAATTCCAGGATCTTGCCCCTCCTCGATGCCCAATACTTCAAAAGGTGGAGTGCTTCGGTAAGTCGTCAAATACACCCGTCGTCCTGATTTGATTTTTGAACCTGCAGGGGGAACTTGTTCAATCACTTCAAAAGCACGGCCATTCCTGCTGTAAATGCTATCGAGGTGAATCGCTACCAATCCTTCGGAATCCAAGATTTCTCGGGATTCTTGCAATGTCAATCCCTTCAATGCTGGCATTTCCCGGGTCGCTCCCGGTTGCGTATAAAATTTCAAATAGATCCATACTCCGCCGATCAACACCATCCAAACCAATCCCAAAAGAAACACCGTTCTCAGAAATGCTTTATTGAACAGGAACAGGAACCACTGTTTCATGCCGTAAACAACGTTGGAACCCCTGAATTGGTATACTGCGCGCACATCTCGCCCCAAGTTAATCCATCAACTCCTCTTCGAGCGCATTTTCGAATGTATTTCGCCATTCCGCGCAAAATCCAAAGTGGGTGTTATCCACCATGATTTTGCCCTTGGTCACATGCCCCAAGAGTACGATGGGCACATCAAATTCCTCAATCACATCGAGCAATCGATCTTGCTGATTCTCCGAACAACTCACCACAATCCTGCCTTGTCCTTCTCCGAACAAAAAAGCATCGAGGCGGATGTCATCATCGGTAACCACATCAAAACCAAGTTCATTGGGCATGGCCATTTCCAAAAGGCTGACAAAGAGTCCCCCGTCTGCCACGTCGTGGGCTGCTTCGATGCAGCCTCGTTCTATAGCCTTACGCACGCAAGCCTGAACCTTTCCTTCGGCCTCCAAATTGAAATGAGGCGCCGGCGTGCGTTTTTCGCCAACAATGCTACTGACATATTCTGAAGCGTTGATGCAATCGGTCACCTCACCGATCAGAAAAATCAATTCGCCCTTCTCCTTGAAGTCCAAAGACATGTGCTTTTCTCGATCCTCCATGACACCCACCATTCCAATTGTCGGGGTGGGGAAAACCGCTACCGCCGTACCATCTGGTTGAGCCGATTGATTGTAAAAACTTACATTTCCACCTGTAACCGGCGTGTTGAAATGCCGGCAAGACCGGCTCATGCCCTCTATGGCCTTCACAAATTGCCAGTAGACTTCTGGATTATACGGATTCCCGAAATTCAGACAATTGGTAATGGCGCTCGGAACTGCCCCTGTGCAGCTGATGTTTCGGGCAGCTTCCGCCACAGCGATGGCCGTTCCGATTTCGGGATCCATCTCGACGTAGCGTGCATTGCAGTCTACCGTTAACGAAAGCGCTTTCTGGGTTCCTCGCACAGATACCACGCCTGCATCCGACGGGCGATTCGTGGAACGGTTGATGGTACCCACCATGCTATCATACTGCTCCCAAACCCATTTTTTCGAGGCAATGTTCGGCAATTGAATCAATTGCTCGGCCATGTCTTTCGCTTCTTCGATGCTCGGAATGGGAACAACCGTTGCATCCCACGCCTGGGCCTCTGCAAACCATTCGGGCTCACGAAACTCTCTGTCATATACCGGAGCACCTCCCCCAAGGACTAGCGTATCCGCAGGAACCTCTGCAACCAGCTCATCATCTTTGAAGAATCGAATCTGATTGCCCTCCGTGACCTCCCCGATACATTCTGCGTGCAAATCCCACTTGTCAAAAATACCTTCAACAACAGACTCTTGGCCTTTTGCAACAACCACCAGCATTCGCTCTTGTGATTCACTCAGCAAGATCTCAAACGGCTGCATATCAGATTGCCGGAGCGGCACCTTGTCGAGGTAAATGTCCATCCCCACATTTCCGGCCGCTGACATTTCCGATGTGGAGCACGTGATGCCAGCAGCGCCCATATCCTGCATACCACGGACCGCATCGGTCGCAGCCAATTCGAGTGTAGCCTCCAACAACAATTTCTCTTGAAAGGGGTCGCCTACCTGCACAGCTGGCAAGTCGTCAGCGCTCTCGGCCGTGATGTCCTTTGATGCAAACGAAGCGCCCTGAATTCCGTCTTTACCGGTGGCCGAGCCCACGATGTAAACCGGGTTGCCCACGCCAGAGGCCGTTGCGCTGATGATTTTGTCGGTTTCCAAAATGCCCACAGACATGGCGTTGACAAGCGGGTTGACCTGATAACACGGATCGAAGAAAACTTCTCCGCCGACAATCGGAACCCCAAAGCTGTTGCCGTAATCGCCAATGCCCTTGACCACACCCTCTAAAAGCCACTTGGTCCGGGGATTGGATAAATCACCAAACCTCAAGCTGTTGAGTTGAGCGATGGGACGAGCCCCCATCGTGAAGATGTCTCGATTGATGCCGCCCACACCCGTCGCAGCACCTTGGTACGGTTCCAACGCAGACGGATGGTTATGGGATTCAATTTTAAATGCACATCCCAATCCGTCCCCAATGTCGACGATGCCCGCATTCTCCTCGCCGGCCTTGACCAACATGTGCGGCCCCTCCTTGGGCAGGGTTTTCAGGTACTTAATGGAATTCTTGTACGAACAATGTTCACTCCACATCACGGAGTAAATACACATTTCCGTGAAGTTGGGCGTTCGACCCAGAATCTCACCGATTTTTTCGAATTCATCGGCTGTGAGCCCCATGTCTTGGGCTTGTTCCAACGTAGCGGGTGCAGTGGAGGCGTTCATCTCAAGTGAATTTGCCCACAAAATTACGCCCAGCATCCGGGGTTTCCCGACGAATTTATTCCCGTTTACTCACCATTTGTCAACGGCCAATTCCATGTCGTAATTTGGGCAGCATGAGAGCGGTTATCCAACGCGTGAGGAAAGCTTCTGTTTCCATCGAAAACGAACCCGTGGGCGCCATCGAATCCGGGCTTTTGATCCTTCTTGGCGTAGAAGATGCGGATACCGAAGAGGATGTTGAGTGGCTTGCACAGAAAATCGCCGGGATGCGCATTTTTTCCGATGATGAAGGGAAAATGAACCGCTCCTTGATTGATACCCAAGGACGCGCGCTGATTGTGAGCCAATTCACCTTGCACGCCTCAACGAAAAAAGGAAACCGCCCCAGCTTCATCCAGGCAGCCAAGCCCGACCACGCCATTCCGATTTACGAATCGTTCATCCAAGCCATGAACGCATTGACTCCTGAGCCCGCTGCGACGGGGAGATTTGGTGCGGATATGCAAGTCTCTTTGATCAACGATGGCCCTGTCACGATTTGGATGGATACAAAAAACAAAGCATGAACTCACCCACCCTCGATACGCTTCAATCCGAAGTGGACCAATGGATACGCACCGTCGGTGTGCGATACTTCAGCGAATTGACCAACATGGCCATCCTGACCGAGGAAGTCGGCGAGCTGGCACGCATCATGGCCCGCCGTTATGGCGATCAGAGCGAAAAGCCTTCGGATCGCGGGGCAGACTTGGGCGATGAAATGGCCGATGTGCTGTGGGTGCTCGTAGCGCTGGCCAATCAAACGGGCGTCAACCTCACCGAGGCCTTTGAACGAAACATGCAAAAGAAGACCCAGCGCGACAGCGAGCGGCACGCCAACAACCCCAAATTGAAATGAGAACCTTTATTCTGATTGCTGCGACGATTTTATTAAGCGCCAACGCTTCCGGTCAACGCCATGCGCGAACGGCGTTGAACCCCACCTCAGAGAGCGAGCGACTCGCCGTTTCATTGCAACGCGCGAGCAACGCCGCTGCTTCGCAAACAGGCGGTCTCGCCTTGCGTTGTGTTGGACCGACCGTCATGAGCGGGCGCGTCGCAGACATCGCCCTTGCGGATGCTTCAGGACAATCGTTCTACGTCGCCTACGCTTCGGGAGGGCTTTGGCTCACCGAAAACCACGGCACTTCGTTCACCCCCTTGTTCGATGATGCACTGACGATTACGCTCGGAGCCGTCGCTGCACATCCCGAAACCGGTCGAATTTGGGTCGGAACTGGCGAGGTCAACAGTTCGCGAAGTTCATACGCCGGAAGCGGCGTCTACTACAGCGACGATCGCGGCGCAACGTGGATCCATGCAGGACTCGCGAACACGCAGCATATCGGTAGAATTGTCCTGCATCCTGATGATGCTGAAACCGCCTATGTCGCTGCACTGGGGCCTTTATATTCCTCCAATTCATCTGGCGGTGTCTACAAAACAACCGATGGTGGCACGACTTGGTCTAGGGTACTTACGGCGCCTGGCAACCACGGAGATGCAGGGGCTGTTGAGGTCATCATGGACAGCCAAAACCCCGAGCATCTTTTTGCAGCACTTTGGGATCGAACACGGCGAGCCTGGGATTTCCAAGGGAACGGATCGGGCAGTGGCATTTGGGAGAGCAAGGATGGAGGCCAAAATTGGACAGATCTCTCAGCGCGAGCGGGGTTTCCTAAATCCGAATACACCGGCAGGATTGGCTTGGCCTGGCATGCTGCCGATGAAATACTCTATGCTTTGGTCGACAACCAAACGCCGCTCGAAGCCGAAGAAGACACCTCGAAAGTCGAAACGTATGAGCCCGCGCGATTCAAAGAAATGGCCGTGCAGGAATTTTCACAATTGGACACGGCGCTGCTTCAGACCTATTTGGAAGACAACAATTTTCCAAAAGAAGCCACCGCCGAAGTTGTTTTCGCACAGGTAGCGCAAGGAGAACTCAAACCAAGCGACCTGCACGACTACCTCACAGACGGCAACAAAGCATTGTTCGAGGCGGAAATCGTCGGCGCCGAAGTGTATCGATTGGATCTGTCCGCAGGTGACGCCGACTGGCAACGTACGCATGAGGAAGCGTTGGAGGACGTGTGCTACACCTATGGATATTATTTCGGCCTGATCCAGGTGGACCCCTCGGATGCTGAACAACTGTACATCGCAGGAGTTCCGCTCATCAACTCCCCCGACGGTGGGGCCAACTGGAAGTCCATCGGAGCGCCCAATGTGCACGTGGACCACCATTTTCTTTGGATTGACCCGCGCGACGGCAATCACCTCATCAACGGAAACGACGGCGGCGTGAACATCAGCTGGGATCGGGGCGAGCATTGGGTGAAGTGCAACAGCCCCGAGGTGGGACAGTTTTACGCGATTGAGGTGGATAACGCTGAGCCTTACAACATCTACGGAGGTCTCCAAGACAACGGCACGTGGCGTGGCCCGTCGCGTTACAAAAATTCACCCGGATGGCACCAGTCGGGACATTATGCTTGGACGTCCATCGGAGGCGGTGACGGCATGCAAATCGAGGTGGATCCGAGAAATCCAGAAGTCGTGTTTTCGGGATCCCAATTCGGTTGGTACAGCCGGCAGGATTTGGACAACGACGACTACGTGGGCATTCACCCGCAACACGCGCTGGGCGAAACACCTCTGCGCTGGAATTGGCAAACTCCGATTTGGCTGAGCCGACACCAGTCAGACATCTTATATATGGCATCGAATCGCGTTCATCGGTCCTTCGATCAAGGTGAAAATTGGGAAACCTTGAGCGACGATTTAACCCGCGGTGGCATCCCCGGAAATGTTCCGTTTGGAACCATCACCAGCATGCACGAGAGCCCCTTGCGCTTTGGCCAACTCGCCGTCGGCACAGACGACGGTTTGATTCAGATCACACGCGACGGCGGATACACTTGGCAGGAGTTGACATCGCCTGTTCCGCAAAACCCCAACGCCAATCAAACGCTTTGGGTCAGCGAAGTCCTTTGGAGCGCACACCGCCGCGATCGGCTATTCGTCGCTTTGAACGGCTACCGGCTGGATCATTTTGAATCCTATGTATTCATGACGGAAAACGACGGACGGACGTGGACGCGGCTTGGCGATCGAGCGAACAGCCCGTCCGGCCTGCCAGCAGAACCCGTCAACGCCATCATGGAGTCGGCGGATTGGGACGCGATGCTGTTTGTCGGAACGGATGGCGGGTGTTACAGCAGCTTGGACGGCGGCCGAACTTGGGGAGTGTTGCATCCGGATTTGCCACGGGTACCGGTGCACGATTTGGTCATTCAGGAGCGCGAAAACGAGTTGGTCATCGGGACGCACGGGCGCAGCATCTGGGTCGCTGATTTGAAACCGTGGATTGAGCACCGAGACGACGCGGTGGAAACGTGGCAAACCGACTCCGTCGTGAATTTGGATTGGAGCGAACGTTGGGG
>Ga0255779_1001689_pt1 | contig 24701 bp, 24 predicted proteins | sample 011ome_21_FD_179977 | JGI IMG/M metagenome (GOLD analysis project Ga0255779, IMG submission 179977) | Coastal salt marsh microbial communities from the Groves Creek Marsh, Skidaway Island, Georgia - 011508AT metaG (version 2) | ecosystem: Environmental > Aquatic > Marine > Intertidal zone > Salt...
CTTCCCGACGATATGCTGCGCAAAGCAGCCAACGTTGGTTTGGCGCCTAACTATGATGCGTTAGTTACTTTGAGGGAGCGTGACACGCAAAAAGCCATGCTCGATGAGCTGAATATACCCACCTCGCCGTGGTCACTTGTTACCTCACCTGACCAACTTGAAGCAGCTTTAGATTCACTTCCGGGACAGTATGCGCGCTGCAAACGAACGTTGGGCGGCTACGACGGTGGCGGGCAATGGCGTGTTGATCAGGATACGCGCGACGCTATTCCGGTAGATGCCTATCCCGTCATTGCTGAAGCCGAAATTGCCATCGATCTTGAGTACGCGATCATCATCGGGAGAGATCATCAGGGTCAAACTTCGTGTTATCCCATGACTGAGAATGCGATGCGCGATGGAATATTGATAGGCAGTTATGTGCCATCCGGTATTGATTCATCCTTGGCTGATTTAGCAGCGGACTATGCCAAGCGCTTAGTAAATGCCATGGACTACGTCGGTGTGTTGGCCATTGAGTTTTTCCTTACTGGCGGTGAGCTCATCGTCAATGAAATAGCCCCTCGGGTGCACAACACGGGCCACTGGACGATTGGTGCCGTTGGCGCAGACCAATTTACCCAACATGTGGGTTGTGTCATGGGTGAGCCGGTCCGCGAGCCTTTATTTACTGAAGCGGCGTCAATGGTCAATCTGCTCAATGATGTGCTTCCCTCGCATATGCCCGAGGGCCCCATTCGCACGTTGATTCAGACGTATGGAAAGGGCGTGCGAAAAGGCAGGAAGCTGGGCCACATTACATTGATTGGTCCGGACGCTCAGCTGGTGAGAGCGCAGGCGGCCATGCTGATCGCAGAGTCGGGCTCATGCACTGTCGATAGCTCGTTTTTTCGACTTCCCCTTCAAACTCAACATTTCTCTCTGGAGCCGTTAAAAGCGAGTGACTTTGATGCTTTGTATGCAGTGGCGAGTGACTCACTGCTATGGGAGCAGCATCCTGAAGCTGATCGGTGGAAACGTTCCAAGTTTCAGCACTTCTTTCAGGGCGGCCTGGCGAATGACTTGGGTTGTTTTGTCATTAGAGAGAAGCAAAGTGGCAGAGCTGTCGGTTCCTCACGGTTTTACGGATACGAAGTTGCCAATACGTGCATCAGGATTGGCTATATATACCTTTATTGCTCGAGAATTTTGGGGAACGTCAGCGAATCGGGAGCTAAAAGAAGTGATGCTCTTGCGCGCATTCAAAGTCACTGACCGGGTCTTTTTTGATATCGGCCCTCACAATTTCCGATCAATCGCGGCGGTTAAAAAGCTGGGTGCTGCCTTCAGTCACAACGAGTCTGACAGTAAAGCGGTCTTCGTGTTATCACAGCAACAGTGGTTCAATACCGCCAGTGGCTGCTAGATAGAGGCATCGCTTCATGAGTAATACACCCGTACCCATCACCTTTTCTGACAAGCTCGATTGTTTCGCTGAGCAGTGGTCACCCAAAGTGGTGGCAGAAATGAATGACTACCAATTCAAGTTGGTGCGGCTCGAGGGTGATTTTGTTTGGCATGACCATCAGGACACGGATGAAACATTCATCGTCTTGGAAGGCAAGTTAGTGATTGATTTCCACGATGGCACGGTCGAGCTCGAGGCAGGTCAGATGTTGGTTGTTCCTAAGGGAGTACCCCATCGCCCGCGCGCGGCTTCAGAAGCGAAGGTCCTCCTTGTTGAACCTAAGGGTGTTATCAATACAGGTGATGCTCAATCAGACAAGACGGCGCCATTGGATGACTGGATTTGATGCAGAATAGGAGCTGATATGCGCTATGTGGTCAATCTTGTTGCTGCCCTAGGGCTGTTTTACTCGGGTTTTGTGCACACCTTCTGGGGCAATGATCCGTATCTTGGTTGGGCTATTACCATTATCGCCGCCTTAATTACGGCGGAGCCGTTGTTGGCGGTCATGGATCAAATCGGACTCACAGGTCGACGCCGGCGTTGGGCCGTTATTAGTACTTTATTGTTGGTGTCGTGGGTGTCGCTTGGGGTTGGGGAGCTTCCAGAAAAGACCGAAATGATGTTGGATAACCTGCCTATGCCAAAGATAACGGGCGTCTAGTTCACGGTTTTACGCAGTCGGGCATTGAGGAAGTCGCTGTCTTTGAGCTGCGCGACAATGGCGTTCCCCCTCGCTTCACTCTCGATGCCGACCACTTGCACGCGATAAAAAAGCTCGCCCGACCGCGATTCCACGGCGACCTTCGCTTCCAGGCCCTTTTCAACCAACTCGCTGATCACCGAGTCGGCGCGCTCTCCCCGATCGTAGGTATCCACAAACACAAACCAGTTATCTCGCATGGGCAGCTGTTTTAGGCGAACGGGTTTTTTTGCACTCGTTGGGCTAGGCCTTGTGGTGGCGACGACCTGCTCTTCGGGTCTCACAGTATTTGAGGCGCTGCTAGGTGTACCCTCGGCTTTTCCGAGCCAGTAGGGTCCCGCGTTTGTTTGTGCAGACATCCACTCCGATGCCTGACTCGCCGTGGCCTTCGATGCAAAGCCGGCCGCACGAACGCGGTAGTACTCTCTGCCGTTAACCCTGGCACTGGCCACGGATATGTTTAGCGGTCGTAATACGTCTCGGAGTATCGCTGCACGTTCATTGGCCGTCGCTCGCGAGGTATGGCTTTCCAGATTCACGAACCAGGGTCCGCCTGCTTGCCTCGGTGGTTCAAACGCCGGTGAGGCGGGCTTTACGGATTGGGGCGTGGTCGCTTTTTGTCGTTCGGCGATAGCTTCCGCAGCCCGCTCGGCCTCTCTGTCTTTAAGCAGTTCATTTTCATCAAAGAGCGCGTCGGCTCGCGCCCTGAGGGCAGCAATTTCGCCTCGAAGCGCTTCATTGTCCGACGCTAAGGCAGTGTCTTCTGATGACTTTTGATTTTCCTCGCGTTGCAGCGATCGAATGGTGTCTTTCAAGTCGGCAATTTCGGAGCTGCTGGAACTTTGAGTATCAAGCCAGAGACCGCCCATAGCAGCAGCGGCTACAAATCCAACAATCGCCAATGCCCATGGTATTTTGGAGCCGCCACCAGAATCATTTGCGGTGGCAGCGTGATCGGTTAGGAGCGCGGCTGAATCTGTCGCCTCATCAACGTCATCTTCATTATCATCGACATCATCCCCGTCAGGGCCAGCTTCATCGGCCGGAGGCACTTCGAAATCATCCTCCTCTAACCAATCGGTGCCCTCATCGATGTCCTCTTCGTAATCATCAGATGATTTAGGCTTGAGCCCTTCCGACCAATCGGCCGGAGGCGTGAGTACGCGTTTCTTATCGTCTTCGTTGTCGTCCATGGTCTGCCCTCCTACACCTGGGGAGAGATTAGCAGAAACCTAAGATAAACGTGTTGTGTAGGCCGTCGTAAATGGCTCTTTCTTGTACACTGTACTCCATGGATGTGTCAGATATTCTCGATGGCCTTAACGAGGCGCAGCGCTCGGCGGTAGCCGCAGAGCAAGGTAATCAGTTGGTACTTGCTGGCGCAGGATCGGGGAAGACCCGTGTTCTGGTGCACCGTATAGCCTGGCTCATTAGAGCCGAGGGTCTCTCGCCTTACTCCGTAATGGCCGTGACCTTCACCAACAAAGCTGCACGGGAGATGCGAGGCCGCATTGAAGAGATGCTTGGACGGCCGACGCATGGTTTATGGATCGGTACTTTCCACGGTCTGGCGCACCGCTTGCTCCAAACCCACTGGGCGGAAGCTGGGCTTCCCCAAAACTTCCAGATTCTCGACAGTGACGACCAGCTCAGACTCGTTAAACGAGTCTGTCGAGAGTTAGGGCTCGACGACGCAAAGTGGCCACCGAGACAGGCCCAGTGGTTTATTAACGGGCAAAAGGATGAGGGCTTGCGTGCTCAGCACATTGACCCGCCTATGGGCGATCTTTACACCAAAACGATGGTCCGCATTTATGAAGCCTACGAGGCGGCTTGCCAACGCGGCGGCCTTGTCGATTTTGCCGAGCTGTTACTGCGTGCCCACGAACTCTGGTTGAAATCACCGGAGACACTGGCCCACTACCAGGAGCGCTTCAACATTTTGCTGGTAGATGAGTTTCAGGACACGAACTCGATTCAGTACGCATGGCTCAGGGTGCTTGCCGGGAACGCAATCCCCGTTGTTGCCGTGGGTGATGATGATCAGTCTATCTACGGATGGCGCGGTGCGAAAATTGAAAACATCCAGCGATTTACCGAGGATTTTGTCGGCACCCAGACGGTTCGTCTTGAGCAAAATTACCGCTCAACCAAAACCATTCTCGATGCGGCTAATGGTGTGATTTCGCATAACGCGGGTCGGCTGGGTAAGGATCTGTGGACAGACGGTGAGGACGGCGAGCCGATTAAACTCTACGCGGGCTTCAACGAACAGGACGAGGCGCGATTCATCGTAGAGCAAATTCAGTCGTGGACCGATGAGGGTAATCCGCGTAAATCCAGCGCCATTTTGTATCGATCCAATGCGCAATCGAGGGTTATTGAAGAGGCGCTGATTCGTGTGGGTCTTCCTTATCGTATCTATGGCGGTCAGCGCTTTTACGAGCGCCTCGAAATTCGAAACGCGTTGGCCTACATGCGACTGGTTATTGGGCGCGGAGATGATCCCGCACTAGAGCGTATTATCAATACGCCTACCCGCGGTATCGGTAGTAAGACCGTGGACGATTTGCGGGCAATCGCCCGAGACAACAACGTATCAATGTGGCAGGCCATGGGTCTTGCTCAACAAAACGGTTTACTTGGGTCGCGAGCGCGGTCGTCGCTCTCGGGCTTTGCGGCATTGATTAACGAGCTTGATAGCGAGACGGTCGAGCTTCCCCTCGAGGAAATGGTGGAGCACGTCATACATCGAACGGGCTTGATTGATTTTCACAAAGCGGAAAAGGGGGAGCGCGGACAGGCGCGGGTGGAGAACCTTGAAGAGCTTGTGTCTGCCGCCAAAACCTTCAGGGCCGAGGATGATTCATTGTCCCCGCTGCAGCAGTTTCTTGATAGCGCCGCACTCGATGCGGGTGACAGTCAGGCGGATCCCTGCGAAGACAGTGTTCAAATGATGACCCTGCACTCGGCGAAGGGCCTTGAGTTCCCGCTGGTCATTTTGACAGGACTGGAAGAGAACCTGTTTCCTCACAGAATGTCGGTAGAAGAACCCGGCCGCTTGGAGGAAGAGAGGCGGTTGGCCTATGTCGGGATCACTCGAGCCCAACAGCGACTGCTGATCACCTACGCCGAGAGTCGGCGTCTTCACGGCAGTGAAACGTACAACACGCCCTCCCGTTTTGTTCGAGAAATACCGTCCGACTTAATAGAGGAAGTGCGGCTTCACGGCGGATTGACAAGGCCACTTTCAGATCGACTACAGCAACCCGTCGGTGCATCAAATGATTCGGGATTATCGCTAGGTCAGCGTGTGACTCATCCCATGTTTGGCGAAGGTATGGTGCTTAACATCGAGGGTCGAGGTGCCAACGCACGTATCGAGGTAAACTTTGCGGAAGGCAGTAAGTGGTTAGTTCTGCAATACGCCAATCTTCAAGCTTTGTGAGGCTTTGATGAAAGAGAAAACACTGTTACCGGTAGCTGTTGTTGCCCTTCTACTGCTCTGGGTTGGAACGCTCGGGCTGTGGGCTGTCGAAGCTCGAAAAACAGTCGATGACTCAGGCCCTAGTGTGAGTGGCAATCAGGCAAGTATCGAATGGAAGCTGGTAACCACTTGGCCAAAAGGCTTGCCTGGCCTTGGATCGGCACCGGAAAACTTTGCGCGGCGTGTGGGCGAGATGAGCAACGGTCGATTGACCGTTCGTGTCTACGGTGCGGGCGAGGTGGTACCGCCATTTGAGGTGTTTGATGCGGTATCACAAGGCGTCGCCGAGATGGGCCATGGGGCGTCTTACTACTGGAAAGGTAAGATTCCCTCATCCGTGTTTTACACCGCCGTTCCTTTTGGTATGACCGCCCAGGAAATGAACGGTTGGTTGCATTATGGCGGCGGACTTGAGCTTTGGCGCGAGCTTTACGCCCCGTTCGGCGTGCGGCCATTTGCCGGTGGGTCAACCGGGGTTCAAATGGCAGGCTGGTTCAACAGAGAGTTGAAGTCGGCGAGTGATCTTGATGGTCTCAAGATGCGCATTCCTGGCCTCGCTGGCGAGGTGTTTGCCGCATCGGGGGGCACCGCCGTTCGACTGGCGGGTGGTGAGATCTATACATCAATGCAGACTGGCGTCATCGACGCCGTTGAGTGGGTTGGGCCCTATAACGATCGCACACTAGGTCTGATGGAGGTCGCTGAGTACTACTACTACCCCGGTTGGCATGAGCCGGGTGCGATGCTCGAGTTCACGGTGAATCAGGAGGCTTTTGATCGACTACCCGCGGATCTTCAGGCCATTGTCGAAGGCGCAGCCAGGGCAACCAACCAAGACATGCTAGACGAGTTTACCGCGCGAAATAATCAATCGCTGAATTCTTTGTTGGACGACTACGCTGTGAAATTGCGGCCGCTACCTGACGATGTCATGGACGTGCTTCACAGTAACTCAGTGGTTGCCTTAGAGCAGCTTAAGGCCGGCGATCCCATGGCGCAAAAAATTGCCGCTTCTTATGAGGAGTTCCTAGGTGGCGTTAGGAGATATCACGAAATCTCTGAGCGTGCTTATTTGAACGCCCGAGATCGCGTGTCACCGCCCATCTCCTTTACTGACCAGTAATCGTTCGCGTTCGTTTTGCGTTATCGATGGCGACATAGATGAACTCGCCCTCGGTCACCTTAATTGGCTCGCCGTCGTGTTGGGAGTTGATCCACACCTCGATAAGCACACGCACTGAGCTGCGACCAATGTCGAGAATGTCGCAGTAACAGGTCACTACCGCACCGACATGCACCGGAGTGAGAAACGACATGCCCTGGATGGCAACCGTTGCGACACGGCCGCCCGCCACTTCGGACGCCGCAACGCCACCGGCAATGTCCATTTGCGATAGCAGCCATCCGCCAAAAATATCACCGTTGGCGTTGGTATCTGCCGGCATAGCGACCGTCTGAAGTGCGAGCTCGCCTTGCGGCCTGGGTGTTTCATCAATTGGGTTCAACGCTGTCTCCTAACGTTTTAGCGGATCTGTATTGGATTTACCGTTTGTTGGTGACGTCAGATCAACGACCGAGTGAGCTGGGTAACCAAGTGACGATGTCTGGAACCAGCCACAGCATGGCCAGTAAACCTAGTTGTATCGCCACAAATGGAATGACGCCACGATAAATTGCGCTGGTTGCGACTGACTCATCAGCTACGCCACGCAGGTAGAACAAGGCAAAACCGAACGGTGGCGTAAGGAATGACGTTTGAAGATTGACAGCAATCATCACTCCCAGCCAGATGGGGTCAAAACCCATCGACAGTAAAATCGGTGCGACGATCGGGACCACAACGAACGTTATTTCGATGAAATCGAGAATAAAGCCCAGGAGAAACATGACAAGCATCACAATCAGCAGAGCCATGTGAGGACCGCCACCGAGCTCTGCGAAGAACGCTTCAATCAGTTCGTCACCCCCAAAACCCCTGAATACCAAGGAAAACAGGGCTGCGCCAATGAGGATCAAGAACACCATGCTCGTAGTTGCCATGGCTGAGCGCGCGGTGTCTTTTAGCATTGCGAAATCGAGCGCTGATTTGTAGGCGGCCAGGCAAAGTGCACCGACCGCACCAACGCCTGCGGCTTCTGTTGGCGTTGCAGCGCCGACGATAATCGAGCCCAGGACCACGCCAATTAATAGCAGTGGGGGTAATACGGCGGCGAGTATAGAGGACTGGCCGTCATCGTTTATCTCCTCTGGGGGAGGGCAGTCTGATGGGTTTCGCCAGGCAACGAACAGTAGATACCCAAGGTACAGACCAACGAGTACCAGGCCAGGTACCAGCGAACCGATAAACAAGTCGCCTACCGATACCGTTTGTGTGTTGATAATGCCGCTCTGTAATTGCGCCTGCTGATACGCCGTCGACATGATGTCTCCGAGTAGCACGAGCGCAATCGATGGAGGAATAATTTGACCCAGCGTACCGGTCGCACAGATAAGACCTGTGGCGAGCGATGGGTTATACCCTGCTCTCAGCATGGATGGCAGCGCCAAGACGCCCATAGTGACGACTGTCGCCCCCACGATGCCCGTACTGGCGGCGAGCAGAGCGCCCACCACGATCACCGAAATGCCAAGACCGCCTGTTCTGTTTCCCAGGCCACTAGCCATTGCGGTCAAGAGCTCTTCAGCTATCTTTGCGCGTTCCAGTGTGACGCCCATTAGAATAAATAACGGTACGGCAACCAGTGTCTCATTGGTAATGGTGCCAAACATACGGCCCGATAGTGCCGCGATGAAGCTAGCATCGAAGTGCCCAGCAATAACGCCAATGGCAGCAAAGAGCAGCGCCGTTCCGGCGAGTGTCAATGCAACAGGAAAGCCAAACAGTAGCAACAGGCAAACACAGCCGAAGAGCGCGAGCGCTAGTTCACCCTCAACCATCAGAGGGCACCTCGCTAAGTTCGATCAAGCCCTGAATGATGAGGCTTACAGCTTGCAGCGCGAGCAAAACCGCCATGGCTGGGATCAGTGTCTTCAGAAGGAAAACAGCCGGTATGCCGCCGGGCTCAGGCGAGGACTCCATGATTGACCAGCTTTCTGATACATAGCCCCAAGAGCCAAGAACGATAAGTGTGCAGAAGGGCAATGTGAACACGGTATGGCCAATGGTATTCACCCAGCGCTTCTGACGATCTGTGAAATTTCGATAAAAGACATCAACCCGTACATGCTTATCCGCAAGTAATGTGGGTGCCGCACCGAGCATGAATAAGGCGCCATGCAAATAGAGCACAGATTCCTGTGCTGCGATCGCGCCCTGACCAAACCCATAGCGGAGGATCACTACGGTGGTTGTGACTACGGCCATGGCAACCGCTGTATACGCCACAGCATTGCCAACGCCACGACTGATACCATCGATTGTCTGCGCAAGAGTTGCCCAGTACTTCACTGCAATGACCCGTTCCTCAACACGACATTGAAGGTTATCATCGTGTGAACATCAATTGCAGAGAGATTCACTGTGCTTACTGTACTGTCGCCAGCCAAAACACTGGATTATGAGACACCATCGACAACAGCGACCTCGACCACTCCGCGGTTTATGGATCAGTCGGCCTTGTTAGTTGACGACGCTCGAAAGTTAGCTCCGGACGATATTCGCTCCCTCATGGGCGTGAGTGAGTCAATTGCGGACTTGAACCATGCACGCTTTATGAACTGGCAGGCAACGGCCAGCAAGGACAACGCGAAGCAGGCGGTCCTTGCGTTCAAAGGCGATGTTTACACGGGTCTGGAGGCAGATTCGATGAGCGAAACTGATCTCCAGTTTGCGCAGTCCAGACTGAGAATTCTGTCTGGCCTCTATGGCCTGCTGCGGCCTCTGGATCTTATGCAGCCGTATCGACTTGAGATGGGACTTAAGTTTGCAAACCAGCGCGGGAAGAACCTTTATGAGTTTTGGGGTGATCGTGTAACGGATACCCTCAACGAAGACCTGGCCTCGGCGAATACCGACGTCCTGATTAATTTGGCGTCCAACGAGTACTTTAAGGCGGTGAAGCCAAAAGGGCTGAACGCTGACGTGATAACACCACAGTTTAAGGACCTTAAAAACGGCCAGTATAAGATGATCTCGTTTTTCGCTAAGAAGGCGCGTGGCGTCATGGCGCGTTACATCATCGATAATCGAATTACCGATCCGGAAGCGCTAAAGGCCTTTAATGGATCCGGATACTATTTCAGTGAGGCACATTCGAAAGGCCCGCAATGGGTCTTTCTGCGCGATGAGGCGCCGGCTTAGCTGCCTAGTTGGGCATCACGAGCTTTGCTTAAAAGGCAGTAGCGTCGCGGCTTCGTCTCGATAACGCCGCACGTGATCGCAGTCTCGGCGGCAGAAGTCGGCAACGGCGTCTTTTAATCGGGGCTCAGCAACCCAATGGTTTGAATAGGTGAGTGTGGGTTCGAATCCTCGCTGAATCTTATGCTCGCCTTGCGCGCCGGGATCGAAGCGCTTGATACCTCTTTCAATGCAATACTCGATTCCTCGGTAGTAGCACGCTTCGAAATGTAAAAAATCGAATTCCTTAAGGCAGCCCCAGTACCGGCCATAGAGCGTATCGTCATCAACAAAATACAGGGCCGCTGCGACGGGGTTCTCTCCTTCATGTGCAATCACCATAACCGTGCTTTCACCCAATGCAGGGCAGACGCTCGTGAAAAACTCACCGGTTAAATAGCCCTGGTGACCGCTTCGCTTCAGATAGGTTGTCTGATAGCAGTAGTGGAAAAAAGCCCAGTCCTCATCACTGATCTCGCTCCCCGTTTTTGTAACAAGGTGCAGATTCTGAGCAGCAATAGCGGCACGTTCTTTCTTCAGCGCCTTGCGTTTTCGACTGTTAAAGGCGGACAGGAAATCATCGAAATCTGAATAATCTCGGTTAAACCAATGAAATTGTGTCGTCATCCGTTGTATCAGTCCGGCGTCAGCCAGTTGACTCGAGGTAGCTTCGTCGGGAAATAAAATGTGCCAGCTCGAGATATTTTCAGAGGCGCACCAGTCGGTGACTGCTGAGATCAACTCGAGTTGAGCATCAGGACGGGTGTTGTCGGTCCATAACCGAGGGCCGGTGGCTGGCGTAAACGGTACGCCGGTCACAAGCTTCGGATAGTAGTCCAAACCGCTCCGGTGCCAGGCATCAGCCCACGACCAGTCAAAGACATATTCACCATAGCTGTGGCTCTTGAGAAATCCAGGTGCCATGGCGATTGCATGCTCGTCATCCCATAGACCAAGGTGACAGTTTTGCCAGCCCGACTGACTGCCGGTGCTACCTGATGCTTCGAGGCCCTCCAAAAAAGCATGGGTCAAAAACGGGTAACCATTGGAGAACGAAGCCTCCCAGACGGCTTTGGGCAGGTCATTAACGCTTGGGTAAAGTCGAAGTTCCACGCTGGAGAGTCTGGTTAGTATTCAGAGCTTATACGGCGACGGCGACGTAGTGTCCCAGTAATCCGACCGCTATGATCAAGCCAATCCATTTGCTCTCGTTAAATGCCTTAAAGCAGGTTTCGCGTGATCGGTTACTGATGAGACGCTGGTGTCTCATGAACAATGCGCCCACCGCGACGATCGAAAGGAAATAACTAAGGCCAAGATTAAAGCTCATGCCGGTGGCCACAAAACATAACAAACAAAGCACCTGCAGCCCCAAAATGATCCCCGTATCAGCTTCACCAAAGAGTATAGCTGTCGATTTAATACCGACTTCGAGATCGTCCTCTCGATCGACCATGGCGTACTGTGTGTCGTACACCACGACCCACAAGAGATTTGCGAGGAACAGCCACCACAGTCCAACTGGCAATGTCTCCGTGGTGGCAGCGAAGGCCATGGGGATGCTCCAGGAGAAGGCCATACCGAGCACGACTTGTGGCAGGTGGGTAAAGCGCTTCATAAATGGATACACAATGGTGAGCGCTGCACCGACAAACGCTAGTTGCACCGTGAGCCAGTTAATTTGTATGACCAGCCATAATGCGAGGCCAAATAATCCGAACAGTAGGCACAGGGCTTCGATAACAGATACCTCGCCTGTGACTAAGGGGCGATCGCGCGTTCGCTCAACAAAGCCATCAAGCTTCCTATCGCTGAGATCATTGGTGGTACAACCAGCGGAACGCATAACGAAGGCACCAACAACAAAGGTGAACAATAGAATGGGCTTTGGGAGCCCCTCGGAAGCAATGATCAGACCCCAGAGTGCGGGCGCGAGCAGTAGGTAAGTGCCAATGGGCTTATCAAACCGAATCACTCGCAAGAGAGCGCTTACTTTTTGTCGTGTTAGAGCTATCGCTGACAAGGGATCATCCAAACAAGTCTGAACTACTGATTATACGTGTGCAAACGCCTCGCGTGCGCGCGTCCAGCGCGACTCAATCTGTTCTGCGCGCTCCGGATCGTCACGAACCAGTTCCTCGGCGACCATTTGCGCTGTCCCAAGAAGTGCCTCGTGCTCGGGCAGTCGTGCGACGCGAAATGATGACAGACCGGTTTGTCGGGTTCCTAGCACTTCCCCAGGCCCGCGAATACTCAAATCCTTCTCCGCGATGACGAAACCATCTTGCGATTCTCTCATAACGGCCAGACGCTGCTTGGCGGTTTGGCTGAGAGGCGATTGATACATCAGCAAACAGTGACTCTCTATCGCGCCGCGACCCACGCGGCCACGAAGCTGGTGTAATTGAGCCAACCCAAAGCGCTCTGCATTTTCGATGATCATCATGCTTGCATTTGGCACATCCACGCCGACTTCAATGACGGTCGTTGCGACCAGAATATCCAGCCGACCTGCGGCGAACTCAGCCATGATTTCTGCTTTTTCATCAGCACTGAGCCTTCCGTGCAACAGACCTATCTTCAGATCGGTTAAGGCTTCGCTCAGTTGCGTCGCGGTCATTTGGGCAGCATTTGCTTGCAGTGCATCACTTTCCTCAATCAAGGCGCAGACCCAGTACGCCTGCCGACTTTCTCTGCAAGCACGGCCAACTCGGTCGATCACCTGTTCCCTGCGCGCGGTGTCAATCAACGCCGTAGTTATCGGCTTTCGCCCGGGTGGAAGCTCATCAATTACTGAGCAGTCAAGATCGGCATACGCCACCATAGACAGCGTTCTTGGTATGGGTGTGGCAGTCATCGTCAGCTGATGTGGCGTTAAGTCATTCAGTCCTCGGCGCGTAAGCGAAAGCCTTTGATTGACCCCAAAGCGGTGCTGCTCATCCACAAGAACCAGTCCCAGTGATGCAAACGCAACGTGGTCCTGAAACAGCGCGTGGGTACCGACCACAATATCAACCTCACCCTGTTCAACCGCAGCCAGAGCCTCGCGCCGCGCTTTCCCTTTTATCTGGCCCGTTAGCCACAGCACCTTTACACCTAATGGCGCGAACCATTGGTTAAAGCCGCGAAAATGTTGCTCGGATAAAAGTTCGGTCGGCGCCATAAGGCCGACTTGATGCCCTGCCTCCACCATATGTGCTGCGCTAATGGCAGCCACCAACGTCTTACCCGAGCCGACATCACCTTGAAGAAGTCGTAGCATCGGTGTTGGCTTCTTCAGGTCTTCCAAAATTTCCTTGCAAACCCGGGCTTGTGCACGGGTGAGTGTAAAGGGGAGGCTGCCGATAATTGCCTCGGCAAGCGCACCTTTATGTGCCGCCTTCGCAGCTCGCAGTTCCAAGGTTCTCGCCCGCCGAGAAAGCATCGAGATTTGATGTGCGATAAGCTCTTCATTTGCCAAGCGCAGTTGCGCAGGATGTCGCCCCTCCAGAATGGTCTGTACGTTCACGCTCGCAGGTGGTTGATGTAAGAGAGCGATTGCATCTGCCATAGAGGGGGCCGCCTTAAAACGCCCTGCGAGCAAATCGTCTGGGGGATGTTGGGCAAGGTAGGTCAATGCCTGTCGAGCGAGATTGCGCAGAGTGCTTTGACCCATGCCTTCAGTCGTCGGATAAACAGGGGTCAAGGCATCTTCCAGCTCAGCCTCTCGATCGCCCACATGATATTCAGGATGCGCGAACTCCGGTTGGCCCGCAACCAGGCGCGGTTGTCCGAAAAGCGTGATGATCTCGCCCACCTTGAGTTGCAGTGCTTGCGCGCGGCGAAAATGGAAAAAGCGCAGCGTTGTGAGGCCGGTTCCATCATCTACTTTGACAATGAGCGTGGGCCGGCGTCCTCTGGCTATACCGGATGCGCGTATGGTTCCTCTGACAACCGCGTCCATGCCCTCGCGCAGTTCGCCAATAGCGGTCAAACGCGTTTTATCCTGATAACGCAGAGGGAAGTGAAATAGCATGTCCTCTATGGTTCGGAGACCCATAGCGTTAAGCTTTTCAAAAACCTTTGGGCCTACGCCCTTGAATTGCTGCAGCGGCAGCTGAAGAATGTCGGTCGGCACAATACATTTCGTCTTGGTGGCCCAATGATAATAGCGGCATGAAGGTATGCAGGTGAAGACTCCACGGGTAATGGTAATAGGCTTTGGTGATTTGGCTCGGCGCTTGGCGCCAAAGCTCACGGGCCTAGCAGAGGTAATCGGTGTTTCTCGTCGACCTGAATTGCTTCCAGGGGCAGTCAGGGCTGTCTATGGCGATTACACGCAACCGGAATCTTTGGAAGAAGCGGCTTCGTTGACGCCCGACGTGGTTATTTTTACCCCTGTGCCAACCAGTCGTGATCTCGAGGGTTATCGAACGGGCTACGCCCAGGCGGCCAGGAATATTTGTGACGCGGGCCTTTTGGCAACTGCTAAGCGTGCGCTATTTGTGTCGTCTACACGCGTCTACGCCGAAAAAGCAGGGGCTTGGGTAACAGAGGATTCACCCCTCGCTGCAGGTGATCCGTTTGTGGATGCGTTGCTCGATGGAGAGTGCTGTTTTCGCCGCCATACCACTACCACGGTCTTGCGGCCCAGTGGGCTATACGACGGTGCGAGGCCCATTATGTTGAAACCGATCATTGAGGGGCTTGCATCCCGGTTTGGCGATGGATATACCAACCGTATTCACAGGGACGACGTCGCGGGTGTGCTGGCTCACCTAATCAATCTGCACATCAACGGTGCTCATGTTCCAGCTACGCTGTCGCTCAATGACAGCGAGCCCGTGAGAACTGCGGACTTAGAGGCGTGGTGTTTCGAGCAACTCGGTCGAAAACCGATGGGTACGAGAGAAAATCAGCCGCGGGGTAACCGACGCATTAGTAATGCAAAGCTTTTGGCAACTGGTTATAAGCTCGTCTATCCCACCTTTCGTGAAGGCTACCGCGACGCTTTGATACAACGCTCGTAGGGGCTTTAGAGAGCCAGTATAGCCTCTATTTCGACCTGTACCCCCTTTGGTAATGCGGCCACCTGCACGCAGGCACGCGCCGGATAAGGCTCGCTGAAGGCCTCCGCCATCACCGCATTGACCGTCTGAAAGTTGGCTAAATCAGTGAGCGAGATATTAATCTTTACGGAGCTATCGAGCGATCCGCCCGCAGCTTCGGCAATTGCGCTGAGATTGGCAAACACTTGTCGCGTCTCAGCCTCGATACCCCCTTCTACGACCTCCATTGTCGTCGGATCCAACGGTATTTGCCCCGATATCCATACGGTATTTCCTACTTTAACCGCTTGTGAATAGGGGCCGATGGCGGCGGGAGCAGCGGCAGTACTAATAACAGCTCTGTTGTTCATGGGATGTGACCTCGTTAGCGGCGACTGCAGCGAACGACCTTACGCACGCCGTCCATGACCCTAACGCGCTTCATCACGCGGGCTAGATGGACGCGGCTGTTTAGCTGCAATTCAATCATGATGTTAGAAAAGTGTACCGACTCATCTTGCGTCGATATGCGTTCGATATTGAGGCCAATGGCGCTGAGTTTCGTCGCCAATGTGGCGATCATACCCCGTTGGTTAGCCATTTCTATTCGGATCGCGACGGGATAGGTTCCCTCGATCTGATCGTGCCATCTCAGGGGCATCAGGCGCTCAGGTTGCTCTCGGAGATCTAAGAGGTTGCGACAGTTCTCCCGATGAACGACCAGACCTCTGTCTGGACTCAAGAAGCCTTCAATGGGGTCACCGGGGAGCGGACAGCAGCACTTCGCATAGACGAGCACGTAGCCTTCGGTGCCCTTGATTTCCATGGCACTTTGATCGTTCTCAAGCGACGCACCCGCCTGACCCAGGAGATTCGCGGCAACGACCTGCGGCAGCTGATTACCGAGAGCGATATCGGTCAGGATGTCGTCGTATGTGCTATTTGGATAATGCAAACTTACAAGGGTTTCTAATGACTCTGTTGTGACCGCATCATCGGGTTGCAAGGTCGTGAGTGCCTTCTCCAGTAACTTTCGACCCAGTTCGACAGAGTCCTCTCGTTGCTGGTGTTTCAAGAAATGTCGAATTTGCGATCTTGCTCTCGCTGTTACGGCGAAATTGAGCCACGACGGTGTTGGTCTACCGGCCGGGGATGTCACAACTTCGACAGTGACACCACTTTCTAGCGGCTCTGACAGGGGTGCGAGTTGATTATTGATGCGACAGGCCACACAGCGGTTACCCACATCGCTGTGGACCGCGTAGGCAAAGTCTACGGCACAGGCGCCCTTTGGGAGCTCCATGATGGCCCCCTTCGGCGTAAACACATAAACCTCATCGGGGAACAGATCAACTTTTACGCTCTCGATAAACTCAAGCGAGTTACCAGCCGTTTGTTGCATCTCTAGCAGACCCTGGACCCACTCTCGAGCTCGCATCTGAGGGATATTGGCATTGTCTTGCTGGCTCTTATAAAGCCAGTGAGCGGCGATTCCATTATTGGCCATGTCTTCCATATCGCGGGTACGTATCTGGATTTCGATAGGGACGCCGTGCATGCCTTTAAGGACGGTATGTAATGACTGATAGCCATTGGCCTTGGGTATGGCAATGTAATCTTTGAATTCACCGGGCACCGGCTTGTAGAGAGAATGAACAATTCCGAGTGTCCGATAACAAGAATCCACGTCTTCGCAAATAATTCGAAATGCAAAGATATCCATGATTTCGGAAAATGATTTTCGCTTTTCCCGCATTTTGGAGTAGATGCTGTAGAGGTGCTTTTCTCGACCGATGACGGCGCCTTCTATTCCCTCGCGTGACAGAGCCTGATCGAGTTGCTCGCTGATCTGCTCAATCAACTGTTTGCGTCGACCGCCGGCTGCTTCTCTTGCGGCTTCCAGACGTCTTGCACGCATCGGATAGAGGGTGCGTAAGCCAAGGTCCTCAAACTCCATGCGTACTTCGTTCATGCCTAGTCGCGTTGCGATCGGTGCGTAAATATCGAGAGTTTCGTTTGCGATTCGCTTTTTTGCCTCGGGCTTAAGCGCTCCGAGGGTTCGCATGTTGTGGAGTCTGTCGGCCAGTTTTACGAGAATGACGCGGATGTCTCGCGCCATTGCGAGTGCCATTTTCTGAAAATTTTCCGCCTGTTTTTGCTCGGCACTATCGAAATCAACCTGAGTTAACTTGCTCACGCCGTCCACAAGGTCGGCAACTTCCTCGCCAAACTGGGTTCTGATGTCCTCTTTGGTAACGCCGGTGTCTTCGATAACGTCGTGTAGCAGCGCTGCCATGATGCTCTCATGGTCCATGTGCATTCGCGCTAGCACTGTGGCCACTGCCAGTGGATGCGTGACGTAAGGCTCGCCGGTTCGACGTGCTTGGCCGTAATGCGCCTGCTCGGCATAAAAATAGGCGCGTTTTATGTCACTGACCCGATCGTGGGGCAAGTAGCTCGCAAGAATCTCCTCAAAGCCAGTAAACGACTGTCTCTGGTTGTGTGAGGGAAGAAGTTGGGGTCTAGAGGTTGTGTGGAGCCCCAGACGTCGGGTGACGTCGTTAAATGAGGCTCCTAGGGCTTGAAGAGGTGTGGACACCGGTCCTTGAATTGCGGTTTAGAGCACAGGTGTTTCGAAGCTCGCCGCAAATTCCTCTTCAGCTTCCAGCTCGTGTTCACGCGCCATAATGTCAGGAGTGATCAGGCCTTCGGCAATCTCGCGAAGCGCCAATACGGTCACTTTGTCGGCTTCTACTTCGACAAGAGGATCTTTTCCGCCCGTGCTCAACTGACGCGCACGCTTGGAAGCCAATAGCACCAACTCAAAGCGGTTATCGACGTTATCGAGGCAGTCTTCAACAGTTACTCGTGCCATCTTTGTTTCCTGCTATGTAAATGGCCGCGCAGTATAGCGATTGCGTAGCTTGCTTGTCGACTGCGAAAGCTTCGCTCTACCGAAGTAAATCCGCAATGACGCTGGTCAATTCTCGTGACTGTACCTGCTGTGACAGCCTGTGGGCGCGAATGATGGATTGAAGATCCTTCAGTGCAATTTCGAAATCGTCATTTAGGACGATGAAATCAGCTTCGTCGTAATGAGCTAATTCATCTCGCGCAGCCTGCATGCGACCTTCAATAATCTCGTCATCATCCTGTCCCCGATCGGTTAGGCGCTTGCGCAGCGCAGCGGTCGAGGGCGGAAGAACGAAGATGGACACGGCGTCATCAACCAACATTTTGACCTGTCGAGCGCCTTGCCAGTCAATTTCTAGAACAATGTCGATGCCTTCAGCGAGCCTTTCTTGTATCGCGTGCCGGCTAGTCCCATAGAAGTTTCCAAATACCTGTGCCCACTCGAAGAAGCCATGGGCGTCGCGGATTGACGTAAATTCTGACTCATCAACAAAGTGATAATTGACGCCGTCAGTTTCACCCGGGCGGATAGCACGTGTCGTGTGCGATACCGATACCTGTAGATTAGGTGTGCTCTCTAGAAGCGCTTTTACCAACGATGTTTTTCCTGCACCGCTGGGAGCAGATATGACATAGAGCTGGCCGGTCGTTTGGTCCTGTTTATTCAATGTTCTGCACCTGTTCCCGCATCTGCTCAATCAATACTTTGAGCTCTACCGCGGCATTGGTGGTCACTAGCGACGTCGTTTTAGAACCGAGAGTATTCGCTTCGCGATTCAGTTCTTGCATCAGAAAATCCAGTCTGCGCCCACATGGCTCGTTAGCGGACAGTGCGTCACCGATGGCGGCGAGATGAGCATCGAGGCGGTCCAGCTCTTCGGCAACATCCGATTTGTTGGCCAGGAACACCAGCTCTTCTTCCAGCCGCTTGTCGTCACTCGCCACGTCGATCGCAGAAATCCGATCCATCAGCTTTTGCTGTTGGGCTGACTGAAGCACTGGCAGTTGCTCGCGATAATTGGCCACAATGGTTTGGATGCTGCCGCATCGATCAAGCAAAAGCTCCTCGAGTCTTGCGCCCTCCCCCAGCCGATGATCGCGCAGCGACTCAATGACACCAGGTATCACAGCGATACATTCCTTGTTCAGCGTATCTGCATCAAGTGTGTCACTGACCCAAATGCCTTGTGACATCAGGATATCCAGTGCAGTGGGTGCTCGGGCATCTGGGAAGAGCTCACCGATCTTCTCAAGCGCTAATCTCATTTCCACTAGTTTGTCTTCGTTAACCGTGGCCTCAGGCGAATTTTCTGCTCGCTCCAGCCGGATCGTCAGTTCGACTTTCCCTCTCACTATTTTTTCGCCGACGATTTTACGGAATTGTGGTTCAGATCGCTTAAGGACATCGGGCAGTTTGAAAGTAAGATCCAAAAACCGGCTGTTGACAGATTTGCACTCGATAGACAGGTTCCATTCACCTACTGTCACGGTCTGATTAGCAAATCCGGTCATGCTCTGCGGCATGTGTTTCTCCAAGGACATCGAAAGTCGCTAGTCTAACAAGTAGACTGCGCAGCGACACCTTCGTATTCGTGAGCAGTTTATGAACTCCAAGACAGCACAACACCCTGAAAAGAGACCCAGTGGTCGCCAACCCGATCAGATGCGGGACGTCGAATTCCATCTCGATTACACCAATCAGGCTGAAGGCAGTGTGCTTGCATGCTTCGGAAATACAAAGGTGCTGTGCACGGCGTCAATTTCTGACGGTGTACCACCGTTCTTGAGGGGCAAGGGACAGGGCTGGCTAACAGCCGAGTACGGCATGTTGCCGCGATCAACCGGAACTCGCATGGACCGCGAGGCAGCCCGAGGCAAGCAAAGTGGTCGAACGGTTGAAATACAGCGCTTAATCGGCCGATCCTTGCGGGCCAGTATTGACCTCAAGGCATTGGGTGAGCGCACAATGACCATTGATTGCGACGTGCTTCAAGCGGACGGAGGTACGCGGACAACGGCGATTACCGGCGCCAGTGTTGCGGTCGTGTCGGCGTTAAACAAACTACAACGTGCGGGGGGTCTAAAGACGGATCCGTTAATTGACCGAGTTTGCGCGGTGTCTGTGGGGATGTGGAACGGTCAACCAGTCGTTGATCTTGACTATCCCGAGGACTCGACAGCACAGAGCGATATCAATGTGGTCATGCTAGCGAGCGGTGGGTTGATAGAAGTTCAAGGCACCGCGGAGGAAAAAGTATTTACCCGCAACGAGCTGAATACGCTACTTGATCTCGCCGAATCGGCATGTCGCACCCTAAATCAGGCGCAACTCCAAGCGCTTAGCCGCTCCTAGGTCCCGTCAGAGCACAATGTCATAGTCAATGATGACAGGGGCGTGGCTGGAGAACGCCTCATCACCCTCAATGATGGCGCTGGCCACGTGAGGAGCAAGGCTATCTGAGATAATGTGAGTATCGGTTCGAACGCCGGGGCCCTCGTCACCCTCGGGCCACCACGTGTATTCATCTGTATCAGACTCAACTTCACGGAATGCATCGCCGTAGCCCATGCGATATAGCGACCCAAGCCAGTCACGCTCTTCGTTACTGAAACCCGGAATGTCGAGGCGATTTCCGGATTCCTCGGCATCCCTTGGCTGCCAAGCGAGTTCCCAGCCACCGCAGAGAATAAAGTCGCGTTTCTTGTTTCTTACCTTTTGAAGGTGCGCGCCGAGTTGATTTAGAAACCGCATTTTAAGTTCTTTGTCGCCACGCTCACCCACTGCCGGCGGCACCATAATGCTCCCGATGCTGCAGTCGTCATAATCTGCTTGGATGTAAATTCCGAGATGATCAAAGTCCATAAAGCCCAGGCCAAACATGATGGCTTTCGGCATTTTCTTGCAGTAGATCGCAACGCCATTCACCTTGGCGTCGTCGTAATTATCGGCAAAATAGGCGTGATAGTTGTCAGGGAAAAAGTCGTTTGAAGGGAGTGAGTACTCCGAGCACCGTGTGTCCTGAAAGCAAATCACATCCGCATCCTGCTGTAATGCCCACGTCAAAAGCCCTTCAGCGTGCGCCCGCTCAAGGCCATCGACTGTAAGTGATACAACTTTCATTTTTGTTTCCCGAATACTGAGCTTGGTATACTACGTCAGAAATTTTCATACTGAAATCTGTGAAACCTTTGGTTCACAATATGTTCATAATTTCAGTGTTGCTAACAGTTGAGCACTTTTATGCGCGCATCGGACAGTAAACGCCAATTTATCGAGCTATCCATTCGCTTTGGCGCGTTGAAGTTTGGTCAATTCACACTGAAGTCTGGCAGAGTCAGTCCCTATTTCTTTAACGCGGGTGTTTTTTCCACTGGTGAGGCAATGGCGACGTTAGGCGCTTGTTATGCTGAAGCTGCCAGAGACATCATTGAGAAGATTGATGGGCTTTTCGGCCCGGCCTACAAAGGAATACCGCTTGCCACGGCGACAGGTATTGCTCTGCAACAACATTACGACTGCGATTTATCCATTACCTTTGATCGCAAAGAGGCCAAATCCCACGGAGAAGGCGGGATCCTAATGGGTGCACCGCTAACGGGTAACGTCCTCATTATTGATGATGTCATTACTGCAGGCACCGCCATCAGGCACTCGGTAGACTTGATAAAAAGCGAGGGCGCCACGCCTTACGGTGTTGTCATTGGTCTTGATCGGTGTGAGCGGGGAGTGGGTGACACCTCGGCCGTTGATGAAGTAAGACGAACATTGGGATTGCAGGTTAAGAGCGTTATCACTATGCACGACATCATTGAGTGGTTATCTGAACAGCCGGAGATGTTAGAGAGCCTAAATTTGATGCACCAGTACCGGGAGCAGTACGGTGTGTAAGCGCCTTGCTATTGTTGTGATGCTTGCGCTGCTGAGACGATCCTTGAGTGGCGATCGCGGTAAAGACCCTATTGTAGATTAAGGCCCCGCTGGCACTTCCTTCGCTAAGGTGGCTGTCACTAAGGCCCACTGTTCATCCCACGCTTGTGTAGGCAGTATTGCGAAGTCTGATCGCACGAACTGAGCGATTCGTCCCTCCGCAAGTGCAAGAAGTAAATTGGCTGCGCTGCTAACAGGGATGCTCGTGCGCCACCCTTCCTCAACTTCTGCCATGCGCAGGCACTGACGAAGTTGTGTTTCGATTCGATCATAGACCTGCGTAACTCTTCCCCTCAGACGCTCGTGCTCTCCCGTTAAAGCGTCGCCCGACAAAATCCTCGTAATGCCCGGATTTCGCTCACAGAAGGCAAGGAAAAGCGTAAGGATCTTTTTGCACCGCACCAGCTGATGTGTTTCTTCGCTGAGTATCTGCGTTATCCGAGAAAACAGGGTCTCTTCGACAAAGTCGATGAGCGACTCGTACATCCGCGTTTTGGAAGGGAAATGGCGATACAGTGCTGCCTCGGATACGTCTAGACTAGCTGCCAGCTTTGCCGTTGTTATTTTGCTTCCAGGGCTGGATTCAAGCATGCCCGCCAATGATTGGAGTATTTGCTCTTTTCGGTCGCTTCGTCGTTGAGGCATGTGTTCCGCCAAATGTGCATTGTGACAAGAGTTAGGAGCTTGGGACGTTACCTATGCTCTGGTTTGTGATCAAGGTGCCGATACCCTCATCACTAAAGATTTCTAATAGCGTCGCATGCGGAACCCGGCCATCAATAATGTGGGCACTGGTAACCCCAGCTCTCACCGCATCCATTGCACACCGAACTTTAGGCAACATGCCGCCGGTGATAACGCTTTTCTCGATTAACTCATCGACTCGCGTGGTCGACAGACCTGTCAGCGTGTTTCCTTCTCCGTCCATCAAGCCGGTCACGTTGGTCAGTAACATCAGTTTTTCAGCTTTCAGTACCTCAGCGAGTTTTCCCGCTACCAGATCCGCATTGATGTTGTAGGTGTGTCCGTCAACACTACCGGCTACGGGTGCAATAACCGGAATGTAGTCGCTATTGGCAAGCATGGTGAGAATGTCGGTGTCTACGCTCTCAACTTCACCGACCAGACCAATATCCTCGGCACTTCCAATGTCGGCGTGCTTGCTGAGTGCTTGAGCACGCAGAAGCTCACCGTCCTTGCCAGTGATGCCTACAGCTCGCCCTCCATTACGGTGGATGCTATCGACAATTTCTTTGTTAACAGACGCGCCTAGAACCATTTCAACGACATCGACCGTCTCTTCATCGGTGACACGCATACCACCGACGAATCGCGATTCAATGCCTAGACGGTCGAGTAGCTTGCCGATTTGGGGTCCTCCACCATGAACCACAATGGGATTCATGCCTACCAATTTCATCAGGACAACGTCACGCGCGAAGCTCTCATGCAACTGTGGATCGGTCATTGCGTTACCACCAAATTTGATGACCATTGTCTTGCCCGTAAACCGTTGGATATAGGGCAAAGACTCTGTCAAAACGCGAGCAAATTGTTCGGCGTCAGTTCGGTTAAGAGACATGCAGTCCTCTGTCGTTAATGATTGATCGCTGCCTATTCGGGCAGGGGAAGCTCTAGGTCAGGGTGCTTATGCGCCAACATATCAGTCAGGAGGCGCTCCAAGCGTTGCCGGCATTCTACATCATCGCCTTCAAATCGTAGACATGTGGTGCCGTTAGCTCCATCTTTAGTCCAGGACTTTGCTCAACTCACTAACAATCGATTCGGCAAGTATCCGCTTGGACGACACTTGCATGGTCATTTCTAACTCCCTACCAATCAGGACGCCTGCGTTCAGTTCACTATTAAACCCAATAGACTGATCACTAACGTCATTGGCAAAAATGAAATCCAGTGATTTACTCGTGAGCTTTTTACGGGCGTAGTCCGCCACCTCGTGAGTTTCAGCCGCAAAACCAACAACTAATTGAGGTCTGGACTCGCTTTTTGCAACTGATGCGATGATATCGGGGTTGGGAAGGAGTGACAGGGCCATTGAGTCGACACCGCTGCGCTTAATTTTCCGGTCGGAGACCGTTGCTGGCTTGAAGTCGACTACTGCTGCCGCGCCGATGAAGATATCTGCTGTTATGGCGGCAGCAATACTAGCGTCAAACATTTGCTCGGTTGTTTCAACGTTAACGAGAGTCACACCCGCTGGTGGTTCGCAGTTCACTGGGCCCGAAATCAAGGTCGTTTTGGCTCCGGCGTTAATACAGGCTTCAGCGAGGGCGTAACCCATTTTACCGGAGCTACGGTTGCTAATGTAGCGCACGGGACAGATCGGTTCACGAGTTGGTCCTGCCGTGATCACAACATGCCGGCCCGCAAGTGTGCCTGTGCTTAATTGTTCCGAGACGGCAGAGACAATTTGATCTGGCTCTAGCAAGCGGCCTGCCCCGACATCGCCACAGGCTTGGCTTCCGGATGAAGGCCCTAGCAAGGTGATGCCTCTCGCTACCAAGGTCTGAACGTTGTCTTGGGTCGCTTGCTTCGCCCACATTTCTTGGTTCATCGCGGGAGCGACAAATATGGGTGCAGGTGTTGCAAGCGCGCATGCTCCCAGCAGGTCATCCGCACGTCCCTGGACAAGCCGTGCAATGGAGTCTGCGCTTGCCGGCGCTATCAACAGGGCATCGGCCCAACGGGCGAGCTCGATATGACCCATCGCGGCTTCAGCCTCTGTATCGAGAAGATCAGTATGTACTTCGTGGCCAGACAGGGCCTGCAATGTCAGCGGAGTAATAAACTCACACGCACCTTCTGTCATGATGACGCGCACGCTCGCACCCTCGCGAAT
>Ga0255779_1001696_pt1 | contig 24606 bp, 20 predicted proteins | sample 011ome_21_FD_179977 | JGI IMG/M metagenome (GOLD analysis project Ga0255779, IMG submission 179977) | Coastal salt marsh microbial communities from the Groves Creek Marsh, Skidaway Island, Georgia - 011508AT metaG (version 2) | ecosystem: Environmental > Aquatic > Marine > Intertidal zone > Salt...
TGGCCGCACCGACATACGGCAAAACGCCCCGACAGAACAAAAAAGGCGGCCGATCGGGACACTCCCTCAGAAGTGGCGGGTACTCGGGGTCTTGGGGAGTGATCAAACATAGCGGTGAATCGCCAATCAGCCCTGAGGGAAAATCAATTGGCGCCGGCTTATCCAATGCGCGCTGAAGCCCTTCGAGCGCCAGCGCCTTCGCCGGCTCGCCGGCACAGCCCAATATAGCCTCGGGCGATGGGCATGCCTGCAGCACCGCATCTAGCCAGCGAGCGCTCTTCTCAATGGCGCGAGTCAGCGTGAGCCAACGGGTATCGGCGAGTCGATTGAGACCAAATTGGTGTGCCACGGCTCATCCTTGAGGCGCTCGGCCATAATAGAGACGCCCGGCGGACGCCTCGTGATTACTTGATGACGCGCCTCAGAGGTTACTGAGCTTGTCGCCCACCGACAGCGGCTTGGTCGCCTCCAGTACCAACCCAAAGCTGGCGCGGTCATAAACGGAAAACACCATCAGCACGCCGGCGGATATCAGGCAGACGCGCGGGCTTGCCGGTAACGGGATCCTTCATCAGCTCACCGGCATGATCGATGGCCAGCACATCGCCAACTTGCAATGACTCCCGCGCACCACGATTAATGACCACGATGTCGAGCACGCTAATCTGGGTCACGCCCCCGGCGACACCTATCATGTAAGCGTCGGAAATCATCTCGCTTGGGGCCTGTGGTTGATAAAACGGTTCAACCTCCGCCTCGGTGACGGGGAGCAAGCGATCACCAATCCGGACCTCTCCTCGCATCTCGCTAACGGTCATGGGCGCGACGTTGCCGCTCTCAGCCGGGCCCTCCTGCAGCCGGGCCTCACCGATATCGCTGACGAAAATGCCAAGACCTTCTCCACTGACGGGGTCTTTCAGTTTTTCACCGCGGCGCACCAACCGATAACTCAGGGCATCACCCCACTTGCCCTTTCCGTACACCGTGTCGCCCACACCGCTGATGAACCGGCCCGCGTCACCCGACACCACATAAGGTGCGCGGTCCAGTGTCGCCGCCTCAACCACCTGATGTTGGCGCAGGAACGGCTCAATGTGCTGTCGCGAAATCGCCGGTATTGCCAAATCGAGTGGGCTGGCTCTCATGCTCGGAGAGAGTTTGATATCGCCCTGCTCCGCGCGCACCAACCTCGGTTGCCCGGACTCCCAAACTAGGCTCAGTGTGTCGCCAGGATAAATAAGGTGCGGATTGTCGACCTGGGGATTGCCGGCCCACAGCGCTTCCCATCGCCAGGGGTCGCGTAAAAACAATGCCGCGATCTCCCACAGCGTATCGCCGGGCTGGACGGTATAGATCAGGGGTACATCGGGGTTCAGCGTCAGCGGCTCATCCGATTGCGCCACCGCGCCATTGGCCACCAGCAATACGGCGAGCGCGCAGGGGCGGATAAGTCGACGGGCAACGGTTCGGCCTGATCCTCTCCGGTCGAGGATGCTACCCGTACAGTTCGCAATCCATTTGCTCACTTCCACAGCATTCATTCCATTGTGTACTGCCCGCTTCATCTGCCAACAGAGACTTGGCATCGCGGTATAATCTGAGTGTGCGGCGGTGATTCGGGCAGAGCAAGACCAAATCCGAACACTTTTCTCCGCTATCAATCCGCATCAGCACTGGAAGCGCGGCACATGGCCCTACTCTCCATTCTTGAGTTTCCCGACCCGCGACTGCGCACTCGCGCTACGCCGGTTGTCGCGGTAGATGCAAGGATTCAACGGCTTGTGGATGACATGTTCGAGACGATGTATGCGGCGCCCGGCATCGGCTTGGCAGCCAGCCAGGTTGACGTCCATGAGCGCGTGATTGTCATGGACCTCAGTGAGGACCACTCGGATCCCAGAGTCTTTATTAATCCCGAGTTCACCGTCATCGATGAGACGCTGGGCGCCTATGACGAGGGGTGTTTGTCGGTGCCCGGATTCTACGAGACCGTCGAGCGACCCCAGATTGTTGAGGTCACAGCGCTCGACCGGGAAGGCACCGCATTTACAGAGCGGCTCGATGGCCTTATGGGTATTTGTCTGCAGCACGAGATAGACCATCTTGAAGGCAAACTGTTCGTCGACTACCTGTCGCCACTGAAGCGACAACGCATTCGCAGCAAGCTCGTCAAAGAACAGAAACGCCGCGACTGATCGATGTCGACATCGCTTAAAGTGATATTCGCTGGCACCCCGGACTTCGCCGCCCGACATCTTCAGGGTCTGATTGATTCTCCCCACCGAATTGTTGCGGTGATGAGCCAGCCCGATCGGCCCGCGGGCCGCGGAAAGCGCCTTCAATCCTCCCCCGTTAAGGCCATGGCGCTCGAGGCAGACCTGCCCGTATGGCAACCAGCGTCACTGCAAAGCGCTGACAGCGAGGCCATCCTGTCGCAGTACAATGCCGACATTCTGGTGGTAGTGGCCTACGGCCTGATTCTGCCTGCTGCCATATTGGGTATTCCGCGGCTGGGGTGCCTCAATGTTCACGCCTCCCTGTTACCCCGGTGGCGGGGCGCCGCACCCGTTCAGCGCGCCATCGAGGCAGGAGATACCGAGACGGGCGTTAGCATCATGGCGATGGAACCTGGCCTGGACACCGGGCCCGTGCTCCTCACCCAAACACTCCCCATCAGCGCTGATCACACCAGCGGCAAACTTCTAGATGACCTCGCTCAACTCGGTGTCACCGCACTGATCGAGAGTCTTGAGAACATCGATACCCTATTGGGTTCGGTAGCGCCGCAGGATGACAGTGTGGCCACCTACGCCTACAAAATCGCCAAGCAGGAGGGTGCGCTCGACTGGTCAGCCGCCGCCACCGTGCTGGCACGGCGAGTGCGAGCGTTTCATCCAGCGCCCGGATGTTTCACGGACTTTGGGGGCGACAGACTCAAGGTGTTATCAGCTCATGCCATCGATGAATCTCATCGAGGCACTGCGGGTGAGATCATCGCGGCGGATGAGCACGGTATTCGGGTAGGCTGCGGTGAGGGGCAGCTGGTCATCACCGAGGCGCAACTTCCCGGCGCCAAGGCGCAATCGGTGGCCACACTCCTGCGCGGTCATCAGGCGCGATTTCAACCCGGGCAGCGCCTCGGCGACGCGAGCCGCGGCTGACGGTGTCCTCGCCACGGGCCGTTGCGGCAGACATCATTGGTCGGGTGCTGGCCGGACAATCATTAAACCGGCTGCTACCGGATGCCCTCGACGCGGCAGCCACCGCACAGCGGCCGCTGTGTCAGGAGTTGGTGTACGGCACACTGCGGGAATGGCCCTGTCTTGAGGCAACCTGCCTTAGCTTCCTCGCCAAGCCGCTGCGACGGAAAGACCAGGACATCATGGCCCTGCTGTGCATCGGGCTGTATGAGCTCGAACACCTGAGCACCCCCGCCCACGCAGTCGTTTCAGAGACCGTCAACGCCACCCGCGCACTGAAAAAGCCGTGGGCCAAAGGGGTGGTTAATGGCGTGCTGCGCACCTACCAACGCCAGGAGAATGTGGCCGCCGAGGTGCTGTCACCGGCGGCACAGCGGGCATTGCCTGCCTGGTTGCACGCCGAACTGTGCGTTCAATATGACGGCGCGGTAGAGCAGATCGCCTTGGCTGCTCGCCATCGACCGCCCATGACCTTGAGGGTTAACCAACTCAAGAGCACCCGGGATGATTACCTGCGGCAACTGACAGAGGCCGAGATTGGGGCGACACCCTGTGCCGTTTCACTCGACGGTGTCGTGCTCAGTCGCCCAGTCGATGTGGGGTCGTTACCGGGGTTTACCGAGGGTGTCGCCAGCGTTCAGGACAGCGCCGCCCAACTGGTCGCTCGCCTGTTAGCGCCCCAGGCCGGCGAGCGGTTTCTCGACGCCTGCGCGGCACCGGGGGGTAAGGCCTGTCATCTGCTCGAACTCCAGCCCGCCATTGAGGAGCTGGTCGCCCTGGACATCAGCGAGCCCCGACTGCAGCGCGTCATTGAAAACACCACCCGGCTGGATCTCCGACTGACATCGCTCGTAGCCGATGCCAGCGAGCTACCGGAGGCGCTAATAGCCAAACCCTTCGATGCCATTCTGGCCGACGTGCCCTGCTCGGCGACCGGCGTCATAAGACGGAACCCCGACATCAAAATCCTCAGGGAGCCCGACGACATCGCAGGTTTTGCCAGCCAACAATTGGCGATATTGGCAGGGCTATGGCCGGCACTAAAGCCAGGGGGTCGACTGCTGTATGTCACCTGTTCCTTGTTGGCCGCGGAAAACGACGAGGTCGTCAGCCAGTTCGCCACCCAATACGGGGCGCATACCGATGCGGTAACGCTCGGTACCGGCGCGCCGCGCCAACATGGCTGGCAGACTCTGCCAGACCAGCACGGTGGCGATGGGCTTTACTTTGCTCTGTTGCGAAAGCCTGCTGCGTAACACTGCGAACCCCTCCACCAACGTAAGTAATCCACATGGCGTGGCGGGTTTCACTTGGTTTAAGGTGTGCCCGGGTCGTTGGGAGGGTCCAGAGGCCGGTGAAGATTATTATCCTCGGAGCGGGGCAAGTTGGCGGCACGCTGGCTGAACACCTCGCCGATGAGCAAAACGACATCACAGTCGTCGACGAGCACGCCGCCACCCTGAAGCGACTTCAGGAGCGTCTGGATATCCGGACGGTGCTGGGCAACGGGGCTCACCCGTCCACATTAATGAACGCGGGCGCAGAGGATGCCGACATGCTGATTGCGGTCACCGACAGTGACGAGATCAACATGCTGGCCTGTTCGGTCGCCTTCACGCTGTATCGCACACCCACAAAAATCAGCCGTGTGCGCTCCGCAGACTATCTCGCCAAACATAAAGCGCTATTTGAGTCGGGTGCCATCCCGGTCGATGTCATCATCGGCCCGGAGCAACTCGTCACAAAAAATATTGAGCAGTTGATCGCCAACCCGGGCTCACTGCAGGTGCTCGATTTTGCCGAGGGCCGAATCCGGCTGGTTGCCGTGAAGGCCGTCGCTGGCGGGCCCATCGTCGGGCGGGAACTGCAAGAGATTCGCGAACACATGCCCCGGGTGGACACCCGGGTCGCGGCGATCTTCAGACGCGGCGGGGACCCCATCATTCCCGAAGGTGCGACGGTAGTCGAGCCCGACGACGAAGTGTTTTTTATTGCCGCCAGAGAACATATCCGTGCCGTGACATCCGAGCTTCGCGAGGTCGATAAGCCCTACAACCGGATCATGATTGCAGGGGGCGGCAACATTGGCGCCACCCTCGCAAACCGTCTCGAAAAGGACTATCAGGTCAAGGTCATCGAGCGCTCCTATGACCGGTGCCGGGTGCTGTCAGACATGCTGGAAAACAGCATCGTGCTGCACGGCAGTGGCAACGAGCCGCTGCTACTCCAACAAGAAAATATCGAAAACACCGATGTCTTTTGTGCGCTGACGGACAACGACGAATCAAACATCATGATGTCCATGCTGGCAAAGCGGCTTGGCGCAAAAAAAGCGATCACGCTGATTACAAACTCCGCCTATGCAGACCTGATTGGCGAGGAAATTGACATCGCCATCTCACCACAGCAGATCACCATAAGCAGCCTACTCATGCATGTTCGGCGCGGTGACATTAGCGCCGTGCACTCGCTGCGGCGTGGCGCCGCTGAGGCCATTGAAGTGACGGCGCATGGGGACACACGATCATCCAAGGTCGTGGGACGCCGGCTGGATGAGTTGAATCTCCCCTCAAGCGTGACAGTCGGGGCCATTCTGCGGGGAGAAGCCGTGCTGATGGCGCACGGTGATGTGGTGATAGAAGCTGATGACCACGTCATCCTCTTCTTGACCGACCGCGCGCAGATTTCCGCCGTAGAAAAATTGTTTGCAGTGGGATTTGGCTTCATCTGATGCAATTCGCCATGGCGTTCAAGATCATCGGCGTACTGCTGATCCTGTTCAGCACCGCGATGTTGCCGTCCCTGTTCCTGTCGCTGATCGACAAAGATGGTATCGAGTCCGCCTTTGCCACGGGGCTGGCCGCAACGCTCTTTGCCGGTGTGATGCTGTGGCTGCCGACGCGGCACCTGAGCCGCGACTTGAATATCCGCGACGGGTTCATGGTTACCGCTCTATTTTGGGTGGTACTGGGTTTGTTCGGCGCCATACCGCTGTGGCTCGCCCCCGATCTCCCACTAACCCTCGCCGGCGCTATTTTCGAATCGATCTCGGGCCTCACCACCACCGGCGCAACAGTGATTACAGGCCTCGACAGCTTGCCGAAGTCTTTACTGTTCTATAGGCAGTTACTGCAGTGGCTGGGCGGCATCGGCATTATTGTGCTCGCGGTGGCGATCTTACCCATGCTCGGCATCGGCGGCATGCAGCTATACCGGGCCGAAAGCGCGGGTCCCTCCAAAGATCGCAAGCTGACCCCGCGAATCACCGGCACCGCCAAAGCCCTGTTTGGTATCTACTTGCTGTTAACCATCGCCTGTACGGTCAGCTATTTCGTTGCGGGGATGTCGATGTTCGACGCGATCTGCCACGCTTTTTCCACTGTGGCAATCGGCGGCTTCTCCACCCACGACGCCAGTCTGGGGCACTACGAGCAGAATCGTGTGCTACTAGTGAGCTCAGTATTCATGCTGCTGTCGGCCATTAACTTCGGGCTGCACTTCATCGCGCTTCAGCGCCGTAGCGTGCGCGTCTATGCCCGGGATTCCGAGACGGCATTTTTTGTCACGGTGATTGCCTCAGCGGCGATCGTGGTCTGTTGCCTGCTACTGACCACCGAAACCCTCAGCTTCGAGGACAGTGTGATTCATGGGCTGTTCCAAACCATCTCGATCGCTACCACAACCGGCTTCACCACACAGGATTTTTCCGTCTGGCCGCTTTTTTTGCCAATACTCTTGTTAATACTGAGCTTCATGGGTGGCTGTGTGGGCTCCACCGGCGGCGGCATGAAGGCCATGCGCATTCTGCTCATCTTTCGTCAGGGTATGCGGGAATTGCGGCAGCTGCTTCACCCCAACGCGGTGATCCCCTTGAAGCTGGATGCACGGCGAGTGCAAACTGAAGTGATCAGCGCCGTATGGAGTTTCTTTGCGGTGTATATGTTCTGTTTTGTTCTGATCTGGCTAGCTCTGCTGGCAACCAACCTCGACTTCATCTCCGCGTTCTCCGCCGTAGTGGCCACCATGAATAATCTCGGACCGGGGTTAGGCGAAGTCACCAATAACTATGGCGCCGTCAGCGAACCAGGCAAACTGATTCTTTGCCTCGCTATGCTCATGGGCCGCCTGGAGGTATTTACCCTCCTGGTATTGCTGACGCCCGCCTTCTGGCGACATTAATCTCCCGCTGCCAACACTCTGTTATTTGTGTCTCAAATACTTTGCAGCGCGGCGAGTCATGAGCTCGAGGGTGAGCGTCGCTATTTAGATCCCCGCGCCTGTTGAATGACCTCGTAGGCGGCTGTGATTTCCTGGGCCCGCTCGGTCGCGACCCGGAGTAGTTCATCAGGGACGCCCTCGGCGATGAGCTTGTCGGGATGGTTCTCACTCATCAGCTTGCGATAGCGGCGCTTAATCTCTGCATCCGAGGCGTCAGCAGTCAGGCCCAGTGCGGCATAAGCCGTGTTCAGCTCCGTCTCGGCATTACGGGGGCGATAACCCCCTCCGGTGCTAGATTGGTGATAGCTGCCCTGCTGAAACTGGGCCTGCGCGTTGACCATGGAAATCAGCTGATCCACCTCACGCCGAGGCAAGCCAAGCAATTTTGCTAATCGATATAACGCACGGCGTTCTGTTGCGGAAAAGGTGCCATCGGCCAATGCAATACCCATCAGAAAAGCCATCAGCGTATGCTGTGCCTGACGCCGAGGGCCCAAACAGTCGTTGAACTTGGCAACGGTGGAAGCAGGATCAAAGTCGGGCGCCGACCCTTTTTTAAAGTGCTCAATCGCACTGCGGCGCTGTGCGGCATTGAGTCGCAGTTGAAGAAACAGCGCCTCAGTTTGGGCGATCTCTGCCTCCGACACGCGGCCATCCGCTTTGGCGACAAATCCCAACAAGGTGAATGTAGTTTCAAAAAACTGTGCGCGCATGATGTTTACGGCTTCGGGCCCGGAAAGCTGCAGTGCGCGCCATAACCCCCTGTCAAAAGCGTGGCCCAACACCAAACCAAACATTAGCCCCGCCGGCCCAAACGCCATAAACCCAATGAGACCGGCAATCACTTTCCCCGTAACCTGTGTCATCTCTTGAGGCCTGCCTCATCTTGCAAAGGCATGATCGACCAGTCGTAATAATCAACCAACCCTTTGGGCCGGCACCGAAAACGCTTGTACTGCCACTGGTATTGCCGCTCATTCCCGGCGATCAGCTTTTCTACCCCAAGATTGATCGCGCTCAGTGCTTCGAAGGTGTCGTCACTCTGAACGCCAGGTTCCGCAGGTCGGTACACCGCGCGAAAACCTTTTTCGGTCCGTAGCACAGTGCCCATCACCGGCGCGGCTCCCGACTTTCTAATGAGGTTGGACGCCAATGCGGCGGTGAAACACTCGACACCGAAGAAAGGCGCGTTGAGACCGGCATTTCCATCATTAGGTACCTGGTCAGGCAGGATGCCAGTGATACCACCTGCTCGCACCGAGCGAACTAGCTCGGCGATACCGCGCGGCGTGGTGGGCACCAGCTTCCCGCCAGTGCACTGGCGGCAGCGATGCACCAGCTCATCGAGTTTTTTCAGGGGTATTGGCTCGTAGAGCGCTACCAGATTACCCAGAGTCGCCAAGTGCATACCCAGTAGCTCCCAATTACCCAGATGAGGGCCCAGAACAATGACGCCCTGCCCTGACGCCAGCGGTTCCGTCACGCAACCCAGACCGTCGACTTCAAGCAGTGCAGTGGTCTGCACCCAAGGCTGCGTCCACATCCGGCCCATTTCAGCCATGAGTTCGCCAGTCGACTGAACGCTTTGCCTCGCCATCACCCGCCGCCTGTTGGGTGTCCACTCCGGGTACGCCAACTCGAGATTGCGAATGGCTACACGCCGCATTCGGCCGTTGAAATGATAAAGACCGGCCCCGACCGCTCTACCCAAGGCGCGTGCCCAACCAAGTGGCATGAGGCGCGTCACTACGATCATCAACCTGATAAGCAAAATGACGGTCCACTCTAGCCAGAGGGGTTTGGGTGATGCAGGCATAAGTTAAGGGAAATTTGACGGGGTCAGTGTTGGAAAAGTGATTATGGCGCGGGCAACGCAGTTATACTAACTGCTCTCATCGGCTTTAGGTTGTACTTCGTGGCGCCTGCAACATTTCAAGAGGTTATTCTGCGGTTGCAGGACTACTGGGCTCAACACGGCTGCGTGGTGCTGCAACCTCTGGACATGGAAGTGGGCGCCGGCACTTTTCATCCAGCGACCTTCTTGCGCGCACTCGGCCCCGAAAACTGGAACGCGGCTTACGTTCAGCCGAGCCGCCGCCCCGCTGACGGCCGATATGGCGAAAATCCCAATCGTTTGCAGCACTACTATCAGTTTCAGGTCGTCATGAAGCCCTCCCCGGCCGATTTTCAGGACCTTTACCTCGGTAGCCTGTTCGCGCTGGGCATCGACCCACTGGTCCACGATATCCGTTTTGTCGAAGACAACTGGGAATCACCCACTTTGGGCGCATGGGGCCTAGGTTGGGAGGTGTGGCTGAATGGCATGGAAGTCAGTCAGTTTACCTACTTTCAGCAGGCAGGTGGACTGGAGTGCCATCCCGTCACCGGTGAGCTGACCTACGGTCTGGAGCGCATCGCGATGTACCTGCAGGGCGTCGAGTCGGTCTATGACCTCGTCTGGGCAAACACCCCTTCCGGGCCCGTCACCTACGGCGATGTCTACCACCAGAACGAAGTGGAAATGTCGACCTTTAATTTTGTTGAAGCCGATGTCGACTACCTGTTTACCCAGTTTGAGTTCTGTGAACGCGAAGCAATGCGGCTGACAGAAAGGCAATTGCCACTGCCCGCCTACGAGCACGTGATGAAGGCATCCCACACCTTCAATCTGCTCGATGCCCGTCACGCCATTGGTGTAACAGAGCGACAGCGCTACATCTTACGAGTTCGCACGTTGGCGCGGGCGGCTGCAGAGGCCTATGTGGCAGCGCGGGGTGCGCTCGGCTTCCCACAAGCTGATCCTGACCTTGCCGCCGCTGCACTCGCGCAGCTGGAAGCGGCGGCAGGTGGCGAATCATGACCACCGCCGACCTCTTGTTTGAACTGGGAACCGAAGAATTACCGGCTGGTGAGATCTCCGCCATGGCCACCGCTTTGTGTCAGGGCGTGACCGATGGGCTGACAGAAGCCAACCTGCCCTTCACGGGAGCACACCATTTTTCAACGCCGCGACGCCTGACAGTGTGGGTCGAAAACGTGGCGATTAAGGGGCCAGTTAGCGAGCAACAGGTGGTGGGACCACCCGTGTCTGCCGCAAAGGATGATAGCGGCGCATGGACTAAGGCGGCAGAGGGTTTTGCACGCAAACAGGGCATCTCTGCAGACGACCTCATAGTCGTTGAGGCGCAGGGTGTAGAGCGTGTCGCCGCTCATGTCTCGCAAAAAGGCGCGCAGGCCACCGAGGTGATTCCGGACATTATCGCCAACGCGGTCGCTGGCATACCCGTTTCAAAGCGCATGCGCTGGGGGCACTCTCGCGACGAGTTTTTACGCCCGGTGCAGTGGCTGGTATTGCTGCTTGGAGATGCCGTCCTGCCACTTCAATTGTTTGGGCTTGAAAGTGGCCGGGAAAGTCGTGGTCACCGCTTCCATCACAACACGCCCGTGGCAATTAGTTCACCGGCGGCGTATCGAGATTCCCTACGCGAGGCTCGGGTGCTGGTCGATATGGACGAGCGACGCGCACTGATCGCGGAACAAGTCCTCGCTCTGGCGAATAAAAACGAAGCGGTGGCGCTGTCTGAAGACCTGCTCGATGAAGTCACCGGACTTGTGGAATGGCCAGCGGCCTTGCGGGGCAGTTTCGATAAGAAGTTTTTAGCAGTCCCCGCGCAGGCGCTGATCTCAGCGATGAAGACCCATCAGAAATACTTTCATCTCAACGATGCGAGCAGCGGGTCATTGCTGCCCGCCTTCATCACGGTCGCCAATATCGAGAGCAAGCAGCCAGAACAGGTTGTATCGGGAAACGAGCGCGTCATCCGACCCCGGTTGAGCGATGCGGCCTTTTTCTTTGCCAACGACAAGCAATCGTCGCTGATTTCGCGACAGGAACGCTTGGGCAGCGTTGTTTTTCAACACCATTTGGGGAGCCTGCTGGACAAGACCCGTCGGGTCGTCGCTATCGCGAAGCAGGTGGCTAACGCCATCGGCGCAGACGAGACGACAACACTCAGAGCGGCCGAGCTGAGCAAATGCGACCTGGTATCGGAAATGGTGCTTGAGTTCCCCGATCTGCAAGGTATCGCCGGCGCAGAGTATGCGCGCCATGACGAAGAGCTTGGCGCTGTGGCAGAAGCCATTGAGTACCACTATTACCCCCGTTTTGCCGGTGACGGGCTGCCCCCATCTCCCGAAGCGACGGCCGTCGCGCTGGCGGACCGCCTAGATACATTGATTGGGATTTTTGGCATCGGCGAGCCCCCTACCGGCTCTAAAGATCCTTTTGCGTTGCGCAGGGCATCTCTGGCTGTGATCAGGATGCTCATCGATCTCAAAAAGCCGCTCTCTTTGACCGAGCTGTTGCAGGGCGCATTCGAACAACATACCGCTGAGCTGGCTCCGGGCACGGCCGACGCCGTATCGCACTACATCACTGAGCGGCTGGGCAACTGGTACGACGACGATGGCATCCATATCTCTTTGGTGCGTGCGGCGCTGGCGGCGGGCGCCACCGATCTGTTCGATATCGATCTGCGCGTGCGTGCGCTGAACGCTTTTGCCAAAACCGAAACGGCCGAACATCTCGCCGCGGCCAATAAACGGGTCGCCAATATTCTGTCAAAAGCTGACGAACTCGACGGCACACCCGCCGACTCCAACCTCTTCGTCCATGAGGCCGAGCACGCACTGCACGAGGCGGTTGGCCGGGTCGCGTCGACACTAAGACCGCTTCTGGCAGATCGAAACTACCAAAACGCGCTCGATGAGCTCGCCCAACTCCGCGGACCTGTGGACGCGTTTTTTGACGGCGTCATGGTCAATGCGGAGGACCCAGCTGAACGCTTGAATCGGTTGCGACTTCTCGGTGGTTTGCGAGCACTGTTTACACAGGTCGCTGATCTGGCGTTGCTGTCATCGGCGGCTGAATGACCGATGAGCCGCTGTTCTGGTTGGGCTTGGCGGCGGCTAGCGGAGCGGGCCTGCTGCTGAGCTTGCTGCAACTGCAAAAGCGACGACAGGAACTGACGGCAGCGCAATCAGAGGCCATCGCCCAAAAAACCGCCGCAGCCCTGGCCGGCGAGCGCAATCAAGCGCTTGAATCTGAGCTGACGACACTGCAGCAGGAGTTGTCCTCAGTAAACGCGCAGCTCAGCGCCCAGGGTGCCACCCTTTTGGAACGCGATGCCCATCATCAGAACCAAATGAAATGGGTGGAAGAATCCCGCACAACGCTTCGCGCTGAATTAGAGGTGATCGGCCAAAAACTGCTTGCATCGTCCGGCAAGGCGTTGGAGACCACTAATCAAAAAAGCCTCGATAGCCTGTTGAAGCCGCTCGCGGAAAAAATTGATCAGTTTCAAACGCGAGTTAATCAGGTGCATACCGACATGGTGCGCAACAGCGCATCGCTGGGAGAGCAGATCAAACATCTCGAGTCAGTGGGCGTGTCCATGTCGGGCGAGGCGCAAAACCTGACCCGTGCGCTTAAAGGGGACAAAAAGCTGGTTGGTAACTGGGGTGAGGCCCAACTGGAAAAAACACTTGAGCTCGCCGGCCTTCGGCGGGGTGAGCACTACGATGCACAGGTCGCCATTAGGGATGAGCAAGGTGATCGTCACCTGCCTGATTTTGTCATTCGGTTGCCCGAAGGGAAGAACCTGGTCATCGATAGCAAAGTGTCACTGGTCGACTACGAGCGGGCCGTGACAGCTGAAACCGATGCCGAACGGAGCAGTGCGCTGGAAGCACATGCAAAGGCTGTGAGAAACCATATCGATGCCCTGTCAGCCAAGGACTATGCGAACCTGCCGGGAATGGAGAGTCCCGATTTTGTACTGATGTTCATGCCGGTAGAGCCGGCTTACATTGAAGTGATGCGTAGCCAGCGAGAGCTGTTTAATCTCGGGTACCAGAAAAATGTGGTGTTGGTCTCCCACACCACGCTGATGCCTATCCTCAGGACCGTCGCGAACCTGTGGATGATCGAGCACAGCAACCGTGAGGCGAGGGAGATCAGTGAGCGGGCGGGAGACATCTATAACACCGTCTGCCTTTTGGGTGACCGGCTCTATGCGCTCGGCACTTCCATTTCGACCACCGCCAACAAATACAATGACGTGGTGAAAGCGACTCAAGGCAAGCAAGGTCTGTTGGGCAAAGTGTCACGATTTCAGTCGCTGTCCCAGCGCGCCAACAAATCGTTTCCCGAGGCCCTAGCGCCGATTGAGCCTGATGTGGAAACCGCAAGGCTCGAAGACGTCAAAGACGATCAGCTCACCCCCAAAGACACCGAGTAACGGCTGGTTGTCAGATATCGAGGTTGGCGACTGCCAACGCGTTTTGTTCGATAAATTCCCGGCGCGGCTCCACGTCGTCTCCCATCAGCGTTGAGAACATTTGGTCGGCCAGAAATGCATCCTCGATGGTAACCCGCAACATGCGGCGGGCCTCGGGGTCCATCGTTGTCTCCCACAATTGTTCCGGATTCATCTCACCGAGCCCTTTATAGCGCTGAATCGTGCAGCCTTTTCTCGCCTCGGCCAGCAACCAGTCCAATCCTGCAGCAAAGTCTTGCGTCTCGTGACGTTTCTCTCCGCGCTGAAAAAACCCGTCTGCTTCAATCAGGCCATCGAGACGCTCACCCACAGCGCGCAAAGCCAGATACTCGGGCGAGGCAAAAAAGCCTCGGCTCAACACCGTATCCGTCGCAACGCTGTGGGCCGTGCGGCGCACAACAGGGTAATAAAACCCGCGCTCTGGATCCTGTCGCACGAAGATTTCGTAATGTGCTGACTTGTCCTTCAGGGTAAGTAAGTGCTCACTTAGGGCTGTCGCAAAAGCCTGAACATTGGGCTCATTCACCAAATCTTCGGCTGCCAGCGAAGGCACTGCCAGCATAGACCAGAGCACGTCCCGGGGGTACACCCGGGCCAGTCGCTCGATATCGGCAGCCACCGTCTGATACGACGCCACCAGTCCTGCTAGCGCCTCACCTGCCAGGGGTGGCGCTTCAGCGTTAGTAAATATCGCCGCCTCTTCGAGTGCGGACTGGGTCAAATACTCGGCAAATGCAGCCTCATCCTTGAGGTAGCGGCTTTGCTTGCCGCGGGCCAGTTTGTAGAGCGGGGGCTGTGCGATGTAGACATGCCCACGATCGATGAGCTCGCGCATCTCCCGAAAAAAGAAGGTCAGATACAGCGTGCGGATATGTGATCCATCCACATCCGCATCCGTCATGATGATAATGCGGTGATATCGGAGCTTGTCCGGATCAAACTCGTCTTTACCAATGCCGCAGCCGAGCGCCGTCACAAGATTGCCGATCTCAGCGGAACTCAGCATCTTATCAAAGCGAGCCTTCTCCACATTCAAAATCTTTCCTTTGAGCGGCAAAATGGCCTGGAATTTTCGATTGCGGCCTTGCTTGGCAGAGCCACCTGCGGAATCTCCCTCCACCAGATACAGCTCGCTCAGCGCCGGATCGCGCTCCTGACAGTCCGCCAGTTTCCCGGGAAGGCCTGCGATATCGAGCGCGCCTTTACGGCGGGTCATTTCTCGTGCCTTGCGCGCCGCCTCTCGGGCTCGCGCGGCGTCGATCATTTTTCCAACCACCAGCTTGGCATCGGCGGGGTTTTCCATCAGAAAGTCACTGAAGAACTGGTTCATTGACTGCTCAACCGCGCCCTTCACTTCACTAGACACCAATTTGTCTTTCGTTTGAGAGGAGAACTTGGGGTCAGGCACCTTCACCGACAAGATGGCCGTCAGACCTTCTCGCGCATCATCACCCGTGGTGGAGACCTTGGCTTTCTTCGCAAGCCCTTCTTTTTCAATATAATTATTTAAACATCGGGTGAGGGCAGCCCGAAACCCCGCCAGGTGCGTACCGCCATCTCTCTGCGGGATATTGTTGGTATAGCAGTAAAGGCCCTCCTGGAACCCATCATTCCACTGCAGGGCAACTTCTACCTCAACACCCTCCTCTGCCTCCGCCTGAAAATGGCAGACTTTGGCGATGGGCGTTTTGCTCTGATTCAAAAACTCGACGAAGGCGCGCAAACCGCCCTCGTAGGCGAACAACTCCTCTTCACCTGAACGTTCATCCTTTAAAAAGATTCGAACGCCGCTGTTTAAGAAAGCGAGCTCCCGCAGCCGCTTTCCCAATACATCGTAGTGAAAAACAATATTGCTAAAGGTCTCTGGCGAAGGTGTAAACCGCACGGCCGTGCCTGTATCGCTGGTTTCCCCCACTACCGCCAACGGCGTCTCTGGGACACCGTGTGAGTAGGTCTGTTCAAACAACTCGCCTTTGCGGCGAATAGTGAGCTGCAAAGTGGATGACAGCGCGTTGACCACCGAAACACCCACACCGTGGAGGCCGCCCGACACTTTATAGGTATTGTCATCAAACTTACCGCCAGCGTGCAACACCGTCATGATAACTTCGGCGGCAGAAACCCCCTCCTCGTGCTGCTCGGTAGGAATGCCGCGGCCATTATCGGCCACCGTCACTGACTCGTCATGGTGAATGATTACGTCTATTTGGCTACAGTGGCCGGCTAACGCCTCATCGATGCTGTTATCCACTAGCTCGAACACCATGTGATGCAGGCCGGTGCCGTCATCGGTGTCCCCGATGTACATCCCAGGCCGCTTGCGCACGGCATCCAAGCCCTTCAGTACTTTGATACTGGAGGAATCATAATCTCCAGATTCTGGATTCTCTGTGTTTTCGTCTGACATGCAGCCCCACTAAACGATTAAAAAAAATGCCTGCAACACCACACCGGGCGCCAGCGATAGCAGGATCATGCCGGCAACAACCGCCCCTGTTCCACGTGGAACAAGTTGAGCGGTTTTCCGCCCCATGCGGCCTCGAGCGGCACCCGATCCACCGCGGTTAATATCACTTGCCGGCCAGCGCCCAGTTGCTCACACACTCTGGCGCAGTGTTCCTGATCCAGCTCGGCGGGTAAATCATCCACCAAATACAGCGGCGACAATGAGGAGGCGTCTTTTATCAACACCCCCTGAGCCAGTTTTAGCGCCACTAGCGCCAACTTTAGCTGACCCCGCGACAGCACTTCGGCCGCCAAAACTCCGTCGCGCATTAACCGTAAATCAGCCCTGTGCGGACCGACCTGCGTAAACCCCTGAGCGGTATCGCTGTCTGCGTTTCGCTCCAGCGCCTCAGCCAGCGACAATTTTTGGTCCCAACCGGCGCGAAACACCACCCCCAGACCGACTAAATCATCGGAAAGCGCGGGCACTAATCGCGCCAACTCATCGGCCAACTTCTCAGCCACCGCCTGCCTCTGTTGTGTCAGCAGGGTCCCGGTTTCCGCGATCTCCTGGCGCCACGCTTTGTCACTGCTGAGTATACCACGGCGTAACCCGCTATTACGCTGTCGAACAGCCAGCGCGTAGCGCTTCCACTGAGACAAAAACCCCTGTTCCACGTGGAACAGAGTGCCATCCAATAAACGCCGGCGGCCCTCGGGGGGTCCGCTCACAATCCCCAACCCCTCGGTATCCAACAATACCAGCGGGAGGTGCAGCGCTAAATCGGAAAGTGATGGCACGTTTTCGCCGCCGACTCGCGCCTTAACGCCGCCATCGCGGTGCTTTTCAAGCCCCATAACAATAGAGCGTCGGCCGCGCTGCACCTCACCCAATACCCGGCAATGTGCCACGCCATGCTGAATCACCGGTTTTGATTGGTGTGTGCGAAAAGAACGGCCCACGGCCAGCAAGTGGATCGCCTCAAGGAAGCTTGTTTTACCTGAGCCATTGGCGCCAAAAAGCACCGTGGCGCCAGACGGCAGGGCCACTTGAGTGTGCGCCAGATTTCTGACGCCTTCGATCGTAATGTGCTTCAACACCGAAGCGGGTAGGGCGACGATCAGAGCCGCATAGGCATCACGACGTAGAGCCGCTCGGGCTCTCCCTCAGAGGGTGCCTCCGCATTTTCGAGTAGCGCTGAGCTCGCCTCATCTGAAAGAGACAGCCGAACCTGGGGCTGCCCCAGCACCGACAAGACATCTAGCAGATAACTGACATTGAAACCAATCTCCAGCTCGGCACCGGAGTACTGGACGCCCACCACTTCCTCCGCCTGTTCTTGCTCGGGGTTGTTGGCCGTAATATCGAGGCTATTGTCCGACAACTTCAATCGAACACCCCGGTATTTTTCGTTCGACAAAATCGCTGTGCGGGTGAAAGCCTGCTTCAGCTCGCCACGTTCGCCAATCACCGACTTGTCGGCATTTTTCGGGATTACGCGCTCATAATCGGGGAACTTGCCGTCAACTAGCTTAGAAGTGAAGGTAAATTGCTCATTGGTAGCGCGGATATGGTTGGTGCCAATGGCGAGCTCAAGAGGCACGCTGCCATCAAGTAGACGCGACAACTCCAGCACACCCTTGCGTGGAATAATGACCCCAGTATCAGCAGCCTCAACCAAAGCCGGTCCCGTTGCCAAAGCCAAACGGTGGCCATCTGTAGCCACTACCCGTAAACGGCCACCCATTATTTCCAGGTACAAACCATTGAGGTAATAGCGAACATCCTGTTGCGCCATCGCAAATGCGGTGCCGTCTATCAACTGCTTCACCAGCGATTGATCGAGGGACAACGCCACCGAACCAGCGCCACCCTCCACCGCTGGAAAGTCCGCAGCTGGCAAGGTGGACAAGGTGAAGCGGCTGCGGCCGGCCTTCACCGTCGCCTTGCCCGCCTCTAAAGAAAATTCTATAGTGGAACCCTCCGGGAGCGATTTACAGATATCAACCAGTTTTCTGGCCGGCACCGTCACTTCGCCATCAACGCCCGCCGCCTCCAGTTCGACACGTCCAATCAGCTCGACCTCAAGATCGGTTCCAGTAAGTGAGAGGGTTTTGTCTTCTAGGGCCAGCAATACGTTTGACAAAATAGGCAGCGTTTGCCGTCGCTCGACGACCCCCGCCACCAAATTCAATGGTTTGATCAGTGCATCGCGGGCAATGGAAAATTTCATGTTTTCAGCTCGTTCAGTCTTTTGCAGTAACCGGGCGGTGTGCCCGCCCGGCAGATTGGCCATTCAGGTAGTCAGCGCGCGCAGCAAGTTTTGATAGTCTTCGCTAATATCGGGGCTGACATCCCGCAGCTCTCTGATTTTACGACACGCATGCAAAACTGTCGTGTGGTCTCGCCCACCAAACGCATCACCAATCTCGGGCAGACTATGGTGTGTGAGCTCCTTGGCTATCGCCATAGCCACCTGCCTAGGTCTCGCCACCGACCGGTTGCGCCTTTTGGACATTAAATCAGCCACCTTGATTTTGTAGTACTCGGCCACTTTACGCTTGATGTTATCCAGAGAGACTTGTTTGTCCTGCAAGGCAAGCAAGTCTTTGAGGCTGTCTTTAATCAGATCAATATCAAACGGCCGCCCCGTAAAATTCGCACTGGCGATCACCCGCTTCAATGCGCCCTCCAGCTCACGCACGTTTGAACGAATACGTTGCGCGATGAAAAAAGCCGCGTCTGGTGCGAGCGATATGTGGCTCTGCTCCGCTTTTTTCATCAAGATCGCCACGCGCGTTTCTAGGTCTGGTGGCTCCACCGCTACCGTCAAGCCCCAGCCAAAGCGAGATTTTAATCGCTCCTCAACACCGTCGATTTCCTTGGGATAACGATCGGAGGTGAGGATCATCTGCTGACCACCCTCAAGTAGTGCATTGAATGTGTGAAAAAACTCTTCTTGAGACCGGTCCTTGTTAGCGAAAAATTGAATGTCATCAATTAACAAGGCGTCGACCGAACGATAGAAACGCTTGAAGTCATTGATGGCGTTCAACTGAAGCGCCTTCACCATATCAGCGACAAATCGCTCAGAGTGCAAGTAGACGATTTTTGCATCGGGATTCTTGCGACGCATGGCGTTACCGACAGCGTGCATCAGGTGTGTCTTGCCGAGCCCAACTCCACCATATAAAAATAAAGGGTTGTATGAGAGGCCAGGGTGCTCGGCTACCTGTTGGGCTGCCGCCAGCGCCAGTTGGTTACTCTTGCCCTCCACAAATCGCTCAAAGGTGTACCCCTCAACCAAACTGGAAGGCGATACGAGCGCAGCCGGCGCTGGGCGCTCGGGGGCTTTCACAGGCCGGGTCACAGCCTGAGCCGCGCCAGAAGCAATCGGCCTGACCGAGGATGGGGCAGGGGGCGGTGTCCCCTGAACCGTAATCGATGCTTGAGCAGCGGCGGGTGCCACCACATCCAACAAATAAGTGTTAATTAAAGGTAGGTACTTTTCCGCCACAAAATCTCGAATAAATCGATTCGGCGCCGCCAACATCAGGCCCGATTCTTGCCATTCAGCTCTTAAAGGTCTGATCCAGGTATTGAATTGCTGCTGGGGGATATCACCGCCGAGTCGATTCAAGCAGTGCTGCCAAGGGTCCGTGAGGGGCTGGGGGGCAACCAACGTACTTCTCCAGTTAACTTAAAGTGCCGTCTTTTCAAAGGGTTTTCCTAGGGGTGGCCGGCTCCTGCCGCTTCCCAAACGCGCCTGACGATGTTTGGCCTGCCCTACGCTGTCGACACATAGTTATCCACAAACCTCTTCGAGCATCAACAGATTTTAACTTGTTTAAAAACAATGTTTTGCGTGATTTTTTGGGGGCTAGACCAAGCGCCGGCCATTTGCAAGAAAAAACTTTCCGCCCTGTGGATAAGCTGTGTTTATCTTTGGGCCAACCTGTGACTTGCCGTCGCGAGGTACAATTTTTTAACCCGGCACCGCTGTTACGCTGGTGGCGCACCAGCCGAGACAAGCCCCTGAAATCGCAGCTTTTTCAGTTAGGGCAGCGCCCCCCCCAAGTGGGCTGAGTAGTGCGCTGGCAAGCGTGGATGAAATTTTTTAAGCGCGCCGAGTGAATAGGGTTGAAGTTGCCCGCCCCACACCTTGCATAGACTGAGAAGGCTACCTATAATCCGCGCCCCTTGACGGCCGCCGGGCCCGCTGAACGTTCACGGCCGCTGTTCTATCGCAAATGTAGCGATAGGGTTAAACGAAGATGAAAAGGTAACCGCCATGAAGCGTACATTTCAGCCTAGCGTTCTCAAGCGAAAGCGCAGTCACGGGTTTCGCGCCCGCATGGCTACAAAGGGCGGTCGCAAGGTCCTTTCTCGCCGCCGCGCGCGTGGTCGCCGGCGCCTGTCAGCCTAAGGGCATCGCACAAACTGCCGCTGTGGGCCATGCCCACCTTTACTCATACTGCCAGGCTATCTCAGCCTGACCACTACCGGCGAGTGTTTGACAGCCCGGAGTATAAGGTGAGTAGCGGCGCCTTTCTTCTTCTCGCCGCGCCCGGCGCAACGCAGTCTTCAAGACTGGGTGTCGTTGTGGCTAAAAAGGCCATTCGTCGCGCCGTGAGGCGCAACCGCATCAAGCGGCTGGTAAGGGAACAATTCCGACGCCATCCTTTTGATAAAGCGATAGACCTGGTTGTGCTCGCGCGTTTGGGTGCCGATCAAATGGACAATCCTAGCGTATGGAACGAGCTCGACAGGCTGTGGCGTGCGCTGGGACAGAAGGTGAACCCGTAATGCATTGGCTGCAGCGGATTGACCGCCGCATTGCGGGTGGACTTGCTCTGTTGATCCGCGGCTATCAACTGACGTTAAGCCCCTGGCTCGGCCGGTCCTGCCGATTCTCACCAACCTGCTCACAATATGGGATTGACGCGCTGAAGACCCACGGTACTCTATCGGGCGTCTGGCTGACCGGCCGCAGACTGCTGCGTTGCCACCCCTGGTGTGCCGGCGGGGCCGACCCCGTGCCGCCAGCCAAGCCCCCTCAACATACCCACTGAGATCGAGACCACATCATGGATATCCCTCGCTACGCCCTCATCGCTGCCAGTGTTTTGCTGGGCTTGATGCTGTTAGGAGAGTGGACCCGATTTAGCACCGCTCAGCAGGAAGCAGCGCTACCCGCCGTGCCCATGGTGGAAACAGAAGCGGGCGGGTCCGACGGCGCTACCGAGATGGCATTCTCCAGCGGCGTGCCTCAAGACGATCTGGATCTCCCTGCAGTAGAGGATATCAATCTCACCAGCGGCCAAGAGCGCGCTACTGCGGGCCCTTCTGAAGCTACCATCGGCCGAATTGTGACGGTGCATACCGACACACTAAAAATCAAAATTGACCTTGATGGTGGAGACGTTGTGGGCGCCGCTCTCAAGAACTACCCCAAGACGCTCGATGACCCAGACGATCCTTTTGTATTGTTAGAGCGCAATGCGATGCGCACCTACGTCGCACAGTCAGGGCTGGTTGGGCCCGATGGGATCGACCAGAGCCAACGAGCGCGATACCGCGCCTCGCAAGAGGTTTACACCCAGACGGAGGGAGAACCCCTAGAAGTGGTCATTGATTACGCCGGAACCGACAGCGTACTCCGGGTGAGCAAGCACTTTCGGTTTGAGCCTGGCAGCCATACCATCGGCGTTCACTACACCGTCACTAACCGGTCAGCTGAAGCGGCCCAAGTGACACCGTTTGTGCAGCTCAAACGTGATAGCTCGCCTGCGCCGGCTTCCAGTGACTCCGGGATGGGCATGCAGCCCTTTCTAGGATCCGCACTCACACAGCCCGACCAACGATTTACCAAGTTCGACTTTGAGGATATGGCCGAAGACCCCTTCCGCGCTGATCTCACTGGCGGTTGGATTGCGATGCTGCAACATTATTTTGTCAGCGCGTGGGTGCCGGATTCGGATACCACCTACCGGTTCAGGACACGGCAAACCCGATCCGGCGACAACATTATCGGTTACACCGGCCCGGCCATGGTGATTGCCTCGGGAGAAACAACGACCATTAGTAACCAGCTGTATGTGGGACCCAAGAACCAGTCTGTGCTGGCCGACCTGGCAACGCACCTTGATCTGGTAGTGGATTACGGCTGGCTTTGGTGGATTGCCCAGCCTCTTTTTTGGTTGCTGACGGTGATCCAAAGCGCCGTGATTAATTGGGGGGTTGCCATCATCTTCCTCACGTTGCTAGTCAAGCTCGCGTTCTTCCAGCTGTCTGCCGCAGGCTATAAGTCGATGGCACGAATGCGCAAAGTGCAACCGCGCATCCTGGCGATAAGAGAAGAATATGCCAATGACAAAGCTAAGCAGTCTCAGGCCATGATGGAGCTTTATAAAAAAGAAAAAATTAATCCGCTGGGGGGCTGCTTTCCCATCCTTGTCCAGATGCCCGTGTTTATCGCGCTTTACTGGGTATTGATGGAGTCGGTTGAATTAAGGCAGGCGCCTTTCGCCTTGTGGATCGAAGATCTGTCAGTCATGGACCCTTATTTTGTGCTGCCCCTTCTGATGGGGGCGAGCATGTATTACATGCAGAAGTTGAACCCGGCACCGCCTGATCCCATGCAGGCAAAAATCATGCAATGGATGCCCATTGTCTTCACCTTTTTCTTTTTATGGTTCCCCGCCGGCCTGGTCCTCTATTGGCTTTGCAACAACTTGCTGTCGATGGGGCAGCAATACCTCATCAATCGCAGAATTGAGAGCGGTGCCCTCTGAGCCACTGCGCTATTAGCTACTGTGTCATCCGACAGTCTCGCGTTTGATCAAGACACCATAGCCGCCATTGCGACCCCTTCCGGGCGCGGTGGCGTCAGCATTATTCGTGTGTCCGGGCCAGAGGCGCTTCCCATCGCCGAGCTTCTGACACAAAAAACCGTGCACGCCAGGCAACCTCTCCTCACCCGTTTTTTTGCTAAGGACAATGGCGTTATCGATACGGGTCTAACCCTTTTTTTTCAAAGCCCAGCCTCATTCACTGGAGAAGATGTTGTCGAGTTCCATTGTCACGGCGGCGTGATGGTGACCAACCTGCTACTCGAAGCCTGTCTGGCTCGCGGCGCGCGTTTAGCGAGACCAGGAGAATTCTCAGAGCGGGCCTTTCTCAATAACAAAATGGACCTCACTCAGGCTGAAGGCCTCGCCGACTTAATCGATGCGCCCACGCAACAAGCAGCGCGGCAAGCCACCGCTTCCTTACAGGGTGCGTTTTCAGATGCCGTTAATCAGATCAATCAGCGCGTCATTGACCTCAGAGTCTATGTCGAGGCTGCTATCGACTTTCCCGAGGAGGAAGTCGACTTTCTCAGTGAAGGACGGGTCGGCTCATCACTGCTCGAGCTAAAGGAAGCATTAACGACATTAATCACCCAGGCCCGAAGGGGGGCGCTGTTGAGTCGCGGCGCGCAAATTGTGATGACCGGTGCGCCCAACGCGGGCAAAAGTAGCCTGATGAATCGATTAGCTGATCAGGCTGTGGCTATCGTCACCGACGTTCCTGGCACTACACGCGATGTCATCAGACAATCGATTTCTATCGAGGGCGTGGCGGTCCAACTGTCCGATACCGCTGGTATCCGCGCCGCTACCGATGCCATAGAGCAAGAGGGGATCGAAAGGGCGCAGGCAGCGCTCGACACCGCCGATATCATTATCGAAGTGATCGACGATCGAGAGCCTAAGGACACGGAGCTCTCACCCAGCGACTCGGCACAATCCGTCATCCGCGTGCTGAACAAAATAGACCTATCTGGTCGTGCACCGGGGGTGTTGAACGCAGCAAACCAGGAAGATGAATCTGTCCCGCCCTCCGTCGCCGTTTCGGCTGTGACTGGCGAAGGCATTCACGCCCTCGAACAAATGATCATTCACTGTCTCAGTATGAGTGAGGCGGGGACGACCTCACCCTTTAGCGCCAGAGAACGCCACGTCGCCTGTTTAAAAAGAGCTGAAGCCGCGCTGGATGAGGCGAGCGAGCGGTTTCAGGAGAGTCAGGCTGGCGAGTTGCTGGCAGAAGACCTCAGGCGCGTCCACGCAGAGCTTGGAGCCATTACCGGCGCTTTTGGGGCGGATGACCTGCTCGGAGAGATTTTTTCCTCTTTTTGTATCGGCAAGTAACCGTATTGGTAAGCGGCCCCATCACGCCTGTGAGAACACGCCAGACACAACGCTAGCGTTACCTAGACGGTGGCTGTCCAATAACGATCCACGGGTCATCCACAACTTCTCTCGACAAAGATAGACCATCCGTCGAGCCACACTTCCTCTGTGGATACTCTTGTAGATAGAAACGGGGCGAAGCTGGTGATGGCGCTGTGGACAGTTTCTTG
>Ga0255779_1001712_pt1 | contig 24436 bp, 17 predicted proteins | sample 011ome_21_FD_179977 | JGI IMG/M metagenome (GOLD analysis project Ga0255779, IMG submission 179977) | Coastal salt marsh microbial communities from the Groves Creek Marsh, Skidaway Island, Georgia - 011508AT metaG (version 2) | ecosystem: Environmental > Aquatic > Marine > Intertidal zone > Salt...
GGCAAATTGACACAAAACATCGATCAGTTTTAAATTATTCGCAAAAGTTGCGGCGAGTAACGGCGTCACGCCGTGCATCTCCATCGAAACCAGCGACGGTTTCTTCTCGAGCAAAGAGGAAATCATCTTTTCCGACGAATTTGACGCATCATCCAACGCTTCATCACCACCACCGTCTTCACACAGGCGAATCAACGCGCATAAATCTCGCCGCTCCTGAATCTCCTCGGGGACGACCGCGTAAAAGAACGAGGACATGAGTAACAATACCAATGACGAAAGATATGACACTCGACGAGTTCTTTCGTTCGAGTTTTTTTATCCGGAGAGAGAGACTTTTTATATTTAGGGTTTGAAAAAAGTAGGTGAATTTTCTTTCTTTTTTCTCCCTCGTCGGTCTGTCTGGGGAGAAAACATCTCTCTGCAAGACATATAATTATGTTTGGATTCTGCCCGGTGTGCTTCTCCTCTGAAGCCGCGTTGAACGCGACGACGATGGCATCTGTGAGAGGTGGTGATACTGGTGGTGGTGGTAAAAGTGGTGTTTCGATTTTAATCGTCGGCGCGGGGCGATTGGGGACGTGGTTGGCGGTGAAATTCGCCAAAAATCAGAAAGACGCTGGCGGGGAAATGCGAGAGGAGAATGCGAAGGTGTTTCTGAAAGGCTCGGGACGACGGAAACGAGTTGGCGGTGATAAAACGAGAGATATAGTGGCGAAGTTGGTGGAAGAGCACGAGATTTCGCACATCGAGTCGTACGAGGACGAGAGGTTCCAGAAGGTGATGCGAGAGAAGAAGAAGGGAAAAGAAGAGTTTCGATTTGATTACGTTTTCGTGACGGTGAAAACGTACGCGTTTGACAAAGTGGTGGAGGAAATGACGCGAGCGAATATTCCGACGCCAAAAATAGCCGTCATGTTGCACAACGGGATCGTTGAGCCGATATTTAAGGGGTTAGGAGACGGGTACGTACCGTGCGTGATTCCGCAAAGTTACGACTTTGTCGACGCGTCAGACGGGAAAGGCGAGAGGTTTACCATCAAAGTGAAAAACGAAGAGAAACCGTGGGCGATGCCGAACACGGACGAGGCGAAGAGAGTGCACGCGCTGTTGACGTCGATTGGCGCGAACTCGCAACCGGATGAGGATTTTGAGTACACTCTGTTGAGGAAATACTTCATCAATTGCGTGGCGAACTTGTTATCCATCGTCGGCGACTGCAACTGCGACGGGTTGTTGGATACGAAAGACTTGCGAACGCGCATGGATGTTTTGTACCACGAAATGTACGCCGCGTTACAACCATCACACAAAGAAGGATTCAAGAAAATGCCCAAAAATTTCTACGACGTCGTTTTTTCCGGTTTGCGTACGTACGGCGCGCACTTCCCGAGCACAAAGTTAGATTTCGACGCCGGCGCGCTTTTAGAAATCGACTCCTTGAACGGATACGTATGCGTTCGCGGTAGAGAGAACGGAACGCCGTGTCTCGAACACGAAAAGTTGATCCAGGAAGTCCAGCAGCTCGTGAAGCAAAGAGACGACAAAATGATGAAGAAATAATAAAGAAGAGAGAGATTAAGAGATTAAACGTGTATATAAAACCACCGCCCGCGAACGCCTTCACGTATTCAAATCTGAGCACTTTTTCCTTCCCAAGTTTTCGAATTCAAAACGAAGCAAAACGATCGCCATTTCTCCACACGAGACGACTTCTCCGCACGCGCAAACACACAACACACACACACATCATCATCATCATCATCATTTGAATGTCCTCGCCCCCTACGTCGTTAAAAGCGCTCGTTTCTTTCACGCTCGTCGGTGCCGGAGTTGGTTTTTACGTCCAAAACTATTACGAGACAAAGTTTAGAGACGCGCAGTACGAACGGTACACGCGATTTCTCGAGGAAGAGAATCTGAAGAAGACGAAGAAGAAGTGAGAGGCGATGATTTTGAATGGCCGCGTTCTGTTCGGAGTAGGAGGAGGACAAAAACAACAACAACAGCAACAACACAGAAGAGGAAGTTTCGCGAGAGAAAGCGCAGATTTCGGGTCCAGCGTGAACTGCGAGCCGAAAGTCCCTTTTGTTTTAAACGGCTCTTGTGAGCGCGAAGAAGAAGAAGAAGAAGACAAAGAAGAAGAAGACAACAACAACAAAGAAGACAAAGCAGATGTAACGACGAAACGAAGGGCATCGTTATCATCGTCAAAAGCGATGATTTTGGGAAAGAGAAAACAGATGAATGGTAAACAATTCGCGTGCGTGTTTGATTGCTCCTCGGTGAAAGGCGAGCGGCAATACATGGAAGACCGATGGAACGTCGTTCGATCGAAGTGTAACCGCGTGGCGGTGTTTGGCGTGTACGACGGCCACGGCGGATGCCAAGTGAGCGAACTGTTGGCGAAGACGCTCGGGGAGAAGATTACCAGAGACGTCGGTCGATTGAAGAGGAAACCGAAGGAGACCATCGCGGAGGCGTTTCGAGAGGTGGACGAGGTGGCGGTGAAGGAAAATCCGGGGAAGTGTCGGAGGAGTCAGGTGTCGGGGAAGTTGTTGGGGAGCCCCGGGGCGGGGTCGACGGCGATTGTCGCCGTGGTGTGTTCGTGGGGGAAGGTGTATTTCGCGAACGTCGGAGATTCGAAAGCGACCGTAGTTCGATTAGAAGAAGAAGAAGAAGAAGAAGAGGAAAGAGAGAACGACGAAAACGACGCAAATGTGCGAGCGAGGGGAAAGAATAAGGATAATAACAACACGCCTACGAGAGCATCGTCGCGGCGACAGTCGTTGTCGCACAGCAACCGGTCGACACCAGTGAAACAAAGATCGACAACGCCGGCGCGAAAACGACAACAATTGAAAACGACAAATAGCGATCACGCAAAGAATAATAGCAAAGTATTTTTCGAAACGCCCGACCAGCGCCCGGCGAGAGAAGATGAGCGAACGAGGATTAATAATATTGGAGGGAAAATTTTGAAATCCAGAGACGGTTCGGCGCGCGTGGAAGGCATTCTTGCCGTGACGCGAGCGTTCGGCAACGCCGGGATTAAACAGTTTGTCGAAGCGGTGCCGGAAATTTTCGAGTTCCCGATTGAACATTGTGGGACGGTTGTTTTGTGTACGGACGGTGTGACGGACGTGATGAATACGGAAGACGTGAGCTCGTTGGTCGCGAAAACCATCGAGGACGACAAGCGCGCGCGGATAGAACGACGGAAACGAAGAATGAGTTTAAACAACAACGAGGTAGCGACAAAGAATGGACGAAATAGTAGACTGGGATCACCGCACAAAGACTTGACTCTTCGAAACGAGCGCACGTCGTCGGAAACGTTGACTTCGGTTTCCATCAAGCGACGATCGAGAGACAACGTAACGGCAGTCGTGTTTCGATGTAGCCAGAATTTATCCTCGTTCGATTACATTTTGGCAGAGACGACGACGACGACCACAACAGCGGCACATATTCACTCCGCGATTGTGAATCACGTGCGGACGGTCCCAACGTCGCCCGTACTATCGCCAATCAAGACCGACCTATCGAAAGGAGGTGTCGAGAGCGATGAATTAGCCGTGCACTTGCGAGAGTCTGTGCAAGCGATTTCGGCGGCGAATACGCCTTCGCCAAACAAGAAGAAGAAAGCGAAGAGTATTTCGTCGCCAAATTCTCCGTTACCGTTGCCTCTGTCGTCAAATAAGAAACAGAAGAAGAAGGCGACGGAGCCAAAGGCGACTAAAAACACGAAATCGCCGTTGGGTGTTTTGAAAAAGGAGGAGGTGCGTTCACCGACATTGAACGCTTAATCGGTCGGAACGCGTCATGTGTTACTTTCTTGTGATTTGTATTTTTAGCGTATTGACATTTCTAGTACCCGTAAAGAGCTTGCTGCTGCTCCTGCTGCTGCTGCTGCTGCTTGGCTATGTGTTTTATTACAATACTCACTCAATGATATGAGAGAGAAGGCTATAAATACTACTAATTATACATAAGCTACTTATCTGCTGACCGCTTGAAGGCTTTTACGCTTTTGTTTCTCTGCTTTCGTTTTCTCGATTAAACTATCGGCGTACCAGAACGCGACTCCGGCTAAGATGTACATCACAGGCGCGAATAACATCGCGTCTTTAATTTCCAAACCGCCTTTGCTAATCAACGCCGCAACGGCTAACGGTCCAAGGCCTGCGGTTAAGTTTCTCACCGCCAGGTGCGCAGCAACCGTCGCCGATGGGTTTTCCGGGTCGAGTTCTCTCGTCATCACCGCCGTCGGCGATCGAAAAAATTCAGAAAACATAAACCCAAAGAATAAGTATGTCATCGAAAGTTGGTACGAGCTTGACTCCAACGATTCCGCGATTAAAGGCGCGCACAATATGGTGCCACCAGCAACCATAAGTTTACGCTGAAACGCGTTTAATCGATCGGAGAAATACCCAGACGTCAAACCTCCGATGGCGCCGGAGACTGGAATGACAAACGCCAAGAGATGATTATACTCCGAAGCTTCCAATCCGTACGTTCGTTGGTAAAAAGTCGCTTGGAATGCAATCATCGACCAACTCGCAACATCGGTTAACGTTGCCGCCAACGTCAGCGCGCGAAAGTTCGGATTTTTAAATCTATTCACCGCGGAATCGAAGAAGGATTCTTCTTTCTTCTCCTGCTCCCCTTCTTTCTTCATTTGGTAGTCTACGCGACTTTCGATGATATCGGACAAGTCCTCTATTTCATCCGCTTTGATGGCTTTGCGCATGACTAACGCAGTTACGTTTGCAACGGCTTCCTCTTCCTTCTTCTTCACTTTTCGCATTATCAAGTCCGTCGTTTCGTCTTCGTCGTACGAGGCGACGAGAGACACGATGTTCAAATCCGATACGAGTTTTTCTTTCGATTTCCCAGTCATTTCGTCTTTTAACACTCCCGAAAATCTCGCTTTACGAATTAATCGTTTCGCGTCCGACATTCGCTTCTGCGAACGTCTTTGTTTCCTTCGCACCGCGCGAGACGATCCATCTTTACTCCTTCCGGGATCAGTCACGATGAAAAAGAGTGCCGGCGCTATGATGAAACCCGGGATGGCTACGGCTTCAAACAATTCTCGCCACCCCAAACCAGTATTCGCCATCAACGCGTCTCCGACAGATTCCATCGCCGTTCCTGCGTTTGGGGATAACACGACCGAGTCACCTGTGACGTATAAAATCGTATGCGAGCCAAGATTTTTGATATCGCTCAAAAACTCTATCGGCATCGTAATCGGCAAGTCAGGATTGAACACCGAATCCGTCGCCATTTGCGGCGCGGCAACCATCGCCCCACTCGCGAACGATATCGCGCGACCGAAATGAACGCCCATGTTGTACAAACTCATCGCCGCGTTTTTATTCCTCGGAAACAGTTCCGGCAACAACGAAAACGCGATTGGATTCTGCGGCCCGTTGCCGATGGCGAAGACTATTCTCGCCACCACCAACTCGGTAAACGTGTTTGCGTTTGCAGTCATAACCGTTCCAGCGGTCCAAATTGCCGCTCCAGCGGCTAATAAATTCTTTCTGTTCGTCTTATCCGCCGCTAAACCAATCAACGGCAAACATAAACTATACACGACCGTGAACAAAGTCGTCAATAACGCGCCTTGCCCGTCGGACAACTCTAAATCACCGCCAATCGCCGGCAACAACGCGGACACTAAAAACCCGCTCGCCGCGCAGTGAACGTACGCAAACGTTAACAGCGATAACGTAAACGTCGCTTTGCTCTTCGGCGAGTTTATTCTCTCCACAATCTTCAACCACTTCTCGCTCTCTTGCGCGTTCTTCTCCGGATCCTCCCCAAAAGGTTGAAACGATTGATACGACGGGTAAAACTCCGTCAATTTGGAAGACAAATCAAACCTCTCCGACCGGTCCCGGTGTCGATTGTATCGATAACCATCATCGTCCAAACCCATCGTCGTCAAGTTCTTTTCTTTCTCGCCCAAAAACGCAGCACTCATCTCTCCCGCCGCTCGTCCGCCTTCTCGTCTGTGTTGGTGTTGGTTGTGGTGTTCCTCGGTTTTACTCTCATTTCGCATCATCATCATCACCTCGTCCTCGTCGTCTTCGCGGGGCGTCCTTCTGCTTCTTCTGCTTCTTCTGCTTCCCCCGTCGTTCTCCTTCTTCCGCGCTCTCCTCGTCTTCTTCGTCGTCGTCTGAATCGTCGTCTGAATCGTCCTTTCCGAGGAGGAAGAAGAAGACGATTCCCCGCAACTCGAGATACGCAATTTGAGATATCTTTTGAGACCTCTTCTCGAAGACGAAGAAGAAGACGAGGGCGCGAAGCGCTGCATCGACCCACCTTTAAAACCATTCTCAGAAAACAACGACCTCGACGGTGTTACTGTCCTCGTCGTCATCCCTGACGCTCTTTCTCTCTCTCTCTCGTTTGTGTTCGCGCAAGTGTTGTTCGGGAGAGATATTTGTGGGGAAATTCGTCACTTTTGGAAAAGAAGAAGAAGAAGACGAAGAAGACGAGACGACGATGGAGTCTCCCGGAGGACGACAGAAATCGAGGAACGCGAAAGACTTTCTGCGCAAATTCGACGCGTTTCCAAAATTCGTCGACGTGGATTTCTACTCGCGCTCGTTCGGGGGTGGGATAATCACCGTCGTCACCTATATCGTCGCCGTCTCGCTCCTTCTCGCGGAAACGAAGTTGTACCTCAAAACGCACGTGAAACACGATTTATACGTCGATAACGGCAGAGGAGAAACCATGCGAATTAACGTGGACGTGTTCTTTCCAAACTTAAGCTGTGGAAGCTTAGGGTTAGACGTGATGGACGTGAGCGGGGAAACGCACCTGGACGTGGTGGATCACGAGATGCGGAAAATAAGGTACGATCGGTACGGAGTGAAGTTGGCGGATGCCTTGAACGACGAACACGGGAAGGAAGAGGTGGTGAACGAGAAAGCGTTTGACAGCAACGAGACGGAAACTGCGAGTAGTTTAAGAAAGAATAAGACAAAGAAAACGGCGAAGGAGTTGATTCCGAGATATATGGAAGACGGTAAAACGAAGTATTGCGGTTCGTGTTACGGCGCGGACGTGAGCGGAGCGAATCGAGGGCGAGAGCAAAGGTGTTGTCAAACGTGCGAGGAGGTGAGAGAGGCGTACATTGAAGTCGGGTGGGCGTTTACTGGCGCGTCGAGTATGGAGCAGTGTAAACGGGAAGGGTTTTCGGAGGTGTTAGGGAACGTGCACGAGGAAGGGTGCGAGTTCAAAGGGTTCTTGGATGTGAATAAAGTGCAAGGCAATTTTCACATCGCGCCGGGGAAGTCGTTTCAACAAGGCGAACAACACGTGCACGATTTATCGCCATTTCCGGACGGGAAGTTCAACTTTTCGCACGAGGTGAGACACTTATCGTTTGGAGAAGGGTACCCGGGGAAAGTCGACCCTTTGGATGGTACGAAACGAACGCTGAAACTTCCCGCGGAAACCGGCGTGTACCAGTACTTTTTTAGAATCGTCCCGACGACGTACACCTATCTCAATCCGTTCAAGAAAGATATCAGCACGAACCAATACTCGGTGGTGGACCATTTCAAACCCGTGGACGCGGCTTCCATTCAAGGAGGTAGCAGTGACTTGCCGGGCGTGTTTTTCTTTTACGATTTATCGCCGATTAAAGTCGACATCGCCGAGTACAGGACGAGCGTTTGGAAATTTTTAGCCGAGGTATGCGCCAGCGTCGGCGGCGTCTTCGCGGTGAGCGGAATCGTCGATAAGGTGGTGTATAAAGGCTCGCTGGCGATTAAGAAGAAGATTCAGCTCGGCGTTCAGGATTAGTTGTTGAATAGAGAGAACTTGTATAGATAATAATAGTGTTCGTAATACCGACGAGCGAGCGCGAGAAGAATTTTTAAGAACCTCTCCCCTAATCTTCGATGTACTTCTCGACACACTTTTGACGCGCAAACACGTCATGTCCTTCTCCTCATCCGATGACCTCTCCTCCAAAAATACTCATAACAATAAAACCTGGTTCCAGCAGAACAAGCTCGCTTGCGTCGGCGGTCTTTGGCTCACGTGCATGACCGGCACTTTTTTCTGGCAACACGTGTTGCAAAACTCCAAAACGCGAACTTCCGTGAAAGTTATTCACTCGCGTTTGTATTCGCAAGCGATAACTTTATCCGCTTTATTGGCCGCGAGCGGGGTGGAATATTACGACCGAAGGTATAACAACAAAGGACGAGGAGATGTTGAAAGAACAGATCCGTTCGAGTATAAACACAGGAGAGCGGCGGCGGCGAGTACCGATGCGGCTGCTTCGAGCAGATGATTTTTTTCCCAAGAGAGAGAGAGAGAGAAAGAAAAAATCCGAGGGGATTGAGAAAAAAAAATGTTCCTCATTAAAGAACGCGCTGCTGCTTCGGACGAGGCGTGTTTGGAGCGATGGAAACCCCGTCTGCCTTTCCTGCGTCTTCTTCTTCATCTTCATCTTCAGCGGGAGCGAAATTCTTCACCCGAATCGCCAACGGGAACCGGTTTTTTTGGACGCTGATTATCTTCTCGCTGTTCAAAATCTTGGACGTCGTTTTCAGCGGGTTCGGGTTGGTGTACCCGTGCTTACTGCCAATAAGCGCGTACGAATCGAAAGATGCTGGGAAGAAAAAGGCTCATCCAAAGGTTTTACGATGGCAAGAGTTCAAGTTGAAGGTGTATTCGCTCGCGCATTGCGTCTTCAATGTGGAGATTCCAAGACGATACGTGGATAAGTGTTACGAAAAGTTGATAAAGGCGAACGAGAGCGTGCCAGATGCGTTCGTGCAGGAAATACCGACAATTTACGACGCGCATTTATCAGGGTTTGATTGTGAAAAGTTCTTTCACGATTTTGTGAAACGGCCGCATCCGGTTGTGTTGAAAGGTTTCGCCAAAGAGACGGCAGCGGCGACCCAATGGACGTTGGATTCTTTGATCGCGCGTTTCGGCGAGGACGAGGTGAAACTGAAAACGAAGGACGGTGATAACGTTCCAGGGAAAATGAAAGATTTGAACACGTTTCCAAACTATTTGCACAACTGTGAATCGTTATTTCTGGAGCATCCAGAGTTGGCGAAGCAATTACAAGTGAACAGACTGGAGAAACTCGCCGGGAATAAAAGAATCGCAAACGACCATCCGACGCTTGGTCCTTTACCGTTGCAACTCTTCGCGGGCAGAGGCGGTACAGGTACCGCGTTTCATTGTGCCAACGCGTATAACTTTTTCTTCCAAATCGAAGGCGTGAAGAAGTGGACGTTTGTCGATCCGCGATGGACGATGTTCATGTTCCCGGCAATCAATCGAAACGCAATTTACCAAAGTTGCGCGATTAAAGATCCAAATACGCTCCTCGAGCGCTATAAACCGTTGTGGCGCGTCGTGCCTCGTTACTCCGCGGTTCTCGAACGCGGCGACGTCCTCTTGAACCCACCGTGGTGGTGGCATTGCATCGAGAATCTATCTGATTCCTCCGTTGCGGTGGCCACGAGATGGGCGGATTCGAAAACGTTCAACCCAATCACCGGTTTGGGTAGCGATGGCAATCGCTTGTTCACCTCGTTTCAACTCTTCTCGCCGATTTTTGTCAAAATGACCTTCTCGATGTTTCTCGCGGGGACTAGCGGACTGGTCCCAGAAGACGAAATCGAAGGCGAAGAAGAAGAGACCACCCGTCGTTCGAAGCAAGGCGTTCGTTTCGAGCAAGGGAATCGCATGCTCGACGCGTTTAACGAAAACGCAGAAAACGACGCGTACAAAGCCTACTACGCGAATAAAAAAAAGAGCAGTGAAACAAACAACACGTTTGATGATGTTGGCGTTTGAATGTGCATTCGTGCGTTGTAATCTTTAACTACCGAATACTTGTTCTAAAAAATACTAGCTAGCACTCTACGACTTTCTATAAAACGAATCCTAATCCGGCGTCGGCGGCTTCTTGCGCTATTTGGTCAAACGGATTGATATCGAGAACTCGTCTCGGCGCGTCCGCCTCGAGGCGGCTGAACGCGTCGTCGTCGTTGTCATTTTTCTTTGCACGCTTCTCCTTCTCTTCCAGCGGGGCGTTTGATGATGCAATGTCCTTGAACGATTTCACAAACGTCGCGACAAGATTGAGCGTTTTGTTCTTTGGCACGCGCACTTTTCGTTCATCTGCTAAATCTTTAATCTCCGACGTCGGTTGCTCGGTTCTCACTAGTCTACTCTCTAACTCTCTGGCGGTTTCCGCGGCGGTAGCCACCGCGCTTCCACCGCCTTGCGCGAACTCGCTCATTGAATTCAACGCGGCGCTTTCCATCGCTAATTTCGCGCGTTCGTCTCGCTCGCGAATTAATTGCAACTCCTCCTCGTCCAAAATCATCGTCTTGCGTCCGAGTATGTCAATACCGAACGTTCTCTTTTTCGCCAACTCTCTCTCTCTTTGCTGTTGATCCATCGCGTCGCGTTTGTGTTTCAGAGCTCTTCGCTCGTCCTCTGCCAACCACGCTTCCGCGTCCACGTCCCCGTGATCGTACCACTCCGACTGGTCGTCCACAACCTTTGTCCGACTCGCTCCGGAACGATCAAACGATACCAGCTGGTCCTTTAATCTCTCCGCCGCCGCTTTCCCGCCTTCTGTGTCTTCCTCTTGTTCTTGTTCAGTCGCGTACCCGATCCTGCCGTTCCAAACCAAACCGTCGCGTAACTTCACATTCACAAACGCGTCGCAAAACGTGCACTTCCCCGAGCTCTCTAAAAACACCCTCGCGTCGTTTTCGGCGACCGCCCCCGACGCGTCCAAATCGAATCGAAAAATCCTCCCGCATCGCAAGCAGTTCGCGGCGCGCGGCTTGAGCAAATCGCCAACCTCGAGAGCGTCGCCTGGATTTTTCATCCGGTCCTTCCGCTTCCCCACGTCCTCCGCGCTACTGCTCTTTTTCTTCGACATCTTCACCAGTATAGAACGATGTTCTCTTACCACCGAATGTGTTGCTTTCGACGACGTTTGGTCGTTAGTGCGCGACGGTTTCTCGATCGAGTCGTATTTCCTGTACGCTTTCGCTTCGCCTTTCTTTTGGTCCTCCTCTTTCCCACCATCACCATCACTCGTCGTTTTTGTCTTTTCTTTCACTTTTCTCAGCTTTAATTCACCATCGTCGCGAAACGATGACGACGACGGCGAGTTCGTCTTTTTCTCCTCTTCTTGATACTCTTTCTTCTTTTCGAAGAGCATCTCGCTCAATCGCAGCGCTTCCGCGACGGCCTCTTCTTCTCCTATAAAATTCCGCATGGCGTCGCACATTTCTTCAACCGACCTGCTCGCGACGCAGGTTTGAGATAATCCGTCGAGCAACCAATCCTCGGCGAGAGGGAAGGCACGTTTGAGCTCAGGTAAGAACCAAAGTTGCAGAGAAGACAAAGAAGAAGGTGAGGAGGAGGAGGAGGACATTTTCTCTCTCTCTACGTTGCCATGTGGTGAAGTTCGTGTTCGTATTATGAGGCGAAAATAGACTACGCGAGTGCAATGTTAAAAGTTAAACGCAGTATATAGATATGGTACCAGGTACGTGTGGTTATAATAGTAAATTAAAACGACTTTTACGCTGTGTTCGATAGTATCATTTACAGAAGATGTTGTGTGCGTGAATGTGCACGCAGCGCGTATTCGAGAACGCCACTCTTACTTAGCCAAAGACATCAAGCGACGGCGTTGGACTTTGTCCACGCAGTTGGAAGTCGCCAACATAGTCTTCGCGACGCACTGTCTCGCAGCTACCGCGATTTGTTCTTTACCGGCAGCTTCTTCGACTTCGCCAGACTTGACTTTGTCGTTGATTTGCTTGTACGAAAGTTGGCAGTCGGCGGTGACTTTGGAGAGGGCGCCCGCGCATCCGGAATCGGCTTCTTCGTCGACGGCTTGTTCTTCTTCGGTTTCTTCGGGTTGCTGTTGTTGTTCTTTTTCTTCTTCTTCTTCTTCTTCTGGTTGTTCTTCGATGGTGGTGGTGGTGGTGGTGGCGGTGGCGTCGGCGGCGGCGGTCGATAAAACTGGTTGCGGCACGCTCAACGTCTGCACGGTAGCCGTCGGCGTCGTCGTCGACACAGTCGTAGCCGCCGGTTCAACTTCCTCAACGTCTTCTGTAACGACCGGTAATTTCATCTTCGAGAGTGAGGAGGAGTGGTGTCGAGCAACAATCACCGGCTTGGACGCGGCGACGACTTCGACTTGTTCTCCCGGCTGCGGCATCGTAACGACTTCTTCTTTCTGGGCCAAAGTAGAAGAGGAGGAAGAGAAGGACAAGTCCTTCATGGATTCATTCACTTTGTCTTGAATCTCTTTTTCTTTTTTAATCTCCTTCGCTCTTTCTTCCGCTTTGCTGTCAATCATCGCCAATTCCTTCAAATCCGGCGAGAGCGTTTTCGATTGCTTCATGCACGACTTCAACAAAGAAGACGCTTGCGCAGCGCACTGTTGCGCTGCGGCAGATGCGGAATCCAACGCCTTGTTCAACGTCAACTCCTCGGAGCCGACGATGCCTTTGGCGCATTCCTTCTTGATCTCTTGCACTTGGCTCGAGCACATCTCCGCGATCGGCTTCACGCACTGCGTGTTGATCACTCTCGATTTGTCCGCGCACGTTTCTCGCAACAATTCCATCTTTTCCGTGGACTCGTCCGCGGACAATTTACCCGCTTTCACGTCTTCGTTGATCGCGCTGTACTCTTTAAAGCACGATACGGCGACGTTTCTCGTCGCCTTCACGCACGAGTTGTTCGAAGACACCGTCGTCCCGGTCGACTCGTCCACGCCTCTCGAAACTTCCATCATCGACCCGAGCATGGTCGCAAACACGGACGAGAGCTTGTCTTTCTTGTTCAAGACCGCGTTTTCAACCACTTCGCCACTCGCGGTCGTTTGCTTCTCGAACGGTGTCTTTTTCGTGCCTTCCAACGCGGCGAACAAGTCGAGCGGGTTGAACGACTCGAATTCGTCCGCTTCTTCGAGTTCGGACGCTTTCGGCGCCGCGTGCGAGTGCACTTTGACGTGGGAGGAGGAGGAAGAAGAAGTCGTGCTTTTGGTGGTGGTGGTCATACCATCGGTCTCCTCCTTCTTAGCGGCAGACTTTTTCAGCGGCACCATTTCTTCTTCGTCATCTTTTTCCGCCGCGGCTGCTTTCTTCTTCGAAGACAACCCCAGTTTCCCTTTGGCTTCCGCTTGCATTCGTTCCACCTTTTCAGTCGCCGCGAGTTTCTGTTTCGCGTTTCTTTCGAGCTGCAATCTTTTCTGTTCCGTCGATTGTTGTTGCGCGCGTCTCAGATATTGCGCGCGTTGGTGGTTCGTTATCGGCGTTCGTACGAACGCCGCTCTTCTCGGCGTTTGATTCGATGACGATTGGACCGATCCTTGTTGCGCGGCTTCGACCATCGATGATGAGGACGAAGAAGTCATCAACAAAGCCGTCCCAATAACGGCGAGTGCGATTTCATTGCGACCACCACCCATGTTTTCGAAGCAGTTCTCTCTCTCTCTCTCTCTTTCAAATCGAGAATGTAACGATCGTTAGATATCTCGCGAGTGATGTATCTCTCGCGCGTACGCACTCCGAAAATGCCGAAGAATCCTTCCGCGGCCTTCTGTTCTCTCTTACTCTTCTCTCAACCCTAATAAAAAATCGTCATTTTGAAACCCTAAAATGTTGCCACGTCATTTTTTTTTTTCGCGGCCCTCATCGCACATTAGATATATCTCGATTGATTAAATTGATTAGAGAGAAGCTTAGCGCAAAAGAGAGCGACAACAACAGAAACAACGACTTGAAAGAGTAAGATTTTACGATGATTCAGACGACGACGATTCAGACGAGTTCGCGAGTCGTGAGAGGAGGAGGCGTTTTTTCCAAACAACAATCCAAACAACACCAACAACGACGACAAAAAAGCATCATCGTCACGAAAGCAGCGACGGATGATGATGACACTACTACTAAAGAAGAAACAGAGGATGAGTTCGAGGCGAAACTCGGCGCTTTGAGAGGAAAACGATCGAAACGATCCAAAGGAAACGACGACGAAGTGTCCATGGTGACCGGTTTACCGAAAACGCAGACGAAAAGTTCTTCATCGAGACTTCCCGGCGTGAGAGATTTCATGTCCGATTTCACCGAGGAACCGAAAACGAAAGACTGGGGACCAGAGCAGATTTTATACGAAGGCCCGCCAGCTCGAGGAGAAGTCGTGGCGAACGTGTTGATGTCTTGGACGGTGGTTTGGTTACCGCTGACGATTCAAGCCGCGGGGAGAGCGCTGTGGGCGTCGTATAAGATTACGGATAAGAGAGTGTGCGTCATATCGAACTCGCCGTTGCGAAAGGAACGCACGGACGTGCCGATGGATCAGATTAAGGACGTCATTTCGATCGGGAGAGGTATTGGCGCGTGGGGGGACATGGTGATTACTTTACGAAACGACGAGAAGGTTGAGTTGAGAAGTTTGCCGAATTTTAAAGAGTTGGAAGGGGAAATTAAGCAAAGAATGTACAAGGAAAAACCGATTGAGTTTTAATTTTTCACATCATTTGCCGTTTTGCGTACTACACGCGCGTCGCGAACGAAGAGAAGAAAGAAAGAGAGAGAAGACGAATGCTACAGGAATTTATTACTCAGACTTTGATGTTATGTGACATGAATATGCATTTTACCTACTAATATACCTTCTATTGCTTCTATTTCGATCATATATTTACGTATCTACGACGTGTATTCAATGAGTACTACCGAGGAAGAGGACGTCGACGGTTCTAGAAACGCGCTTGGATTTTGCGCTTCCCAAGCGGCAAAGTGCGCTTTTCTCTCGTCGCTTTTCAGCTTAAACACTCTCTCATCATCGTCCGCCGTCTTCAACGATATCACTTCCCTTTCAGGAACTTTCTCGTCGTCGTCATCGCCGCGTCTACCGCTAAAACCAGAACTCCTACTAAAACTACTGCTATCGTCGCTAAACAATTCTCTCGGAAAATCGCGCGCGCAACTCGGTCGCTCTTTCCAAAAGTTCACCAAAAGCGTCACCCGCTGATACGCGTCTTCTTCGCCTTCCTTCCTCTCGCTATTTTCTTCTCGACAGACGCCGTGCCACATGTCCCCCCGAAACGTAAACAACCTGTTCGCTCTCGGTTTCACCAAAACGCACTTCCGCATGGCGTCGTACTCTTCCTCGTCGAACGCGACCGTCGCGCCGCCTCTTTCCGTCTTCCCGTAATACACCGTCGAGAGGAGCGGATAATATTTTTTCTTCCTCTTGTCTTTGTCTTCTTCTAAAACGCAATCCGTGTGATACGCTTTCGGAGGTTCGTCGTGCGCGACGTCTTGCACCCACCACTCGCACCCTGCAAAACTTTCCCAAGTTAACAGTTTTTGTTCCTCTGCGACAAATTTCGCGAGCCGTTCGCAATATCTCTCGATTATCATCCTCTTCTTCTTTGTCTTCTCCTTCTTCTCCTCCTCCTCTTCTTCTTTGTCTTCTTCGTCTTCTTCTTTCGTCTTCGTCTTCTTCGGCCAAAAATACGTTCCCGAGACGAACTCTTCCCCGTCGATGAGGGATTCGGATTCGTTCTTCTTCTCGAGCAAACCTTGGTCGAACAACCGCACGTATTCGGTTAAAAACGCATCAATCTCGTCCAACGCGACTACCGCGTCTTCTGCATCGCAATCGCTTTTGGGTGGTCGTAAGAAATTCTCCGTCACGCGCACGGAGTCCTCGAAAGAAGAAGAACGATTCATTTTGTTTTCGCGTGCATATTTGGGAGAAGAAATGAAGAAAATGAGACATTTCAAAACGCCTCGTTAGTTGTTCTCAGAGAGCGTAACGACACACCGATCTGTGCTCTCTCGCGCGCTCTCTTTCACCAAAATTGCGTGCATTTGAGAGTGAAAAGTGTTTGCGTTGCGCGTACATTGTTTCGTTACAAAGACAGAAGAACACTATCGAGGAACATATTGGACGTTTCAAAACTCCCCCCATTCGTAGTGGAGTAAAGAAGAAGCTTTTGTTGCGCGCTGTTGTGCTCACCAGAGAGTAGCAGAACAACAAACACCGCGTTCTCTCTCTCTCTCTCTCTTTCAGAAGGTGTTGCTGTTGTTCTCGTCGCGTCACAATGGGCCCCAGGATACAAATAAAACACGGGGGACGACAAACCGCCGAGGAGAAAAAGTTAGAAGCGAAGTACGACTTGTTGAGGAAGAAAAAAGAACTGAAACTCGCGAAGAAGATGGTCAAAGACGCGGAGAAGAAAGCGAAAACGGAGAAGACGATGAAGAAGAACGAACGCGAGGACGACGAAAAGGACGACGAAAAGGGGGGTGAAGAATCTCTCGACGGGAAGAAGAAGACACACGGAGGAGAAGGAGAGGAAGACGTGATGAAAGAAGGAGGAGAGGAAAAGAAGAAGACGACGAAAGCGATGAAACGACCGGGACAACAACAATCTCAACAACAACAGATGATTTTAAAGACCACGATGAAAGAAGAAGGAGATGATGGAACAAACACCGCCGAAAACGAGAAAAATGAAGAAAAAGCGGTTGGAGCGAAGACGACGATTCAGACGACGACGACGACATCGAGAAACAACGGAGAAGATGAAGACGATTCGAAGAAAACGGTTGAGGAGGAGAAAGGAGAAAAAGAAGAAGCAATGATGACGAGAAAGGACGCGACGACGACGACGGAGGGAGAGCAGCAAAAGCGGAAAGACGAAGGAAAGGCGAAGGAAAGCACCGGCGCCATGAAAATTACGTTCAAGAAGAAAGCGCCGGCGGGCGCTTCGAAAGAAGACGCGAGCGCGTCTGCCGCCTCCAAGAAGAAGAAGAAAGAAGAAGAAGAAGATCCGGTGGCGAAAGCGATCGCCAAAGCTAAGCTCGTGATGCAGAAAGAAAACGAACGGAGAGAAAAGGAGGAGAAGGAGGCGGAGTTGAAGAAAAAAATGAAGGAGGAAGAAGAGGCGAGGCGGAAGGAGGAGGAAGAGCGAGCAAACGCGGTTCCGAAAATTATCGTTCCGAAGTTTGGGAAAAAGCGAGAGTTGGATCCGGAATGGTTGAAACAGGAAAACGAACGGTACGAGCGAGAACAGAAAGAACGAGAAGAGCGAGAGCGGATAGAGAAGGAAGAGGCGTTGAAGCCGAAGAAACGACAGCAGAAACGACCGAAACTGGCGCCGAAGAAACTTTTACCGCCGGTGCCGAAAATCGTCCCCGGCGTCGGAAACCTCGAGGAAGGAAACCTCGACACCGAGGCCGGTGATATGGCAGGAAGTGAAGGAGCGACGGTAAATGGAGATGTCGAAGCCGGTGAAATGGCCGTCTTGGACGACGAAACCGCGAAAGCCGTCGGCGTCGGTCAGAAAATACACGAAGAAGTCGACGACCACGAAGACGACGATCATCGTGGAGATTCAGGCACGGAAGTATTCGTCGGTGGTATTCCACCCGAAGCGAACGAACGCGACGTCGGCGACGCGTTCTCGCGTTTTGGAAAGGTCTCAAAAGTTCGTTTGTTTGATATGCAGTCGTACGGTTTCGTAAAATTTTACGGCGTTAAATCCGCCGCCGCGGCGGTGAAACATTACGAAGGCTGCGACGGTACCGGCAACAACCCAATAGAAGATCCAGTGCTCATCTGCGACGCACCGGTAAGTATCGTCGAATTTGCAGCTTCCGGTAAAGACCTCGTCATACAAAAAGCGAAAGAAATAGCGACGAAGAAGCGCGAAGGCGAATCCGTCGAAGAAGATGAAGCGGCGAAAGCGAAAGCGAGAGAGGTCATGACGTACGAAGCGATTTAGAATAGTAATGTAGTAGTAATAGATTTGGGCGCCGCGTTTGGCGTGATATTAAATGCTTCACCTCAAAACCCGTCTCGCTCTCCCGCGCCATCCGCTCCTTGTTGGCTCCTCTTCTTCCTCCTCCATAATTTTGACGACGACGAAGTTCACTCGCGCATCATCATCATCATCGCGGAAGACGAAGACGACCACGAAGAAGCGCGAGAGCATCGGTATTAGCAGTTTAAATGGACCGAGACGACGACGTGGACGACGACGTCTCGCTCCTCGTCGTCGTCCTCGAAACGAATTCGCAGTTTTGGTTTCCCCGTTCCCGGAAACAACGAGAGACGACGACTCCTTCGACTCCTTCGACTTCTTTATACGCGTTCGAAAAAGTCTGCAAAGACATCGCCGCGTTTTCCTCCGCGTATTTAGCGTGCAATCGTGCGAACAGAATCGCGGTCGTGGCCGCGCACGCCAGGAAAGAGTGCACGTTTTTGTTCCGGTCGCACTTGGAAGGTGATGTTGTTCTCGAAGACGAAGAAGACGAAGAAGACAAAGAAGGAGATAACACGAAGAAGACAAAGAAGAAGAAGAAGAAGAGAAAGAAACCGCCGACGAACCCGCGAATGACGTTCGTCGGCGACGACGAGTGCGACGACATCGGCGGGTTCGCGAACGATGCGCAAGACGTGGACGCTTTAGATATTTCGAAAGGTTTAGAACCGTTACAGACGACGTTTCGGAGAGCGTTTTTCGACGGATTGAAAGCGTTGAGCGATGAAAACGACGACGTCAATTACGACGACGACGACGACGACGACGAGAATCGGGAGCAGCAGCACGCGACGCCAATAGCTGGCGCGATATCGTTAGCTTTAACCTACGCGAATAGAATAGAACGAGATCCGTCTTTACGGGGTCGCGTAAAATCGAGAGTGTTGGTCGTTCAAGCGTCCGAAGACGACGCCGAACAGTACGTGCCGATGATGAACGCCATGTTCGCCGCGCAATCGAGCAACATTCTCATCGACTGTTTATGCCTGAATGAGAAAGAGTCTAGTTTTTTACAACAAGCGGCGTTTGTCAGCGGCGGCATATACGCGAAACCGGAGAAATCGAAAAAAGGAGGAGGAGAAGAGACGCGAGAAGATTTGCTCGAGAGAGCGTTATGTTCGTTTCTCCCGGATAGGTACACTCGACGCTTCTTACGTCCACCGAGAGCGGGTTCGATCGATTTCCGTTCCTCCTGTTTCTGTCACGGCAATCGAATCAGCAAAGGCTTCGTCTGTTCCGTCTGTTTGTCCGTCTTTTGCGAAAAAGAAGGCTCGTGTCAAACCTGCGGCGCCGCGTTCGTATAAAACAACACGGAGAGAAAAAGAAGGCGCGCGCGCGTAAAGTAGCATTCACGCTCGCGTAGCTTTGTTGTGTGCTCTAGATCTAGAGAGAGATCGGCGTTTAAAGAGTGTAGTAGTATCGCGAGCGCGAAAAATCTTCCTGAAAAATAAGACCGATACGTACCTAATCTCTCGCTTCTAAAAACACCACAAATTTGCACAAAGACCGGAACGAAAATACGCTATCTGACTTTATTTGACGAGGATGACGAAGCCGTTCGCGAAAAGGGGAGCTCGACCGTTGATCGAAAACCCTGCCCTCGCGCGCACGCTCGTAAAGTATCTTTTGAAGGTTTCTACAGATAAGAGATTCACGATTGATAAGATGAAGAGCACGACCGTCTTACGAAAAGTATTCGCTGATGATGAGGTGGATTTTGAAAAACTCTGCATGGAAGCGATCTCGTCGAACAAGAACGAGAACGAGAACGTGAACGATCTCGAGCTCGCTATGATCAAAGTCCCCGACGCCTGCAAGTTGCGCGCTGCTAATGGACCGTACAATCACTTTAAAGATGTGATTCTTCCGATGATGATCGCAGGAGAAGGAGATTTTCAATTTAACAACGAAGACGAAAAAGCAGCAATTTTGGTGGTTTTAGGTTTGAAAATCGAGGACGAAACAATCATCGATTTGAAAACGAACGCACCGTGGAAGACTGCAGCGGAGAAGGTGAGAGAGCGCGAACAACAGCCGGAGAACATAGAAAAGAGGAGAGAGTACAACCAAATGTACAACCAAAGAGACGACGTCAGAGGAAAGAAGAGAGAGTACGCCCAAAGAGACGACGTCAAAGAAATGAGGAGAGAGTACGACCAAAGAGACGACGTCAAAGCAAAGAAGAGCGCGCGCCAACAAGAACGCATACGTTTGTCCTTAAGGGAACAACTCCGAATCCCACCGCCAATCTCTTCGATTGGGGAGAAATGCACGATATGCGCGAGGACGCGTAGTGTCGGGTGGAAGAGCGCGCTTAAGTTTTGTTCTCAAATCGAAAAATATTTTGAGAACGAAGGTTTCCCCGAACCTCAGGGAGCAGACAAGACGCGCCGGTTTCTGAACAGCGAGAAAACCAGAAGAGGACGTCAAAGAAAAGAAGAGAAAGGTGGCGTATCCTCGGAAATCGATTTCGCACACGTCATGTGTTTGAATTGCGTGAGGAAGTACGAACGCTCGGCTAAGATGAGATTGGATATCATCCGCTTAAGCGCGGTTGCGGCGGTGAGTGTGGCGAATTAGACGCGCTAAACTCTTTTAAAGTAGAAGAAAAGGAGGAGACCGCTTGAGGAGACTTGGAGAAAACAAGAAATTGAACAGAGTTGAAAAACTCTCACAACTTTATGAAGAACGCGGAGCAACAAACGATACGATATGATACTATAACAAAACAGAAATGTTTTTTTTAACTACGATGAGTACGATAACTTTCACCACATGAATCATAAACTCACGCCGTCCTCGTTCTTCCCGCAAACGCTGATTGGTACTTTTAATCTTACATCGGGCGTCCGACTCGCCCCTTCCGCTCGCAAATCCGTCTCCGTCTCAAACTCGGCGCCGATATCTCGCAGCGCCTCTTCCAATATCCTCTCGTACTCCAATCCGGCTTCTCTTCGCGACCGTTCCGTCGCCGGAGACGCTCTGCAATTCCACGCCACGACGCGTTCGCAATCTACTTTCAATCGTTCTATCAATTTCTTCCCTTTGTTGCTGCTTAACCCCGACGTCATCGCTCTCGATTACACCTTCAACTTCGAGAAGATCCATCAAAATGTATATTTGTAAATCTGTGTTTGTGTATTTTTTACGACGCGCGTCGTTGTGCCTGACTGCTCCCAAAAGGACCTCCATTTCCGTTGTTGTTCCTCGACCCAGACCCATAAGCACCTCCATTTCCGTTGTTGTTCTCCGAATCCATAAAATCCATCGCAGGCGTAGGTGTCTCGGGAGATGTGGAATCCTCCTCCAGGAATTTAGTATTTAGTGCAATGAGACCTTTTGCCGCTTCAGTAATCCAACCGGTACGTGCCCAACGACGTCGCATGTTGTTGCTCGCCTCGGCGATACTTACGATGCGCCGGTACGACTGACCTCGACTCTCTTCTGGAACCACCTTAACCATGCCAGAAGGCGCTGGAATCGCTTCGATGAAAATGTCCTTTTCGCCCGTTGCGCATTGGAGGTCGCAGAGCATGTAAATACCAAAAACGTGCGGATTCGCGACATTTATCGTGAAATCGAGATCCGCTCGAAGGATCTCATCGCGCGAGCTCAAAATTGTGTACGCCGAATTATCCAAACGCAGAAGTAAATACTTTTCGCGCCACCTTTCCGACGTTACCTCCTCAATGAAAGCTTCTATCGTATTTGAGGCAACCATCATCACAGAGTCTGTCTTTGACTTCTCCGGAGCAGACAACCACCTGAAGAAAGTATCACGCGCGATTTCCTTGAAGAAGTCTGGTGTTCGGTGCGGCGGCTTCTTTCCATCTGCTCTCTCTTCTCTTGCCCACTCCTCATAGAGCGAGTACGGACAAACGTTTTCCATGGAAATATTTACTTTCGTCGGTAAAAACATTTTGTTGATCCAATCGAAAAGAGCGCGCGTAGTCGAAGGACTTCCATCAGAACCTTTCTTCGCGAAATCCGAGTTTGGGAATGCTGTGTACCAATTGTCTTTCTGCGTCGTCGTTAACTGGTATGCTTCCCATAATTGCGTGTGAATGTCATCCCACGGACCCCAGTTGAAGAACACTTGTTTGACGACGTTGCCTACAAAAGGTGCCGTAAAGCTGGTCAACGATACATAGACAAAATTAATGACGGCCATCGCGTTCATAATAATTCGCCCAGTAAAGGTAGTATCTCTCTGAACCCTCGCGTTTCGCGCGCGCTCAGAGTCGACTTCAACTACTCTCGGGTCTCGCGTCAACTTTTGTTTCCACATTGGAATTCTTTGGTGCAAAATTCGCTCTTCTTCGTCCTGTTCCCATGCCCTTGGTATCCCATTACTTGACGAAACTGGACAAAACTTTCCGAAGAGTTTGTCTTGCAGTTGTTCTCGTCGATCGCCCTCTCCTACTTGCAAAGTTTCAATAGCTTCGTTGAACGCTGTTCCGATCTTTTCTTTGACGTTCTCTATCACGTCCAACGTTTGTTTTGGCACAGCAAACTCCTCGTTATCAAAGATGCCACATTTCTCCTTGAGGTATCGCTCGGCCATCTCGTAAATCATTTCCAAGGAAAACTCTTCAGCTTCCGCGTTGAATCTCTGATTGTGACTCCCAACGTTGCCGCTCATTTTTGTTTTACTTTCTAATATCGCAGTATCGCAGGTCTTCTTTGTGAAGAAAGAAAAGTCACTTTTGGTCAACTGCTTTTCGAAGAACGGAAGTGGAGATTTATTTTTTTTATTTTTTACGCGTACGCGTAAAGCGTTACGGTTTTTTTCTGCACTATGAGTTGGGCACGAGAAACTGGGGTAGAAACCAAAAAAAAAGTTCCCAGAGGTTTGTTTTTTTCGAACGAAAAATTCGTTTCTAGAAAAATAGAAACGAGGTTTGGAACGAGATTTGCGTTTGAAAAAATCCAAACGTGGTTAGAAACCAGATTTGCGTTCGAGTAAAATCCAAACCTGTTCAGGAACCAAAACAAAGTGGATGCCAATGCGGGCGACGACGACGAAGGAGACGGCGGTGGTCGTTCCAAAGTCCTCCTCGTCTGCAAACCCTCTTCGCCCGTCTTCTTCTCGAGCGGCGGCGGTGCACTTCTTCCTCCTCTTCTTCTTCTGCTCATCATCATCATCCGCGAGCGTCAAAGTTCTCGCATTTTGTGTGGAATTTCAACGACCATTTCTCCAAAAGAAAGACGCACGAATATATCTCTCGACCAAAGAGAAAAACGATCGTCGTTATCATGTCTTCTGGAAGAGAAGGAGTCGCGATGACGAGAGCGAGAAAGAGGAAGGTTGGTGAGAGAGATTCTTCGTGGGACGTGGTCGCGAATAACGACGATGTGCGTTTCAAACACATCATCATTCCGAGATTGAATCGAACGGATTTGAAATTCGTGTCCTCGGAATACTCGACGGAAGAGGAACACGAGAGACTACGAAACGCTCTCGCATTGCTCGAGAATAAACCTTTGCCGTTGTGGCGTTTGTTCAGAGAGGCGGTGCTGAATGGCGGCGCGTGTCGCGATATCGTGGAGAAGCACGTGATGTGTAAACTCAACGGGACGGATCTCAAATTCTTTTACGACGTGAATACGGAGACGAGAAAGTTGATTAAGAGATCGTCTCGCAAGGGGGAGTTGAAAGAGAAGTTTAAAGTGAGCGAGATGTCGTCGATATCGACTTTGGAGTTTGCGTGGGAGCATTTTCCGTGGGAAGCGTATGACTACGATGTGGAAGAAGAGACGGCCGAAACATATTTCTGCCGGAAAGTTGCTCAAACGAATAAACTCGAGTTGCTCAAGTGGGCGCGAGAGGAGAAAGAGTGTGAGTGGGTCTGTCAAAGAAACATCAGCGGAAACAGGGGTGGACGCAAAGAAAGCCGCAGCACAAACGATAAAAACGAAAACGAAAAAACAATGTCTTCGTCTCGTTCTTTTCAAAGCGAATAAGGTTGGAATCGCCGTCATTTTTGGAGCGTGTATTCTCACGTTAAACTCCCTCTCACAGAGCAGAGATTTTTCTTCATTTCTCAGAAAGCACTGACGCATTTCGCACAAAAATAAGCGCTAAACTTTCTTAAAAGTATTCTCTCTTGTTACTCTCGCGAAATTACCGAGATCGATCGAACCGCGCGATCGTGCGGAGAGATATTCATTTTTTGTGTTCGCGCTGAGATTTGAGACGAACCTGCGCGGAGGAGTATATTCTCTTTTAAAGCATCATCATGCGAAGATTTTGCGCGTTGATTTCGCGCACGAAACGGTCTTCGGATGAGATCAATTTCCTAACGCGGAAAAGCGTAGCATTAAGCGCCTCTTCCGCGCAAACGACGTCCTCTGAAACGACGAAAAGATCGTTTTCAACCAATACTCCTGCCGTGGATGAGAATCTCGTCCCTGTGTTCGTCGACGGCAGAGAAGTGCACGTACAAAAAGGCGTGACTGTGCTCCAAGCGTGCGAACACGCCGGTGTGCACGTCCCACGGTTTTGCTACCATCCGCGGTTGTCCATCGCGGGGAATTGCAGAATGTGCCTGG
>Ga0255779_1001717_pt1 | contig 24411 bp, 14 predicted proteins | sample 011ome_21_FD_179977 | JGI IMG/M metagenome (GOLD analysis project Ga0255779, IMG submission 179977) | Coastal salt marsh microbial communities from the Groves Creek Marsh, Skidaway Island, Georgia - 011508AT metaG (version 2) | ecosystem: Environmental > Aquatic > Marine > Intertidal zone > Salt...
TGAAGACGCAAGTTTTACAGAAAAAGCTTTCGACGACGATGGGGGAGAGAGATTCTTTGTGGGACGTGGTCGTGAAGTGGGACGATATTTGTTTCAAACACATTCTGCCGAGATTGAATCGAACGGATGTGAAATTCTTGTATGGAGTGAATAGTGAAACGAGAAAGTTGATTAAGAGATCCTCTCGCGCGGGAGATTTGAAATGGAGGTTTGAAGTGAGCGAGATGTCGTCGATATCGACTTTGGAAGTTGCGTTGGAGAATAGGGAGAGTGAATCCTTTTGGCCGAGTTGGTTGAGAACAAGACCCCCAAAGACACCCGAAAGATGGTTCTGCATTCAAGTTGCTCAAACGAATAAACTCGAGTTGCTCAAGTGGGCGCGAGAAGAGAAAAAGTGTGAGTGGGATAAATGGACGATTTTTGCGGCCGCAGAACAAGGTAATCTGGAAATGGTAAAGTATTGCGTGGCAAAGAAGTGTCCTATCGGTGAGTGGACGTGTGGAAATGCTGCCAAAAACGGTCATCTCGAGGTACTCAAATATTTACGCGAAGAAGCCAAAGCGCCTTGGAGTTATAATACTGCCTCAGGGGCGGCTAAAAATGGTCACCTTCACATACTCGAATATCTTTTTGAGCGTAATTATAGATATAATAACGCATATGCGTGTATGGATGCAGCCATATACGGCCACTTGGACTGTTTGAAGTACTTACACGAAACCGCCAAAGCGCCGTGGAGCTCTTGGGCGGTACGCTACGCGCACGAGAACAAACACCCCGAGTGTTTACAATACTGCCTCGACAACGACTGTCCTCTCCCAGAAGGCTGGTCTCACGAAGATGGAACGTTACGCACATCAGAAGAATAAGAAGAAGAGGAAGAGGAAGAAGAAGGAGATTTCGACGACTGGGAAGAAGGAGAATACTGGGAAGAAGAAATGCAGCAAAAGTGATGAAAAAAGACACACAAACACAAATTTTCTCTTCATAAAAAAACGCTTGATTTATTTATTTCTCAATCAAATCTTTCAGATCAAGAACACACGTTAGTGACAGTTTGTTTTCCGCGCTTCGATCGACGATTTTCCCGGTTTTATCCGTGGTGAAACGAAAACCACTCTTTCCCTTCCTTTCTATCTCTTTCGGGTCGCTCAAGAAAAACGAGGAGATATACTAACGCTTTCGTTTGAAGCACTCTTCGATGATGTTGAATGTCGGACGACGATTGGTTTTCGGTGGTGGGACAGCAGCACTCGCAGCAGCAATCGGGGTGACCGCAACGACGACGACGACAAAAACATCATCGTCGGAGTACTTTAACTACGAAAACGCGAAGCGTACGACGACGTTTTGGTACCACGCGTTGCCGGCGTATTTGAGTTACCGGTACGTGCAACGGAGGAACGAATTGTTCCATCGGTTTCATCAAAAACAAAATCGTCCCGGGGACAAAGACGACGACGTGATGTCCTCCTCTTTCCCTCTTTCGACGATGTTCTCCTCCTTCTTTCTCCTCTCGGATACCGACGCGAACGCAGAGTACGAGAAATTACATAACTATTTCAGCCCAATAATTGAGAAACAAGTCTGGGAACAGAGAGGATTTTACATCAAACACGCGCAGTTCTTAAGCACGAGAGATGACTTCGTCCCGGAGAAATATCTCGAGTGGTGCAAGAAAGTGCAAGATCAAGCGCCGACGAAGTTGGAGAAAGGTGAGGCGCTGAAAATAGCGGAAGAAAGCTTACGAGGGACGAAGTATGAAAACGCGATCGAGTATTGGGAGGAAACGCCGATTGGCGTGGCATCGATTGGAGCGGTGCATCGATGTCGCTTGCGAGGCGAATCGAAAACGTGCGTGGTCAAAGTGCAAGCGCCGGAGGTGGAGAGTCGGTTCAGGAACGACGTGGACACGATGATTTTCTTTTTGAGACTGTTTCAACCGCAACACGTGCCGCCGTTAAAGGAAGTGCAGAGGAACTTTTTGAACGAGTTTGATTATCGAATCGAGGCGGAGAATTTGCGAGAGATGAAACGGTTGATCGAGGACGGGAAGTTTTCAGATCGGGTGAAAATACCAGAACCAAAAGTGGAGATGTGTTCAAAGAACGCGTTGTTTATGGAAGAGATCGAAGGAGTGCCGTTGGTGAGAGGTGTGAAGGAGTCGTACGAGAGATTTTTGAAGGCGACTGGGAAGAGCGCGGACGCGAACGCGATGCGTCATTCGGCGAATGCGTTGTTAGCCGACGAGGCAAAAAACGAAACGAATTTTAAAGACGTGGAAGAAACCGCGCGAGCGACGAGGAAGGCGAACGCGATGATTCGAGCGAAATTTCTTCTCATCGATGAACCAATTCGGTTGGCGTATAATCTCTCACCGTTACGTCTCGTGTTTGGGAAGTCAGAAAAGAAACCGTCCGCGACGCTTGTCAATCTCGGAGACGTGTTGCGAACCATGTTGGACGTTCACGCGCACGAAATTTTTGAGTGCGGCACGTTCAACGGCGACCCGCATCCGGGAAACATTCTTTTAATGCCCGATGGAAGACTCGGTCTCATTGACTACGGTCAAACCGTGCGCATCGACGAATGCGCCCGACGCGCGTATGCCAAACTCGTCTTGGCGTTACTGCATGAAGATAAAGAAGAAGTAGCGAGGCTGGTCTGGTCCTCGCCGCCGGACGGGTTCGGAGGAAAGACGAAGAAGAGAGACGTCGATACGGCGTACAAATTAGCAACCTTTTGGAACGATCGAGACACGCCAGATATCACCGAAGGCTTAAATTTGCAAGAATTTATCGACGAGATGGAGCGAAGGGATCCAATGATTGACACGCCGAGGCAAATGGTCATGATCTCCAGAGTGTCTGTTTTATTGAGAGGTATGGGAAACGCGTTCGATATGCGATTGCGAGTTTCCGAAGCTTGGAGGAAACACGCGAGAGCGTTGTTAAAGAAGACCGATCCGGAGTATTATTTATTGAAAAAGGAAGAGGCGGAGGAAGAGAAGAAGTAGAACTGTAGTAGAATTTAGTATTTAGTTTTAGTATCATCATAACACTTTTGTCGAGCACTACACGTCTCTCAGAAGACTCGAACACGTTTTTCTTCTTTCTAATCCTCTTTTTTCGGCGAAATCGAAACAACCACCGTCTTCTCGTCCTCCTTGACTTCGAACGATACCGTCACGAGCATCTTGCCTCCACCACCATCACCACCACCTTTCTTTTTATTCTTGTTCTTCTTGCCGTTTTTTTCTTTCTTTTCTTCGTCTTTGGACTCCTCTTCGACGACGGGGTCTTCTAATCCGGCGGCGATGCGCTCTTTCTTCACCTTTCGCTTCTCCAAGAATTCTTCCTTCTTCTCGTTGAGCAATTCTACACATCTGGGCACCTCGCCAACTATTAACGGCGCGGAAATGCCAACTTTACCAAACATACCGTACGCGTCTAAAGATAGGTTCACTTTGTCGGTTTCCTTTGGCGGTTTAGGTCCCGCGTTTTTCATCGCGTTGACTTTGTTCTTCTTCGCTTTCGTGAGCGTACCAGTCATGGAGAGCAAATCGTCCATCTCTTCGTCTTTGTCTCTCTTGTTGACCATTTTCAGACCGGACAACTTCGCGGTCAAGTCCTCCGCGCTTCCGTTTTTAGACGACGAGGACGTCGGTTCCGCCGGTGCACTTTTCGGTAAGAACTTTTGCAAGAAACTCACCAACTGGTCGCACGAAGAAATTTCCGCCTCGAACGGTTCCGGAGCGTTTTCTCTTTCCCACTGCTTTTTCCTCTCTTCCGACGCTTTTTTCTCCGACGCGTACTCCGCGTCTCGCTCCGCGCGAAAGACTTTCTCTCTCTTCAACCACTCGTTGTTTTTCTTCTTAAAATCGTCTCGCAAATCGTCCATTTCTTTCCGAATCTTCAAGATTTGCTTATACGCGCCGTCTCTTTCTGATTCTAAAGCTTTCACGTTCTTGTTGAAGTTATCGCCGCCGCCGCTATTACCACTTTTACCATTTTCTTTCTTATTCTTGTTGTTGCCACCTCCCTCTACGCCGCGAATCTTATCGATTTCGTTCTTCAGTTTTTGCTGCTCCGCTTTGTTCGCGTTGATCTCCACGTCCTTCGCTTTCGCCTTTTCTTGCATAGCCTTCCTCGACCCGTCCGTCCCGGTAATCTGCGCCTGCTTCGCCGCCATCGCTCTCGCCGAATCCTTCATCTTATTCAACTGCTTAATCTTCTCCACCAAGACTTTCTCTTCCTTCAAACTCATCGTTTCGTGCGAAAGTTGGTCTTCGATTCTCGCCATCTCCGCGTCGATTTGCTCCGCGCTCTTCCCTCCGCCTCGGTTCCCGGAACCGCCGTCTCTCTCGCCTTTCCCCATGTTATCCAAAGCTTGAACTTCTTTCCTACACGCATCTCTCGTTTGCATCAAAATTTGACATTGCGCGGCTAACTCGTTTAATTTCGATCGAATCGGTGCGTATTTCGCTTGCTCTTTTTCTCGTCCGTCTCTCAAGACTTTGATTTTGCTTTTGGCCGATTCGATCGTTTTTTTCCTCTCCTCGATTTGTTCGTTCAACCTTTTCATCGCGGTTTCGTGTTTCTCTCGCGACGGTCTCGGGAGCCTTTGCACATCAGAGGTACTCTTCGTCTTGCTTTTGTTCGACGCTTTCTTCTCCTCGTCCTCGTCCTCGTCCGCAACATTTTCCGTCGTCGTCTTTAAATCTTCTTTTTCCTCTTTTTCCGCCGCGCTGACGACGACTTTCATCTCGTCCTCCTCTTTTTCCTTCTTCTCTTCTTTGGACGCTGCTTTCGAGGAGGAGGATGCGCTGGCGCTGCTCTTGGTGCCGCTCATATTGCGTCTGACGTCTCCAATTGAAGAAGCGTTTCGCGGAAGAAGAGAAACGCGCGAAGGAAAGAGTATCTAAAAAAACGGATCGTCTCCCCGATGAGTTGATTTTCTTACTCGTATACGCGCTCTCTTGGATCTCCAACAACGAGAGAAGAAGAAGAACGTGAGAGTATATATATCTTCCGCTAAAAACGAGAAAAGGATACACAACGCTCCGCGCGAGTGAGAGAGAGAGAAATAGGCGTTTTCTCGGTAAGAAGTCTCGGACTTGAAGCGTGTATGCAGGGGAAAACACTTGATGGGTTTCTTTTGGGGGAATAATATTCCTTGTCTCCAAAAACAGAGGGAGGGAAACCACGCACCAAAAAGAGGCGAAAAATGATCGAATGCTTCCCAGAAAAAGAACGAAAGCAAGAGAAAGAGAAAGAGATGCGTAAATTATGAATGTGAGAAAAGTGCTCTGCTGGCAAATTTTTTCATTTTGATTTTGGCTCGTGTGTTGTTCCTGCTTTGAACGCTGTATTTTGCGAGCGCGGAAGAACCCTGGCACACTATATATACGTATACATATACATTAGAGATGAGCAAACTCTCTCTTTCTCTCTCTCTCTCTTTCAAAATGAAAGCGCGCTTTTTATCATCGTTCTTCGTATTCCAACAAAATCTGGTGACAATCGACCAATACTTGCGCGTCTAAAGCGGCGTACGCGGTTTGAGATTCCGAGAGCGGCCGCGAGGACCAATCGGACATTCTGACGGATTTATCGAGCGGTTTTGAGAGAAGGACCGAGCACAGGTTGGAGAGACCGATGGGTTGGTGTCGGTTGAGTTCTTTCTCGAGGAGCCACGGTTTTCTTCTCCGATCGGTTCCTTCTCCGTTTTCTTCTTCTTCTTCTTCTTCTTCTTCTTCTCCGTTCTTCTTCATCATCTTCTTCTTCTGTCTCGCGCTTCGAGCGTCTTCCACTCTCGTTCTCCAATAGTGTTGAAGGTCCAGGACGTTTCGCGGTTGGCCGAGGTACGACGCGCATTGACTGAGCCGCTTGAAGTCTTCTTTGCCGGCAAAGACGAGCTTTAAAATCGAATCGTTTGAAAATAAAGCGCCCAAAGTGTCTCTTAAAACCGTCGATGGCGCGTCGTCGATAAGTTTTGGGAGATCTAAGAGGAAACAATCCGATTTGGAACTGATTTGGAGCAACGCGACGGTTTCGCTGAGAGCGCTGCTGCGAGCTCGTTTCGACGGCGGCGGCGCGGCTTTCGCGTCGTCTTCTTTACTCTCTTCCTCATCCTCCTCGTTCTCATTCTCACTGTCTGAACCGCCGAGCTTGGCGGCCCATTCGGTATCGATGCCAATCGCATTGGACGCGCTTAAAACTCTAAACATTTCTTTCAAGGAATTTTCATCGTCCACGAAACTCACGTTTACGTTTTCTGGCAGTTTATAATATCGCAACTCGCGGTCCATGCGCATTTGCATCATCATCTCGTCCGAACAAATTGAAGCGATATCAGCTTCGCTAAAGCCACATCGCTCGGCAAACGTTCTCGCGTACTCTAATTCTCCCGCAGTAACGAGCGCGCTCACCACTCGCTCTTGAAAACGGACGTCATCTCCGGCGTGTTTCAACGCCGCCTCGAACGCGCCTTTCGAAACCATTCGGTCGATGGAACTTTCCCAATACTGTTTCTTAATGTACGGAAATTCTTCGTACAGATTGAACCGTTTCACGGCTCGAAACCCGGCCCTTAAAAACGCATGCGACTCCATGGCTAAACACGTCGCCACAAACTCAATCTTCTTCTCTCTCGACAGATTTTTCGTCAACTCTTCCAATAAACCAATCTCGTCTCTATTCGCCAAGAGCTCAAACGTTTCCGAGTTTGTAAACTTTTCCAACTCGAAATGCGTGATCGTCGCGCACGCGCTCCCTGGCGCTTCCTCCAATAAAAATTCAACGTACTCTTCTATGACTCGATTGGTGACGATATCGTTCGTTTCTTCCCCCCAAAAGAAATCCTCTTTGCCAACCCCGAACGACTCCGCGACGCGCGCGATAACTCTCGCCTGTTGCGCACCTCCGCCTCGCTCCTTGGCGGCAAAATACACTAAATTCGCCGCGCGGCGTCGGCTCTTTTCGCACCTCACTCTCGACCTCGTGATGTTCTTTAGTTCAAACCAGTTCCTAGTGTACGCTTCTCGAACGTTTGTCGCTCTCGTGCAACTCTCGATGATCACAAACTGAAGTAAAATCCGCTCGCTTTCAATCTCCTTCGTCGACGCTTTCGGCGCCGCTTCTTCTTCGTCGTCGTCGCAGAAGGACTCTTCCTGCCCCCAGTTTCGGTCATAAAATTCATCTTCTTCTTCTTCGTATTCTTTCATATCGTCGCTATTTTCTTCCTCTCGCACGCGTCGTTCGTCTTCCAAAATCTCCACGCAATCCAGACATATTCGCGGTGGGATCGAATACGTTCGCTCTTCTTCATCTTTTCCTCCATCTTCCATCATCTTTCGTTCGAAAAATTGAACGCACGTCTTCCTCAGTTCCGGAAACTTTTGTCGGTTCGCAATCATCTCGCGGAGAATTCGTAAGAGTTCGACGGCATCGTCATTATCATCGTCATCATTTGCTGCTGCTTTTCCTCCCGTCGATGATTTTTGAAAAGCGGATGGTGATGTCGTTGCCGTCGTCGTCATCCTTTTCTTCCGCGGCGGAGGATGAGGATGACGTTCGCGACGAATACTGCGACGACTACGCGGTGAATGAAAAGAAGAACAAGAACACTGCAACGACGACGAGGACGATGGTGGTGCCGCCGCCGTAGCGAAGCGCATGTGATGCGTTTTTGTTCTTCGATTGCTTCTTTTGTTGTAACGACTTTGGATTAGAAAAGATATTCTCTTTTAAAATTCGACAAAGAGGAGCCGATGAGGCGAGGAGAGAAGAGCGCTCGTTACGGTGCGAGTACGTAAAAATGAAGGTCTATATTTTGGTATGTTCACTCTCTCTCTCGGCTATTAAAGCGGCTCTCCCTCGTTGGATCTCTCTTTTTTTTTCTCTCTCTCTTTCCTGTCGGTGTGTTTTGCGTGGTATTTCGTTCTACGGTGATACGTTCGATGTCGCCTCTCTTCTTTTCTCTCTCTCTTTCTCTCTGCATCGACTCTCGTCTCTCTCATGTATATTATTTCTTTCTTTCTTTCTACTAACAATAATAATAATAATAATAATACTTAATCCTTCTTCTCGGATGGTCTTTCCACGCCTTCCCACGATTGCTGCCACTGCTTATCATAAAACGTCGCCTCGTCCGCTAAGACCTTCAAGTTGTCCAAATCGCTCAACTGTCTGACAAAGCAGACAAACATAACGGTCGCAAAGATCGCCGTCTTGCCCAAAAACGAGTCGTGTAACTCAACCAAACCAGTGTGCGTGGCCGCGTCGATCAAATACGCGAACAAATACCCAACCATCGCGGCTCTGCCGTTCGCCTTCTCCGCCTCGGGCAAGTGAAAGCGCATCATCCATACTTGCCACGGGATTTGACCGAGGTCAAACGTACCGTCTTCGTCATACACCGCCGGATTCTCCTCCAACATCTTTCTGTGCACAATTTCGGCGTCGATGACTGCGTTCCAATCCGTGGTCCCGTCCGCCTTGGCGAATTGCGCGAGATCCCACGTCCCATTCACCCATCTCGAGTCCTCCCATTTCTGGGTGGATTTCCCCATCAAACCAGCTTTGGTGGTCGCCGCGGCATCTTTCCCGAACGCCTCGGAGCCGGCTTTCGTGCCCCCTTTTTCGAGCGGGGAGAGTTTCTTCTCCGTGTTCGTCGCCGTCGCTTTGACGGTTCTGTTTTAACGCGTTAAAGTTGTTGTTGTTGTCGTTCGAAGAAGATATTCGGTTTTGGATAATACGAAGAAGAGATAAGTCAGTGGACGGACACACGAGATCAAAAAAACAAATCATCATCTTCCTTTGCGACGACGACGACGAGGAAAGAAGCCCCTTCCCTTTACCTCCGGTCGTTTCAAAGGAAAACGACCCCGCGCGTCTCCTCATCTCTCAGAAAGAGGCCCACGCGACGACCGTTGTGGACGCACGAAGCGAAGAAAAAGAAAGAGAGCGACGAGAGAGATTTCCGACTGCTCTGCATTCAGAGATATTTCCCAAAGAGGAAAAAAAAAACTAAAATTAGCCCCTCGCATCAATCGCGACGAACGAAACGCGTCGCACCTGTTCACGCGAGAGTTCGCTCTGCAATTTCTGAGCGCAGAAACCGTTGAAACAGATTGCGCGCGTAAGGAAAACATTTCGAGTTTACTGTTGCGACGTTCGCGTGTGGTCTTTATTCTCTCGTTTATGATTGAAAACAATTCTATTACGCGTTTGAGAGGATGAGTTTTAGACGGCAGAGAAGAGGAGCTTTTTCGGATGAAATTTTGCAGGCGAAAGAGATCTCTTTTTGGGTGGAGATCTTTCAAAAGCGGCGACGCCCACACAAAAAAAAGGTGATGAAATCGAGATGACTTTGTAAAGGTGGTGGTAACGGTACATCCGTTTCGATGACGACGACGATTCAGACGACGACGACTTTGAACGGGACGACTTTTACGACGACGACGACGAGGAGGAGGAGGAGGAGGAATATTCTTCATCGGGGGACCTCCTCCACCTCGCGTCGTCCTCAGACTTCGAAGTCCTCCTCTTCAAAGGGGGGAAAATCAACATCATCGTGGGGAAAAGAGAAGACGACGTTGGTGTTTGATTTAGACGGCGTTTTGTACCCAGCCTCGAACGGGTACTTGGAGAACGTGCGAGACAATCAGCGAAAATTTTTAACGGAGAAGTTTAATTTAAGTTTAGAAGACGCGAGACGCGTGCGGAAAGAGGCGTTCGAGAAACACAATCAGACGTTGAAAGGATTGCGGAGTTTAGGATACGCGGTGGAACACGACGAGTTTACGGAGTACGTGCGCAAAGGATACGACGAGTATCTCTCGTGCGATCTAAGAGTGAACAAAACGCTCGAACGACTGAAACTGGCGTGTTCGAAGAGGAAAGGCAAGATGGTGTTGATGACGAATACGGCGGAAAAGCAAGCGAGGAAGTGTTTAGGCGCGTTGAACATCGACGAAAAGTTATTCGAAGATGGCATATACGGGAGTTCTTTTATGGGTGACAACGCGAAACCGATGCCTGAAGCATTCGAGATGGTGTGTGAAGATATAGGAGTCTCGCCGAAAGAATGCGTCATGTTTGAGGATTCGTTTAAGAACTTGAAAACGTGCGTAGCTTTAGGCATGGGGGGCGTTTTCGTCGCCGGGGAGACGTTGGAGATGGAACTTGGTGGCGGTGGTGAAAAAAATAAAGATAAGAGCGATAAGGGCGAGTTAAATGCAGTCGCGAATGTTGTCGTCGAATCCATCGGCGATTTGTTTGAAGTTTGCCCGGAGTTGTTCGATTGATTTTTTTTCCAGTTCCTCTTCGAAAGAATGTGGGTGACGCGCGTTTGTACCTTTAGATTTTGTAACAATACAGAGATATAGAAAGACAAGTGGTAGTACTAAGATTTGTTTGTAGATTGTATTATTAAATGCTTGTACTCGCCATGGCCGCCGCGCCTACGATGCTACTCGCAAACACAAACATCGAACTCTTCTTCGCGTTTTCGTTATCGATCCCAAACACGCTCATGTCCCAAATCACGTGCCTCAACCCGGCGACGCCGTGATACACAAACGGGAAACTCAACATCGCTTTCGCTGGAAACACGAGCAAAGGAAACTGCGATTTAAACAGCTCCACGGTTTCCGGTACCGCCTCTGGGCCTCCCACGCACGCGATCACGCCCCCTACGCCAACCGCTCCGGACAACACGCACCCGGTGACTCTGTTGGTAATCGAGGACAACGCCACGATCGGAAACTTATAGTGCGCGCTCTTCCCGTCCACGTCCAGAACGTCTGGACTCAGAGGACGTGCGTTCAACAGTTCTCGATGGTTCCTCGGCGTGCCTAAAAACGCGGTCCCTCCGGTTTTCGGTTGTCCGTATTCCTCGGGAACTCCCGTTTGACCAATCTTGGCTGTCGCACTCGTCGTGAACGACTTTTTCCCTTTCGTGTAATACAGATTCTGTTGACGATGATGATGATGATGTTGAAATTGTTCCCGTTGTTCTCGTTCTTCTCGTCGCTCGGAAGTTTGAAGAAAAAAACAAAGCGGCTTTTGGGAGCACGAGTTCGTCCCGAACTGCCGCTGCTGCTCCGAATGTTGCAAAGCTCTCCTCCCCGCTCGACGAAGCATGTTTGAATATATACGTCTCAGTAAAGAGAGAGAGAGAGAGAAAGAACGAGAGAGGTTTGGTTTGATTTCTTCTGAAGAGAGAAAAAAGTCAAAAGTGTCAAGAAAAAAAAAATTTATTTCGCCAGACTTTTCCTCTTTTTTTCTCCCGTTTCTTTCTTTACCGAACGCTTAAAATTAATCTACTGTTACCTCTCTCTTAAAAACACTTTTGTGTTTTCTACCGCTAAACTCGTCGTCGCGAAGGAGGTTTGAATACGAATAAGTGAGAGAGAAGAGAGGGTTGCTTTTGGTCCTCTTTGTCTTCCTTCCGAGAAGCGCGGCGGAGATTTATTCAACGCAGAAGAAGAAGAAGATTTATTATAGAAAAAAAGAAGCGCAGCATCTCAACGACAACGAGAAACGGCCAGCACACGCAGCACAATGAGCGGCACGATCCCGAACAACGTCAACTACACCCTCGCTTCCTCGTTTTCCACGGGGATCCAATCCTCTTTCGTGAACGCGACGACGACAAGTTTGAGAGATGATTTAATTCGCGCGTTACCTACGAAAACGCTGTACTCGTTACCACGGTTAAACGCGAAAACCGGGGAAATTGAAACCAAATTGTACTTTAGGAACGACGAAACGTACGAGAACGTTTTGATCGGGCAGGCGTTACCGGGGCTCGCGATTGCGTTTTTGTTGCTTTCGATGATTGCAGTCGCGATGGTTTTGAAGTCAGTCCAATGCGTCTTCTCTTTGTGCTGTTCTTCGTGCGAGCGGATGTTCAAACCGTTTCCGTATACTCGCGCGGCGCTGAGACAGACGAAAACGGTGATGGTATGTTTCGCGCTTCTCGGCGCTATCGGGTGCTTCATAGTCTTCTCGTGCGGAAACGTGCTGACTGACGAGTTGACGGAAGCGGCGGACTCGGTGAGAGATATCATGGTGAAATTAGAAATCGAAACGTATCCGTCCATCGAAGCGAGTTTACAACAAAGCATAGACGAAGGCGTGTTTGTGTCGTCGAGCGACGCGTTGCAAGAGATACGAGAGGAAGTGGCGTACGCGAAGGATATGGCGAAAGAGTACGAGGATACTATTTCCACGAACGCGAAAATGGCTGAACGAGCCAGTCTCGGTTTGACGAGCGTCTTGTTTATCGTGTCCTCGATTACGACGATTGCAATCGTGCGAGGAAATTGGCGCGTGATTGTGTTTTGCTCGATTTTCTTAACGCAAGCTTTGTTGCTCACTTGGATCGTGTTCGGTGGGGTTTCCGCGCTCGGTGTGGCGTTGGACGACGCGCACTTTACCGTGAACGAATATTTAACTTCGCCAAAGAACGTGGACGTGAGCGCAATCGTGACGTGCGCGGATGCGTCGACGAGTTTGAAAGTCGTCAACGAATTGAGAGCGGCGACGTATTCCACCATAAATAGTGCAAACGAGAAGATGGTTCAGATTGATCCGTTCGAGGTGATGAAAGCGGAAAATGCTCCGGTAAGATTGATGAATGCGATGTTCAAACCGGTGTCTACGAGCACCTTGTGCGCGTCTGCGGCGAGCGATACGAGAACGGGAACCGCAGGAAATAAAATAGTAGAAATAGAAGGAGATGGAGAAGAAGTAGACGATGACGATCACGATAGCGAGAATAGTCACAGTAGTCATAGTAATAGTAGTAGTAGTAGTAGTCATAGTAGTAGTAGTGGTAGTAGAGACGACGATGATGATGCAAAGAATAGAAAGAAGCAACGACGATTTCAACGACGGCGAGAGTTATTGCACGACAAATCGACGCAAACCGGTCGGTACGATTTCACCGCGCGTTCTGGGGAAACGTTTACATCGTTCGAAGAGACCACGTGTGATTTTTACCGTCACAACAGTTCGAGCGTTGAGGAGATTACGTACGTGAAAACGGATGAACCCGGATACGTGGATGATTCGTCTGCGTATTACTTGGACACAAACGTGTACGATTTTGAAACGAAGTATACTCGATGCGCGTTGGCGGCGTCGACGGAAACGACCGTGTTCGCCGCCCGGTGTTTCCTCGTTGAAAGCTCCAACGACCCGTGGATTCCGTACGACACGTACGATGCCGTGGAAGCGAACGTGAAACTGGCGAGAGATTTAATCGAGTCCTTGCCGAAAGCGCATTCGTTGGTGACGTGCGAGTACTTATGGGCGGACCCGAACAAAGATAAACCAAAAAAGGAAAGAGAAGCCGCCGAGCTCGCGGGATTACGGAAAACGGAAGAGCGTTTACAAAGTTCCGTGAAAACGGCCACGCTCATGTGGACCGGTGTCTTCATGACCGGTATCGCGTTCTTTTGCATGTGGATCATATTGATGGTTGCCGTGCACCGACTGCGACACGAAGACTTGATGATTGACGGAGACTCCTTCGACCCGGAGAAAGCTGGCTACGAAATCTAATAAAATATTTTAAAACTTTAACTACTACACCTATCATCAATCATCTAAATCCACAAACTGTTGTCCTTTCTGTCCCATTCTCCACCCTCTCTTCGCCTCTAAACTCTTCCTGTATCTCTTATTCAACTCCTCCTTCTTCTTCGGATTGAAACTTTGCCACCCGTCGTCTTCTTCGTCGTCGTTTCCGCTCTCCGTCTCCAATCTATACTCGTCCTCCCCATCCGATCGTTTCAACGCTCTCAAAGGCATTTCAAACGGCACCAGCCGATCTGCGCTTAAATCTTTAAAAGGATGTTCTTCGTTCGGAAACACTCTCAACTTTCTCAAATGTTCTTTTCTCAGTTGGTTGTCCGGTAACATTCGTTCCACCGCTTTCCGAATCAAAAACGTCTCGTCTCTCGCGTGCATCGCTTTCGCCGTCCGAGTGACTAAACCTCCAACGTAACCGGTGTGCCTGTGAAACTTTTTCTGTTCCATTTTCCTTCCACTTAAATGTATTTTGCTCGCGTTTATCACCACTATCGCGTCCCCGAGAGGTTTCGATCGATCGAACGTCGGTTTGTCTTTCCCTTGTAAAACGTAGGAAATCTGAGACGCTAAGCGACCTAAGACTTCGCCTTTCGCATCGATCAAACGGAAACGAGAACTTATCATCAGAGCATCGTTATTACCCGAGAGCACTCGGTCCCGGGTCTTTTTCAAAAAGATTTGCGTTTGGCGGTACGCCGAGGATGATGCCATGATATACTACCAGTATCTCTCTGCTTCGTCTTTCTGTCGTCTCGAGTCACAAAAAGTTTCCCGTGGGAAGTTTTCTCTTGACAACAGTTTAGGGTTTATTTAGGGTGTATTTAGGGTTTAGGGTTTAGCTGCATTGGAGCGTTCCATTTTCTTCCTCATCCGAGCGGCATAAGAATAAGACAAAAAGCTTCTCTTTTACGTACCACATTCTATCGATGAGAGCGTGCGCTTCTTCGAAAGCGACTTCCTCTTCGTGTAAACCTCCTCGTAATACTACGTGTTCTTCTTTCTCTCGTCTTTCTCGGCGATGTCATCGGACGACGACTCCTCGTCATCGAATTGGAATTTCATCATCGGGAGGAGGTGAGAGACGACAACGAAGAACACCAAACCTCCTCCTGTGTCGCGCGGTATCCTCGTCCTCGGAGGAGGAGGACGGGGAAGAAGAAAATAACGACGATCCGGACGAGTACTCGTTATCAGACGATATGAAAAGTTCAGAGGAAGAAGACATCAACGAAGTTTTAAAAGGCGTCGCGGAGAAGGAAATCATGCTCAAAAAGCTGACGGATACCATGGTGAAACAGTTCTTAAAAACCGGCGATCGAGGAGACGAAGACGATGAAGACCAAGAAGAAAGAGAAGAGAAAAGAGGAAAAGAAACGAACGAGGACGAGAACGACGGCGAGTTCGAAGTTGGTGTTGGAGAAGAAGGAGAGATGATGCGAGCGAAAAACTTTGAGATGGGAGACGGTACCGACGAGTCGTCGTCTTCGGCTTCGTCGTCGGGGTCGACGATTGTTTTCGACTCCATCGACGAGGAGAAGCGAGACGAGTTATTGAAAGATATTCATTCACTCCCGAAGAGAACGTCCATGCGAGGGTCGGTGAAACTGTTTTTGGATAGCGCGGACGAGAGCGAGTGGCGAAAATGGTTACCCACCGGGTTGTTCTTTGGCGTGACGACGAACGTGCAGCTGTTGGAAAAGTCAGAGACGTTAGCGACGGCGAACGACGAGGACTTTTCGTTTCAAACTTTGCTCGATTTAGTCGACGCCGCGCTGGAGTACGAAAGCGTGAACGAGGTGCACGTGCCGTCGTGGGGTTTAGATTCCGACGAGATTTGGAAAAATGGAATCGTGTTGGCGAAGAATGATCCGCAGAGAATCGTCGTCGCGGTACCGTGCACGTTCGAAGGCGTCAAAGCGGCCAACGCGCTCGTCGCCGACGGCGCGAGAGTTCAAATATCCGGCGTATTTGCGCCGCATCAGGCGTTAATGGCGGCGGCGATCGGTGCGAGTTATGTCGCCCCGACGTTCGGAAAAATGTACGACGCCGGTCGAGACGGCTTTAAAGCCACGGAGGAGATGATGAAAACAATCACCAAGTGCGGTTCGGAATCGAAAATCTTGGTGAAAAACGTTCGATCGGCGGTGGATTTAGCGAATTTAGGGAGCATCGGCTGCGATACGTTTGCCATCTCCGCCGAAGTTTGCGAAGATATGTTCTCGGATTCCTTGACCGCGCAATACAACAAAGAGTTGAACTTGACCGTCGCTCGAATCGGCGAGAAACAAAGAGATTTAAAACTCGAAGCGCAAAAACAAAAGCTTCTCGAGATGGAGAAACAATCGATGCCGGTGCAAGACGACCCGGAATCCGAAAACGATTCCGTTGGGGCGACGAAAACGACGACAAAAGTAGTCGCGGCTGGAACAACGACAACGTCTGGCGGCGAAAACAACAACAACAACAACAACAACATCGTTTCTTTAGAAGAGATGCCGAAAGAAGTCTTCGTGGAAAGCGACGCCGCCGACAAAAGCGGCGGCGACAACGACGGCTCTTCAAAAGGCTCCGTCGACTCGAACGATTCAAACGTCATCGACTCGGACGATTTTACCAGGAAGGAGTTTGATCCGTAAAAGTAGTAAAAACAAAGAGAGAGAAGTAGTAGCACATAAGGAGAACGATGATTTTATAATCGACGCGACATACTCGCACGTAGTAAAGAGAGGAACAACATTAATCATTCGTCACAACACATGGCTTTCATAAACACAAGCCCCGGCGGGGTGGTACGCGTCGCTTTCGCGGCGAAGAAGCGCACGAACAGAAGTACTTATTTTCGCGATGATGCTTCTTTTCTTTCCACGAAAAACGCCACGACGACGACCAAAAATATTCGTCGTCGCACTCGTCGCGCGGCGTTCGCGATGATGAATTCGTCGTCGTCATCCGTCGGGAGAACGACGGACGCACCAAACGTCGTCATCCTCGCAAACAGGCGAAAGATTCGCGACACCGCGAAAAACTTTCGCCTTTTCGTCGACGAGTGCAAACAAGAGTTGATTAAAGTGGACACGAAAGAGGTACTTTCCGGCGGAAGCGACCAGGTGTTCGGTGGTAAACGTGAAAGTGGGAAAAGAACGATTGTTTTATTCCTGACGCAACTGGCGGATTTTGACTCGTGGGAACAGGCGAAATTTATGGTGGACGATTTACCGCGATTGGAAGCCGCGAACGTAAACGTGATCGCGTTTGGTTTAGGTTCAGTTCAAGCCGGGGAACAGTTTTGCGAACGGACGAAGTTTCCCAAGGAGAAGTTAATCGTGACGACAAGTTCTAAGTTATATCGGAAGATGGAGTATTCGCCCGGGTTCGGCGACGCGCTTCCGGTGAAGCTTCCCGGGATGGTGAAGTTGTTGGTAATGTGCGCCGGTATCGGGTCTCCGGGGACTTTGAAGACGGTGATATCGGGGTATTTTGGATCGAAGAATAAGCCGCCCGTGTTAGTGGAAGGCTCGAACGCGGACGTACCGGAAGTGAGGAAATTGATGGACGCGACTTTAGGCGCCGAGTATTTGAGACCGTTTGAGATGGCGACCTTGAGATTGGCAAACATGACGGAAATTTTAAACAACTGGGACGATTTAGTGTGCGAAGACGATCAGCTCTTGGTGCAAAGAGGCGGGTCGATGGTCTTGGACGAAGAAGGAGAGATTGTCTTTGACCACGTGGATCCGGGGATTTTGGGCTACTGCGAGACGAAACGATTGACGCAATTCGCGTTGCTGGAGGGCGACCCGAAAGCGCCGTTTGACGCCATCTCGGTGATGCACGAAGCGTGCGAAACGAAAAACGTAAACGTCGAAGACGTCTGCGACGCCATCGCGGCGTGCGAAAAGAGTAAATTCAACGTCACCGGCGACATGCTCAACGGCGAATGGGAACTCGTGTACACCACCGGGACGAACAAAAACAAAGCCAACGTCAACCGAAACGGCGACGGGACTTACTTCCCAATCAAAGCCGTCCAATCGTTCGACATAAAAAACGAACGCATACGCAACGGCGTGTACGTAGGCCCAATCAAATTCTTTTTCGACGGCCCTTTCATTTGGAGGCAAAACTTAAAAATGCTCGAGTTCACCTTCACGAAGTGCTCCGTAGGCGTCTTCTCTTTCGTCAAAGGCTTCGACATCGACGACGGCAAATGGGACGCGGTCAAAGCGACCGAGGAGAAAACCACCGAAGGTCAAGGCAAAATCACAAAATCCAACGATAAATCCAAGCCCGGCGCGAACCCGTTCTTCAAATTCGTCTACGCGGATGAAAAGTGCGTCGCCGCTCGAGGAAGAGGCGGTGGTTTGGCCATGTGGAAAGCCGTCGGCCCGCCCCAAACCGACGCTGAAACTTAAAAAGAATAATAATCTAATCAGCAGCATCAATGGTAGAATCACAATGTACGCATAACAAAAGTAAAGTAAGAAGAGCGCTCACCACATTTTTTGTACGTCGTAAAATCCCTCAAAATTCAAAATCCAAACGTTACAAATTCAGCGCAAACCGATACAAAATCACACAATAATGAGCGCGACAGCAGCACACTCGTCTCGACGGAGCAGTCGACATAAAGCTAAAGAAGAAGCATCTGTCAAGGAGGAAGAATCGAACGATCTCACGGAAATTTCCAACGTCCAACTCGTTCGCGAGGCGATAGAAGAAGACCAAGACGACATCAATTCGCCGCTCCGGTCGATGCGAAATTTAGAGGACGTGACGATGACGTTTAACACGAATAATATCATCAAAGAGACAGACAACGCGAAGAAGACGAGAATGAAAACACCAAAAACGCGATCGACGAAGAAAAAGACAAAGAAACGAGAAGAGAAAGTGTTCACAGAGCCTCCGTTTTCTCCGCTGATGACATTGGAAAATGATGATTTTGATGTCAAAGGGGAAGGAAGGAAGGAAGAATTTAACATGCCGCCGTCGACGCATAAGCGATGGACGGACGACGATAATAAGTCTCCGAGTGTTGTCGTTAAACATCAAAACGAGACTCCTGCGCGTGGCATGAGTAACACAGGTGAAGATGCGGGTGGGTTCAAGTTGGATTTTTTGGATGATGATCACGCGGTTTTGAACGGCGAGGAAGAGGAAGAAGTGGTCGAAGACGAGGACGGGACCCCGAAGGAAACGCACGAGAACGTGGACGCGACGGAGGAGATTTTGGCGAGAGTGAATGCGAGAAATCTGACGTGGCATAAACAGCCGGAACAGGCGAAGTTTTACGGCGGCGTCGTGGAGTTTGGGCAGCAACAGCCGCAGATGATGGGGACGTTGATGAGCACGCCTGGATTTCACTCGCACGCTCAGCAGCGCTCCGCGGTTTTAGGCATACCGCCGACGCCGTTGGCGAATACGGCGGTGCCGTGGCCAAACGAGCACACGAACGAAGGCATGAACACGGAGGCGTTTTTGAACGGCATCGCATCGTTTCAAGGCGGGTTTAACGAAGACGATGCGAACTTTGCGAGAGGGGAAGGACCGTTACCTAGGACGCCGATTTTTCAACACCAACGAACGCCCGCGAGCGGAAATGGAGGAAGCGTTGGCAATATTCGCACGAATTTGTATACTCTTCATAATCAACACAGAGACGCGATGATGATGAAAACGAACAACAACGAACGAGAGAAACATCATCTTCCGCCATCTTCGGACGAAAAGCTCTCCGCGGAGCTTCGTCGAACCAAAACGGAAATTTTGGATTGTCAAGATCGACGAAAACGGTTGCGAGATACGCTGATCGCGCTTCGCGAGAAGGAGGAGAAATTGTACGCAAAAGCCGCGGAAATGCAAAGAGAATTGCTGCGAAGAGACCCGTCGAAAGCAATAGAGCTCGGTGGGGCGAGCATTTTCGAAGCGCTTCCTCCGTTAGGCGACGACTTCGACGTTTTGAGGGAAGAGAAAGCGGAGGAGAAGACGAAGGAGGAGCGCGGCGTCGCCGCGGAAGCCAAAGAAGAAGAAGAAGAAGAGCTAACGATGACGACGGCGACAAAAAACTCCGAAAAAGAAGAACAAGAGACAAAACAAAACCAAATGGAGGAGGACAGACGAAACGCGTCGAGAGCGTCGGCGAGCACGTCCACTCGCAAATTCACCTCCAAAATCTCACAAACGTACGACGTCCATCGAAGCGTCCTTTCGATGCAGTTTCTCGACCCATCTTCTTGGTTAGACGGCCAAACCTCGTTACTCGCGGCGTCCGCGGACGACGTTATCCGCCTTTACGCTTCGGACAGTCGAAAACCGTTCGCGTTAATGCGCACCGAGAAAGGTTTGAGCTGCGTGGGTACAACTTTGAAGGATCGCGTTGCGTTTTGCGCGACGAAGTTTGGCGGCGTCTCGCAAATCGATTTGGCGACTGGAGAGAAAATAGGCACAGTGGTGCAAAACTATGAACAGCTCAGAGTGAATAAAAGCATCGAGTGCATGGCAACGTCGACGACGACGGGTACGGACGATAATATCTTGGTCTGCGCCGGCGAAGGAAGCGCCATTCGCGTGTGGGATGCGAGATGTGCCAATTTTGGCGCCGCGCCGTTGACGTTTCACGCGCCCGGCGCTCGGAACGTGAGTTCAGTTGCACTCGGCGGCGGTGAAAGTGGGCACACGACCTTACTCGCTTCCGCGCCAACCAGTGGTCTCTTCGCGTTCGATTTGCGGGTCAATTCGAGCAGCTCGAGTCCGGGAGAACGCGGCGGCGGCGGCCAAATCTCGCGTTTGTCCGTGCCAAACTTTGAGAAACAACCGAGATGGGTAAACGCAAAGTTTTGCGCCGCGAATGAAATCTTTGCCATCGCGTGCGACGGTGATGCGGCAACGTTTGAAGCGTCCGGTGAATTTAAAGCCACTTCGGCGTTTGCCGGCGTTTCGGCTCCGTTCCAAATGGCTTCTCCTTCGTCCTCCTCCCCGTTCTCTTCCGCCGCTTCAAAGTCGTTCGTCAAAACCGGCGGCATCTTAGAAACCTCCGCGGATGGTGCACACGTCCTCGTTTCCACCGGCGATATCGGTAACGGCGTCCAGTGTTTCAACACGTCCACCGGTGCAGTCGTTGCCTCGTGGGACGTTGGATCCACATCGACTTCTTCGCCAATCTCGTGCGCCTGTTGGGGCCACTTTAACGCCTCCGCGAAAGAACCGTTCGGCAAAGACGCGTTCGCCATCGCGGACACGAAAGGGAGCATCAAAGTCTTCGGGGTTTAAATATAAATCGTTTAAATATACGTAAATATATAGAGTATACTATACACGCGTATGACGCGTTTATCCTACATATTAGTCGCATTTTTCTCTGTCGTTTGTTTGTTCTTCAATTTTTTTGAAACTTTTCCTTCACTTAAAAAACAGACACACACAACAACCACTTTTATACACGACTAAAGAGGAGTAAATCTCACCATGTCCCTCGCATTCGACGAGTACGGGCGACCGTTTTTGATCATCAAGGTACGAATTATACTCGTCTCCCTTTTCGTATTTCTTTCTCTTTTTCGTTCGCGCGCTTTTATTCTTTGCCGAGTGGTGCTTTTGCGGCGGCGGAAAGAATCGCATCGAGATCGGAAAACAAACGTCTCATCGCATCGCTTTTCTCTCTTTATTATTGAACAGGAACAAAGCTCTAAACAAAGACTCCGGGGGATCGAGGCGCAAAAGGCGAACATACTCGCCGCGAAGAGCGTGGCGAGGACGCTGAGATCAAGTCTCGGACCAAAGGTATGATTATTCGTTTTTTATTATAATAAAAGCGCGGAGGATGATGATTTTTTTTCTCCTCTTTTCCTCTTCCGTTGACTCTCGTTTGTTGTTGACTTTTTCGATCGACGAGCGACTTTGTCGAAGACGCCCCATTTAAAGCGGTGCTCTCTGCGACTCTTCTACTTTCGAATACGAACACACTAATGATACTGATACTAACAATGGTGATGATAATAATAACAACATATTAACATGAACAGGGCATGGACAAAATTCTCCAATCCGGCGACGGCGATATTACCATCACCAACGACGGCGCGACGATTTTAGAACGCATGGAAGTGGAACATCAAATCGGGAAGCTTTTGGTCGAACTTTCGAGATCACAAGATTACGAAATCGGGGATGGGACGACGGGTGTGGTTGTTTTAGCCGGCGCGCTTTTAGAGCAAGCGGAGACGTTGTTAGATCGCGGGATTCACCCGTTGAGAATCGCGGAAGGCTACGAGATGGCGTCCAAAGTCGCCATCACGGAGTTGGAGCGCATCTCGGAAGAGTTTGAGTTTAGTCGCGAAAATATCGAGCCGTTGGTGCAAACGTGTTGCACGACGTTGAGTTCGAAAATTGTGAACAGATGTAAGCGAGAGATGGCGGAGATTTGCGTCAAAGCTGTCATGGGCGTCGCGGATTTGGAGAGGAAAGACGTGAATCTAGATTTGATAAAGTTGGAAGGTAAAGTCGGAGGGAAGTTGGAAGATACGTGCTTAGTGAACGGGATCGTGTTGGATAAAGACATCTCGCACCCGCAAATGCGCAAGGAAATTGAAGACGCGAAGATTGCCATTTTAACGTGTCCGTTTGAACCGCCTAAACCGAAAACGAAACATAAAATCGACATCGATACTCCCGAGAAGTACGAAGAGTTGCGCGCGCAAGAAGCGAAATATTTTACGGATATGGTGCAACAGTGTAAAGACTCTGGGGCAACTTTAGTCGTTTGCCAGTGGGGTTTTGACGACGAGGCGAACCACTTGTTGATGCAAGCTGATTTACCAGCTATTCGATGGGTCGGCGGCGTCGAGTTGGAGTTATTAGCCATCGCGACGGGCGGGAGAATCGTCCCTAGATTTCAAGAGCTCACCGCGGACAAGTTAGGTAAAGCTGGGTCGGTAAAAGAAGTCGCGTTCGGTACCATTAAAGAACGCATGATTTTAGTCGAAGATTGCAAAGCGAGTAAAGCGGTGACCATCTTTGTCCGAGGAGGGAACAAAATGATGGTTGACGAGACGAAAAGATCGCTGCACGATGCCATCTGCGTGGCGAGAAATTTAGTCAGAAGTAACCACATCGTCTACGGTGGTGGGAGCGCGGAAATTGCCTGTGGTATCGCGGTCGAAGCGGCTGCCGATTCCATTCCAGGCGTCGAACAATACGCCATGCGTGCGTTCTCAGAGGCGTTGGAATCCGTCCCGAACGCGTTGGCCGAAAACTCTGGTTTACCTCCCATCGAAACCGTGGCGACGATTAAAGCGAGACAGTTGAAAGAGAAGAACTTTTGCTTAGGCATCGATTGCAAAGAAACCGGCACGTGCGACATGAAAGAACAAGGCGTGTTTGAAACTATGGTTGGTAAGATTCAGCAAGTATCGCTCGCGACGCAAGTGGTGAAGATGATTTTGAAAATCGACGACGTCATCACCGCCGAGGCTGCGTATTAACTAAGAGAGAAGGAAAAGGCGAGCGAGAGAATGTGTGAGAAAAAGAAAGAGAGCATAATGAGTAGTATTCGTGTTGTGTGTATATATCTTCATGCCACGTTAGGAGAACAGAACAAAAAGCAAGAAAAGCCAACTATCGATTTTTTACCACAAGTTGGTCCACATTTTCGTATCTTTTTGTGACTTCTTCTCATCATCATCGTCACAACTAACTCGAGACGCGCGAGAGAGAAAGAGAGAACATTTTCAACGTCAATCGCCGCATTCTATCGTCGCACAAATAATGTTAACCAAGAAAATATCCCAATCTCTCTCCTTAATCGTCCTCAACCCGTTCAACGACGGCAGCGGGAACACCATTCGCAAATTTTCCCGAGACGTGAAAGAGATACACGCGCAGTGTTTCCCCGAGGAACATCGATTCGCGACGAGAGAAGAAGGATCGAGACGACGACAAAAAAGAGACGGCGACGAACGAGACTATCGAGGAGAAGAAGTAGATGACGATCAGTTTTTCGACAGGTTGTGCGCGCTGCACGAAGAATCGGATCAGCTTTGGATTTTGTTGGTCAAGGAAGAACCGAAGAAGAAGAACAAAAAGAAGAAGAGAAAACGGAACGAGACGAACGCGGAGACGAGCGAGAAAAATCGAGTACTCACCGAGAAGTTTTCGCCGTCAAAGTTGAAAAAACAAGTCGAGTCTGCGGTGATTGGGTTCGCGCAAGGGTGCAAATATACGGACTCGTGGTACGGCGTGAATATTGCAATCTCGAGAAAGTACCGCGGATTGAAATACGGGTCCTTGCTCATGTATTACGGACAGTTGCACGCGGCCAAGGATAATGTTTTCAAAGTGAGCGCGACTGCGGATGGGGAGAGGAAAAAGTTGGTTCGGTTTTATGAGAAACACGGCGCGGAAAGTGTCGTGGTGACGAACGAAACGAACGCGAGTGTGGGGTCAAAGAAGACGAGTTTGGTGAAAATTCAAAAGACGTTCGATGTAGAGGTTGCGGAGAGAGAGTACGAGGCGGCGGTGAGGGAGGTGCAAGACGATCGAGTCGAGGAGAGGTTGCGAAAGAGGAAAGACATGCGGATGATAGTTCTAGCCGGGGGTGTCGCGTTAGTCGCGTTGGTTCGCTTCGTTGTGTGCAGTAGTCGGAAGAAGAAAGAAACGAGTAATCATAAATCCTTGCCATCCCGGTAGGGGATGATAATTTAATCTACCTATGTACAATACGTAGACACTCTATTAAAGCTCGGCGACTTTCCAATTCTTTGGAATCTGAAACTCTTCTTCTTCTGCTCTTACTTCTTTCCTGTCATCTTCA